>Ga0247838_1003944_pt1 | contig 16393 bp, 5 predicted proteins | sample LaCruzMarch2015__5_FD_189097 | JGI IMG/M metagenome (GOLD analysis project Ga0247838, IMG submission 189097) | Freshwater microbial communities from meromictic Lake La Cruz, Castile-La Mancha, Spain - LaCruzMarch2015_15m | ecosystem: Environmental > Aquatic > Freshwater > Lake | place: Spain... | reverse complement strand
AATGTACGTGTACCATATGGAACCATTGAAAATGATGATGCAGCTGGTCGTTCAATGGATTGCGCTGGTTTATCAACCTCCATATCACCTGCCCCATTAGAGGGCTTCGAGCTGGGCTGTCTATAGACAGGTGTAGTCCTAACACCAGTGATAGACTCAGTAGGTCCCAGTGCTCGATATTTCTCGTCCATTGGTGATCAGATATCAATGAATGACCAGGCCTTTATATAGGGATCAGCTGCTTGCGTGAGATTCGTGAAGCACATAAAGAGAGCAAATGGACAGATATGGGTACAAGAAGGATAGGCCACCACGTCAATGGATCCAATAGTTCACAGCCTCGTGCAACCGCCTCCAGCGCGTAAAGTACAGGGCTCCTGGCTGCATTGCGACGCACAGTCTCGCAGACGTCTGTGTGCATGCGCATGTTAGCATAAAATGTGGAGTTGCTGCATTGGATACGCAGCCAGCTCTCATCTCGTTGCATGCGTTCAGCATCACGCCATGCGTCTAAGAATATCACGACTCGACCTATCACGATAGAGGCAATGCAGAACGCTGTGGCCAATACAAACAGCGCACGAGGCCATAGCATGATGGGTTTAATTTGGCGCTATATATTCAAACGGTCGCTTGATGTGTCATGTATCTTCCAATCTCACATGAGGCAGCGCCATTTCTGCGGCTGTGGGACGGACGACCTGTGGATTGGTCCAGAGGCCCAGTAGGGGCCTTGATGGATACGTCACTGGCAATGCGTGCAAGCGCGCGTGGACTGCATTTTTACGAGCATGAGGTGTATCCAAAGACTGTAGGAAGGCCATGTTATCGTTCCCCTGATGCAATGTGTGTCATTGACAACACAAGCATCGTATTTCCAGAGACCAACGCACCGCGTGTTGCATTAGACCCGATAGAAAATCCATTTAACTGTGGAAGTAAGTCAGCTAATCGCCGGTTGGTTCCTGACAAGGGGGTGTACGACCTGAGCTCATGCGACTTAGTGTACGCACAAGCAGATGTGATATGGAGCAATGGATTGGTGTATGTAGACGGAGGACTCAGTGTGCCTGATTGGGTGTACATTGCGACAGCTTTGGCGACGTTGGTGTTGGTGATAAGTCTAGGTCAAAACATCGCACGGATTATGGGCGACCAGTTGGCCACCCCGCAGCCTGTGCTGACAGAATGTGTGTGCCTGTGTCTGGTGGTGTTATTGATGTGCGTGAACGACCCTTGGAGGGTATGGGTGGCGCAACACGATAGAACAATGGCGGCCGCGACATGTACATACATATTCATCTACCTCACGAGGCATGCATTTGACCTCGCGATGGACCATTTTGTGCATACATTTAATGTCATCACAGCAACACTGATGTTGGTGACCGCCAGGCTATACCTTAGCTTCGAGACGCCATATGTGACCATCTTTATGGTGTTGCTTCTCACTCGCTTCTTCCACAAACTTGAATCGGTACATGCAACCCCGATCGAGCGGTTTACGCTGGCTATGGACGCTCTGTACATTGCGCTGCAATATAGACTATGCTATCGACCCAGTTTCTGGGACCCACAGTGTGCCATATTGTATGGAAGTGCCATCATTGCAATATGCAGCACGATAGGCGCCCTGACTTCACAACAGATACTGGCCAATACGCTTCCAAATGGCGAGGGTGTGGACGAAGGGGGCCGGATCTTCAGCCATAAGAATAACACTCAGTTTGCTGCATTTCGGGCAGATGGCAGTCAGACAGGGCATAATTCCATTCGACTCCAGTTCATTCACTGAGGAGTGCAGGTCTTGTTGGCCAAGAAGCAACACTGATGCATAGCTTGGTTCAAATGAATTGGGATGGCAATGCCGACACGTCATATAAAAGCACGTTGGATTCTGAGTCAACGCACTAGTTATGGCAAATCCATCTGATATAATGGACAAATATGTGGAATCGATGGTCGCTACCAAAACGGCCGCATTGACGACTGAGGTTGCTGTCTTAAACGAAGAAGTACGTAGGCTGACGGGTCAGAATGAACGCATGTCCACTGAAATCAACGACAACCAAGCTGAGATCAAGAAATTACTCTATAAGTCAGCTGAGGCAGACAAGATTTGCAGAGATCAGGAGAACGAGATTCGTGTTTTGAAAAAGCCCAAAACGATGGCACCCGTGGCGATGGCTGCGCCTGTGGCGATGGCTGCGCCTGCGGTGATGGATGGGTATGTGGTAATGTCTAAGGAAGAGGTCCACAAACTTCGCTCTGCCGCATTTGTCGGGAAAGAGCAATCGAACATCGTAATCAAAGCCCTTAAGACCCTAACCAAGTCAGTACAGGTGAGGACCACCAATGTGCAAAAAGAGCTCAAGGATCTTGACGATTTCACTGAAGGCGGACTGGCTGAGGATCATTTGGCATGCCTCATGCCAGACGAGTTTGTTTCCAACGCAAGTGTGTCCAGCATCGGCACTTAAGCTGTGTTTCATACACAACCACGTTTACAGACAAGTGCGTCCAAACTCAGCCAGTAATTTGTATTTAATACAAAACCACATTTGAGTCGAAACCCTACTTGATTCGCGTTGCCTTTTGAACTTCGCTGTGCAAAGAGATGCGCACGCCAGCATGTTGCATGCCAGTGCGCGCGAGGTGTGCGTTGAGGGTGACGAGGGCCTTGTGAGGGCTCGCAATGTGCTTGGAGTTGTAGATGGATGTGTGCACCTCCGTAAAGGCCTTGTCTGATAGGAGGCGGCGATTGCCAGATGATGATACGCTGGTAACAGACACGATGACGACCTGGCTGGGATCAACACCAGCAGCAGCGGCGACTGCAAGACGATATGCTTGTTGCAGGGCGGCGAACTCGGTGACCGAGATGGGAAGGGTGACTTCCGCGTGGACGACCTTGGTGATCTGGCATTTGTAACCAGCGTTGCAGCCACAGTCACCCAGGTCAGATGAGCCAGCTGGTGAGTTGGTGTTGGCAGGGCATCCAAGGATGATAGTGGTATTGGTACAGTAGAAGCCAGCAGGACACCGGCTACAATCTGCAGAAACAGCAAGCCCTGTGGCAAGGGAATAAGAACCAAGCGGACATAGGGATTGGTCGGTGTTCCCAAGGCAGTAGTAGCCGGCTGAACAGGCGGTACATTGACCTTGAGTGCGGAGGCCTGTCTGTAGACTGTAAGAGCCAGGTGCGCACGTAGTGATATTGGCGCCACCAGGACACAGGCTGCCAGCAGGGCATGTCTGGCATTGTGCTGCAGATTGCAGGGCTTGGTTGCTCGAATACAGGCCAGGGCCGCAGCTATGCGCGTCCTGCACAAGAATCTGCTGCCGTACGAGGCCAATTGACTGCCTGGACATGATAATATTTGTTTGGCGTGGGTCGATGACGACGCCATTGATCTGTGCTGTGATGATCTTGACTAGCGAGAAATCTGTCATGCCATACAACCACGTACCAGTGGTGGTGGTGAGCACAACAAAATTACCGTCTGGGGTGAAGGTGCACTGGTTGATGGATGACAGGACGGTGGTGATTGTAGTCCACATCCTCGTGGCAGCGTTCAGCTTACGGAAACCGAACCCACCAAGAGAAGATGATTTACCTACCACAAATACGTACCCAGGGAAACTGGTATGAACACAGACGCTGGCCTTCTCTGTCGTGATATCAGGTGGATATGGGACGATGAATAGCTGATTCTCAAGGGCTGGATTAAATAGCGAAATGCCATTGGCGCTGGAGATCCAGAGCCCAGTGCCATCTGTCGACTCTGCCACTGAATTGGGTGTGGTGACAACATACTCATTGAGAAGCGTAAAGTCCTGGAGACTAATTCGATAGACACTGGACTGCACCAAGTAAAGCACAGATCGATCCCGGCTGGCTTGTATGTGAGCATAGGACACAGACTCCTGTGACACGAAGGGAAGCGGAGTGACTACGCCAGTTGCGATGGCCAGCGTGGAGAGAGATGGTCCATCGGTCACAATAGCCGTTGTGGCGCTGACAAGGGCAATCTGGGTCTGCATATTGGCACCGACGGTGCTGTATGACGTTGCTGTACCCTGCATCGAACACGAGATATGCATGGGCCATGTCCAGTAGGTACATTCGCCACAATATGCACAACTTGTGGAACCTGAGAGCGACCAGGCTCCAGTCGGACATGGTTGACATGTGTTGATCGAATTGGCAGATGTTGTCGTGGAGAATGATCCAGCCATACATGGAATGCATGTGGCTGCGGTTGCAGGTGACCAAGTACCAGGACTGCACGCAGAGCACGTCAACGAACCATATGCGCCAGCATGTGAGCCTGCCTCACATGCAATGCAGGTTGCCTGCCCTGGATATGGATTGAACTGGCCTCGGTTACAAGGGGCGCAGGTCGTGTTGGACGTGGCGCCAATCACAACAGAGCTGGTGCCTGCAGTGCAAACAGTGCATTCGGATGTGCCGCGTACTGCTTTGAAGCTACCCTGGGCGCATGCAGTGCAGGGTCCTCCATTAGGTCCAGTGTATCCTGCATTGCATACGCAGTTGGTTTGGTAGCTAGAGAGCGTAGGAGACCATGTGTTTTGAGGACAGCTGGTTTGCACACCCGTCCAGCACCACGAATTCTCTGGGCAGATGATACATGCAGAGTTATTGACTCCATAATACCCTCTGTCACAATAACACTGTGATGCTGCCGTGGCTCCAGGAGGCGAGACACCGTGATCAGTACAAGCCACACGAACATCGCCTCCCGGACAGTAGTAATTACCATCGCATGCTGTGCATTGACCAAGAGCACCGTAAAAACCAGGCATGCAGCCACAGTCGGCGACATCATTAGATCCAGATGGAGAATATGAATTAGCTGGGCAGATGCCGACCATTCCATTTTCACAGAACTCCCCTTCAGCACATGGAGTGCAACCTGACAGAGTGACTCCTGGCTGAGACTTGGTACCAACGGGACAAGGCATGATTTGATTTCCTCCTTCACAATAGAAGTTCATAGGACAGATGGAGCATGGACTATATCCATATTCGATACCTAGCTGCACCTGGCCAAAGTAACCAGATTGACAGTAGCAATCCGTCTGCACACTGGAACCTGCTGGAGAGAGAGTGTTGAGTGGGCACGCGTTGATGGTTGCGCCACTGCACCAGAAATTTGGAAGACAAGAGGCACATGGCGCGTCACTAAGTGGCACATACAGGCTGATCGTCGGTGGACTGAGTGTGCCCGGCCCTGAAATACGAAGCTGCATTGTCGACGCGGTCGGCGTGATATGCCAGACATATTGTGTCCAAAGCGCATCCGTGTCGATGGCAGGCATGGGTTTCAAATCCGCCCAATCTGAACCGTTGTGGAACTGTGTACGGATAATGCCTTGCGCCCAATACTGCAACTGATAGGCCTGGCTTGACATCACAATCATGGATTGCTGGATGTATCCACCAGCGGCGATGTTCATTGAGACAACTTGTTGACTCGAGCTGTATGCAGCAGACGTACGTGTCTGCAAGAAGACGCCGTTGTTGAGACGCAATGCGGAAATGGAGCCGTAGGTCCACTGACCCATATTCACAACCTCAACACTGGCCAGCCAGATAGTGCAAGAGCTTGTAACCATCTGACCCTTGAATTGAATCGTAACCTCAGACGTAGTCGGTGTGAAATAAGGGGTTGCCGCCTCCACCCAGGAGCGAGATACATACCCACTCGTCCACAAAGCAGCTCCATTCGCGGTGACAGTGAAGCCGGCCCCACACTGCGATCCAGTACACACCAACTTGAAGCGAAGAGCATAGCTTTGTGATGTGGACAAGGTCAGCGTCTGTTGAAGCAGACTGACTGGTCTATCAGCCGCGGCATTCAATACCAATCCAATCGACTTGTACCCTGAATACCAAGGGGTGGAAGGTACCACGCCGTCACCCCCCAGACCAACCGTCAGGCGTCCTAGACCATACCACCCAGTCGCCCCAACGGCCACCGGGGTTGTTGCCGGACATGTCATCAGACCGCACATTGACAACTGCATATTGGAATTGGTGTCAGGCCCTGCACATGGATAGCACACACTTGAGCCTGAAGGGGATGAGTATTGGGTTGGGCACGATGTCTGCACTGAGCGGGTGCAGTAGCTTCCCTGAGAACACTGGGTGCATTGAGTGTCTGATTCATGCAGCATGTATTGACCGTCCACACACAGACCCTGACAATTGCCATCGCTCAATTGTCTAGTAGTAGAACCACAAGAGCAATTGAAGATAGAGCTCGTTCCTGTCAATGTGGTTGACATAACAGTCGCAGTTCGTTGGTAGGCAATGGATACAGACCATGTCTGCGCTGGACCCGTTGTGAAAGGGAACGTGCTCGCCTGCAGCGTAGCAGCCGACCAAGTCGCCTCCAAAACGAACGAAGAGTCGGTTGCAGTGTCATACGGGATACAAGCAGCATCTGCAAAGCCCCATGCAAAAAACTTAAAGTAGGAGTAGCCACTACCAATTGGTTGTGGCAGAGAGATGGGGAATGTAGATCCCTGCAGGAAGTCAAATGTAAAGATCCCAGCGCCATTCACTGCCCTCGTGGTCCCAACTTGGCTCACAGTGAAAGTGGTTGCACCCGTTGAACCAGTCTGGATGTTGGCAGTCATGACAATTGGTGTAACAGTACACGATGACGTCGAATAGAACGACCACTTGGTCAACACAGCACCCTGTGATGACACCAACGGCGTGCGCATCACATACAGCTTGCTGCTTCCTTGGGGAACAATTGCTCTGGCAATAATCGAGTTACCCTCCGTAGACGTGAATGTTTGGTTAATCCGGGCGCCTGCAGGACATACTGTGCATTGAGATGAACCAGCTGAGCCTGAAAATGTACCAAGTGCACACGCAGTACATGATGACTGACCAACCGTTGAAAAATGACCAGCGCTACATGCATCCATCAGGTTTCCAACGCAAAAATACCCAGCTGGACACAGCACACAGTTGAGATTGACGTCTCGGTAGTAACCACCAGAGCAGGTGCAGTCCAATGGACCGGTAGACCCAACAAGAGAATGCGCACTCGTGGGACATGTCTGCATAGACCCTCCAACACAGAAAGAGTCTGCAACACATTGAGCACATACCAAACCATCTGCATCTGTTGCGGGATATCGCCCATTGTTGCATACGCACTGCCCATCAATCAGAGTAGAAACCAGTGGACACGTACAGGTATTGGTCTCGTCCAATCGCATAAGCGGTGATTGGGTGCAATAGCAGGCACTGGAGGAAGTAGAACCCTCGTGCGAGGTTGTGCCAGCGGGGCACTGCACACACTCCATACCAGTGGGATCTGTCAAGCTCGACTGATTGAAATATCCTGCATCACACATACAGCCTTGCACCAAAATGGTATTTGCCAGAGAAGTCGAATAGGTAGGACATGACTCGCAAGTTGAAGCACCAATACTGGGTTGAAATGTATTGGGCAGACACGGAGTTTGAGCAGATGATAGTGCAAGACAAGCAAATCCTAAAAACAAAACAAAAAACAAAATCAGCAACAAAACACCACCAAAACAAACACTAGCAACTCACCAAGCAACAAAACGAGCAAACGTTTCATGCTGGTCTAAGTCTGACCACTTTTATACTCGCGTACCTGGTTGGCATGAGTAGATGCTGCCATCACCAGGACAATATGAGCCTGCAAGGCATGGCTGTGGGGTAAACACTCCCACGGGGAAGTAGTCACCCGGTTGACATGTGATTGTGGGCGGGTTCACGGTAGTATAACCCTGGATGGTGAAATTTGCCTGGTCAATAACAACCACAGTTGGTTCAACCAACTGAGCTGGAACCACAATGCTAACCGCCAAAGAATCATCTGATTCCAGAAGGTGCCTATGGCTTCGCCTTGCAACCAATGTGGACGAAATTACCAGCATACGTTGCAACGATGGATCAGCGAGACATTGGAGCATGACCGTCGAGACGCCGCTGTTGGACGTCACTGCAATTTGTGTTCCAGTATAGAATTCAGGGTCCAAGCCAATGAATGAAGGTGTACAAACTCCAGACGCCACGTTCAGTTGATAAAGTGTATCAAACTGAAGTCTAGCAACGCTCGTTATATACACCCCATTCACCACATGGACGTCGATTGATTTCCTGGGAACACATGTCGGGGATCCATCACACGCCACGCAAAACAAACCTCTGCATATCTGCCGCGTAAACACAGACGAATTCCCAACCAACGCCACCATCTGAGACCAAAGACCGGGTACAGATGCAAACAGCGAAGGTGTGCTAATTGCAGCTGGCAGAGTCTTTTGCACCAAGAGCACCTGCGTGATATTTGGAATGGGGGTTATATGCACAACCATACCAGCAGACTGCCCAGTGGCACATGCAGTCCCTGATACACACGCCACGCATTGGATGAGGCCAAATATCGAGCCAGTGTTGGAATACCCACTTAGACATTTGCATGAATCAGCGCTGCTGGAGAGTGGCTGTGAAACACTGTTGACAGGACAACGAATTTGGGTCTCGCTGGTACACCACGAATTGGCCGGGCATGCAACACATCCAGACCCGAAAAACCCAGAGTTGCATCTGAATTGGCAAGCATCATAGTAGCTTGCGTTGGCTGGTTTGTTCATGCAGGCAGCACACTGCGTGTCATGTGTGGAGATGCACAAATCGGTCTGATATGATCCAGCTGTGCACGCACGGCATGCATTGCAAGTGGCCACGTTTGATTGATTGGCCCTAACAGAGAATGTAGATGCTGGACAAGGCATCGCGGCAGAAACACCAAAAGGACAGAATCCACCAGCGGCACACACTGTTGGAGCAGATACGCCAGCAGCACACATACTTCCAGCAATACAGGTGATGGGCACAGAGGACCTAACAGGACAAAACTTGGTTGCTGGACACACAGACTTGCTTGCGGGTGAACCACAGTAGAATCCTGCGGGACAGTCGGCTTCAAGGGATGTCATTGGAGCACAATAAGAGCCGTTTGAACACGGGATTTCAGATGCGGCCGAACTACAGACAAATCCAATGGCGCAAGGAGATTGTGCGGTGGACCCCGTAGGACAGTATGTCCCCGCAAGCTCACATGGCAAAATAGTCGCAGGGGTGCTACAGAAATACCCAAGTGGGCATGGTGTCTGTTGGGTAGAGCCAGATGGGCAGTAAGATGACAACGCACATTCAGTCTGCAATGCGGTAGTAGGGCAAAAGGATCCCGCTGCGCACGACAGCTCAAGCGTGGTGTTGACCGGACAAAACGAGCCAACGGAACAAGGAAGCTGTGAGGTTGGCGTTGAGCAAACATACCCAGCACGACAGACGGCCGGTGCAATTGATCCAGTTGGACAAGTTTCCCCCAATGAACAGACCTCCTGTGTCAGAGGGGTCGTGCAAAAATGACCTGCTGCACAGTCTGCTTGCGAGGTTGATTGGAGTGGGCAATAAGAGCCAACGCTGCATGCAGTCTGATTGGAAGGGGTCTGACAATAAAAACCTGCAGCACAAGGGGTCTGCACGCTAGACCCGACAGGGCAGTAGAACCCCAAATCACAAGCCACCTGTGCGTATGGTGTGGTGCACACGAAGCCAACGGCGCATAGTGTCTGGATGACAGAGCCTTCCTGACAGAAATGACCTGACGTACACGGCGTCTGCGTGGAGGATGTCCCACAGTAATGGCCAGCAGCACAAGGAAGCTCATCAATGGAATTCGCAGGACAGAAAGACCCTGATCCGCATGCAGTGCAGACTGTATTGGCGGCTGCATTGCACGCAGAGCTGGCATAGCTGCCTAAGAGACAGGTGCTACAGACGCTGCAAACTGTATTTGCAGATCGGTTGCATGCGTTGGTCAGATAGGTACTGCCTGCCACACAGGATGAGCACATGGAACAGTTAGCAGCACACACACCTCCTTGGATGAGTGGGGTTGCAGTCACATTAAACCGACTCAATGCAAAATGAGCCCCTGGAAAGCCTGGTCCAACCACGGTTATGTATCTAGCTGGTATGTTTTTGCAGTCATTGACAGCATAATACCTACTGAACAAACCTACTGTGTTTCCAGCGTTATAGCAAAGCACTCCATTCTCTGTGGTAGTACCCAGGTATATCTGCATATCGCGGCTTCTTTCCGTCAAATACGTTGAACATGAGTCCATCTGACCTGGGATATAGGCAATGTTGATTGAATCATAGATTTGTTCCAAGTCAATCTGAAATGTTATACCAACACTGAGTGCAGAAATCAAACCATTGCATTGTTCATATCTCCACAGCCCACCCACAACGAACTGACTGTCACGCTCAGACCCAGCCAAAACAGAATATCCACAGTAACTCTGGCCATTCACCCCACATGATTTGAGTGCATTCTGAGATACTCCATCGTGTGGAGCACAACTGGATGTGTAATAATCCTCATCACACTGAAACTGACATGCCTCATAATAGCTTGCATGTTGTGGCTTGTTTGTGCATACAGAACATTGTGTGTCATGAGTGACAGTGCAAACTCCTGACTGATTGGTTCCAGTTGCACAGGAGCTACAAGGACCGCAGGTGTCTACAGTTAACTGGGAGGTCGCATTTGAAAAGGTTGATGCTGGGCATGGCACCACCGCAGACACCCCAGAGGGACAGAAGCCACCTGCTGCACAGGCAATAGGGACTGAAGCGCCTTCAGCACACATGCTTCCTTCTGGACATATGATTGGCTGCGTGGAACCTACAGCACAGTAATATCCAGGGGTACACACGGTCTGTGACATGGGGGTGCTGCAGAAATGCCCTGATGCACACTGAACCTCAGATGTGGATCCCAGTGGACAGTAGGCACCAATGCTGCATGTGGTTTGTGTCAATGAATCTGGACAGAAGCTGCCAGTGGGACACGTGAACGCAGAAGACGCACCAGCTGGGCACACATTTCCAACACCACATGGAGTTGGAATAGCAGAACCCAATTGACAGAATGAACCTTCAGGGCATGTAGTGCAATTGCCCACGCCAGAGGCATCCTTGAAGGTACCTGCAGCGCATGGAATGCATGGACCGCCATCAGGACCCGTGAAGCCTGCGTTACACGTGCAATCATGCCACCAACTGGACAGCAACAGAGAAGATGAGTTCAGCGGACACGAATTGCGTACTCCAGTCCAACACCATGAGTTGACAGGGCATGCAGCACAGGCCGCATTTTCCACCCCCTCATATCCCCGATCACAATAACAGGCGGTTGAATTTGTGCTTTGTGCAGGTGAGACAGCGTGAGGTGTGCAAGCAGTGATGGAATTTCCACCAACACAGAAGGAATTGGCATCACATTGGACACAGGGACCCCCATTGGGTCCATTGAAGCCTGGATAGCACGTGCATGCAGAGAGGGCACTGGATCCACTTGGTGAGAACGAATTGACTGGGCACATGTTCAAGACGCCACTGGCACAGTAGCCATTCACAGGACAGAGTTGGCACAGGCCTTCTGCCAACTCATAGCCAGGCTTGCAAAAGCAATCAGAAACAGAAGAAGCCCCTATGCTGGATGTGAAGTTGACAGGACAAGAAACAGAGAGATTGCTGTTGCCTCCAGCACAGAAAAAACCTGCTGTACAGACAGGACATGGGCTTGTACCACCCACTGATCCATTGCCAAAATAGCCTGACATGCATAGGCATTGATTCTGATGGGTTGAGAGAATGTCAGATTGGCTATTCGTGGGGCATTGATTGTTGATGCCTGCAGAACACCAGCTGTTTGCTGGACATGAAGTGCAGGCCAGGCCATGGTACCCAGGATCACAGACAAATGGACAGCTTGTTGTGTTGGTGCCTACACCCGTGTATGAGGCGTTATTTGGTAGATTGGTGCATGTGGAGCAGACAGTGTCCAATGTGGCAATGCACTGCCCTGATACATATTGGCCGTTGGCACAGGTTGTGCAAGGGGTAGGGGCTGTGACCCCTGGAAGACAGAATTTACCAGCAGGGCAGGGGAGAACAGACGTGACATTGCTGCAATAGCTGCCTGCAGGACAGGTGATACAGACAGTGTTGACAGTGGCTGTACATGATGTGCTTCTATAGCTGCCAATTGAACAGACAGCACATGCAGAACATACTGAGTCTGCAACGGATGTACAGGAACTTGATTTGTATGTGCTTCCAATCACACAAGTTGAGCAAGTAACACATACATTATCAGATCCTGTAGAACAGATTGTACTTGCAAATTTACCTACAGTACAGTTGACACAACCCATTGGCATCAACACATTAGTGGTATCCCCCCTGAAAGCGTAAATGGCTTGCACTTCCAACGATGAAATAGACTTATTGTATACTCTGATCTCATCCACATATCCCTGAAATAAATTACGTGACTCCCAAGATCGTCCAATGTAACCTGAACCAGGTGGATAATACACACCATTAAAAGTTGTCATTGGACCAAATCTAGTGTTATATACTCCATTCAAATAAACATTTACATAACGTAGAGTATCCAAAGTCATACACATATGGCTCCAAGTACTGTCAGGCCATGCATTTACAACACCAGATCCACCTGGAGAGCCATTATTTGCATACTGAAAATAACCCATTGAGGTTGTCCCAGCTCTTGTCAACATCCATTGATTCACGTGATAAGCACTTGCAATATCAAAGATACTGCAAGAGGTTGGGTTGCCTGTTAGATAAATCCACAAACAGACAGAAAATGTTGATGACAATGTAATTCCAGGCATTGTCATGTACTGTCGGTTGGTATTTACATCTGCAACCCCCCCTGGCTGTGAAATATTTGCCACATTCTGTGTTCCACCATACCATCCAGTCATGGGATTTGAAGGTGAACCAGCAGACCAGGTTACATTTCCAATGTTGGTTAAATCCCCTGTAACATGTGAGATATCTGAGAGTATATTGGATGGGTTGAACGAGTAATAAGCTAACAGACTTGCACCTAGATTATAATAGCCTGAATTGATAGTGCAATTCATTGCCCCAGGTAAAGACCATGAGTTGGCTGGACATGGAATACATGCTGTATTAGATGAGATTGTACAGGCAGCTGCAAAATAAGTCCCAGCAGGACACACAGTGCAGGCAGAGCAGACAGTGTTGGAAGAGGAGTTACAAAAAGATGAGCTATAAGTGCTCCCTGCCACACAGGCTGAGCATGTGCTACAGACAGCATCAGAGTAAGTGCTGCAAGGGGTACTTGGGTAGGTTCCAGCAGTGCAGATGACACACACAGAACATACAACATCATATGTAGCTGAGCAGTCAGCTGACTGATAAGAACCTGCAGAGCAGCTAGAACAAGGCAGTCCCAACACAGAACTGGTAGTATCACCTCTAAAATTGTAGACAGCTTGAACTTCGACCAAAGTCAGTGACTTGTTAAAGATTCTGATCTCATCAATATAACCCCTGAATAATTCAATGCCACTGTTATGAGATCTTCCTATGTATCCATTGCCAGCTGCATAAACATAGCCAGCATATGCAGAATATATAAAAGTTGATGGATTCATAACCCCATTTACATATGGGGTGAATTTAGAGCCACTCATAACAATACACATGTGGTTCCATGCATCTGAAATCCAGCCAGCAAATCCATTTGTTTGACCAGTGGATTCTTTTAGATATGTACAGGCATCAGTGGTCTGTGCTTTTCGCATAAGCATTATATTATGTCCTGTGATACTATTGCCAATATCATACACAGCCCCCCAAAATGGATTCCCCTGAGGAAAGTACCAAGCACAAATCGAAAACACAGGTGGAATTGTAATAGATGGCATGGCCAGATACTGCATCTGACTATTTCCATCAGAAAGGCCACCTGGCTGTGACAAATAGGCAACATGTTGACTCCCAGAAGACCAACTTGTCAAGAGGGCGCTTGATGAGTCAACTTCATGCACAACACTTCCAATATTTGTCAAACCCCCAGTAATTCCAGTGCCATCTGCAAGTATATCTGACGGGTTGAATGAATAATAGGCAATCATGCGGGATCCAACATCATAATACCCTGTGTTGGCAGTGCATGCTGCCCCAGACACAGACCAAAAATTGGCAGGGCACGCAGTGCAGACTGTGTTGGATGTTGTTGTACATGCAGCGCTTGTAAAGTAACCAGCAGGACACATAGTGCATACAGAGCAGACCCTGTTAGACGCGCTGGTGCAAGCGACAGACTGGTAGGACGTGCCAGCCACACAGGACGTGCAAGCACTGCACCCAGTGTTTGCAGTGGGTGTGCAAGCAGTACTAGCATAGCTGCCAGCAGAACAGGTAGTACAGGTAGTGCATACAGTATTGGCAGAGGTGGTACAAGCAGATGACTGGTAGGTGCTGCCAGCTGTACAGGCTGTGCAGGATGTACAGACTGCATCGACCAAGGTAGTGCAGGCACCTGACTGATATGTGGCGCCAGCCACACATGCAGAGCAAGCAGAGCAGACCCTGTTGGACGCGCTGGTGCAAGAGACAGATTCATAGGATGTGCCAGCCACACATGATGTGCAAGCACTGCATGCAGCATTTACAGTGGGTGTGCAAACAGTACTAGCATAGTTGCCAGCAGAACAGGTTGCACAGGCAGTGCAGACAGTATTGGCTGAGGTGGTGCAAGCAGATGACTGGTATGTGCTGCCAGCTGCGCAGGTTGCGCATGATGTACAGACAGTGTCAACCAATGTTGTGCAGGCGCCAGACTGATATGTGCTCCCAGCCAAACAGGAAGAACAGGCATTACAAACAGTATTGGAGTAAGTTGTGCAAGAGGTACTTGTGTAGGTTCCAGTAGTGCAAGTGCTGCATGAAGTGCACAAATTGTCTGTGATGGAAGAGCATACAGTGGATGCATATTTGTCAGCTGCACAAGTCGAACAGGACGCTCCTACATAAGGCATGTTTGTATCACCCCTGAAATTGTAAACAGCTTTGACCCCTGCTGCTGTCAATGATGTATTGAATATCCTGATCTCATCAACATAACCTCTGTACAATTGTTGTCCAGCAATGGATCTCCCAATTACTCCAGCGCCTGAAGCATATGTTATTCCTGGAAATGGTGATGACCGTGTATAATACAGTGATGCCACTCCATTTACGTAATTTTGTACTCTGGTTGAATTCACGGTCATACATAAATGGATCCATGAATCCTCAATCCAGCCATTCAGCATATATGAACCTCCTAAATTGTCCGTATCAACATAAGCATCAGCGTTCAACCTATGTATACTCATCCTGTCATAATAAAGATCACGTGCAAAGCCAATGATACTAGACCCGGAACCTGTATTGGTCGGCCGATGCCATAAGCAAATAGAGAAGGTCGATCGAAATGTGATTGCTGGCATTGTAAAGTACTGCCTTAACGGATCTGTATTTGCAAGTGAGCCTGGCTGTGACATGTAGGCAACATTCTGGCTTCCACTCAACCAGCCAGTCAAAGGAGCAGTAGCTGTATCAGCAACAGATGTGACAGCCCCAATATTGGTCAACGCCCCAGTAATCCCAGAGCCATCTGCAAGCATATCCGATGGGTTAAAGGAGTAATAAGCCATCATGCTGGCTCCAACATCATAATATCCTGCGTTGGCAATGCATGCTGCTCCAGGCACTGACCAGAAATTGGCAGGGCATGCAGTGCATGCAGAAGCCCCTGGAGCAATGTAGGTTCCAGCAGCACAAGTCTCGCAGCCAGTTGCGTCTGCATTGACGATTTGTCCAGCAGGGCATTGCATACAGACGGTATTGACTAAAGCAGTACATGCTGATGCAATATAGTTGCCTGCAGAGCATGTGGTGCAGGCAGTGCAAACAACATTTGCCGTTGCATTGCAAGCAGTTGACTGGTAGGTGCTGCCAGTTTTGCACAAGTTGCAATTAAAACATTGCAGCTGGTTAGCGAAACGGGCATACCTTCCAGAAATGCATGGCCGCTGTCCGTTTAGATAACATTCATTACCTGGTGATGATACACATGCTATCGCATCTGTGCAAAAATTCATATACATGCCATCTGAATAATAGAAACATGCATCAAAACTACCACAGACTGCAGGGCAATAACCAATACCCTCACTACATAGTTGATTTCCACATCCATTGTACATACATTCATTAGCGTACCATTTGTTCTCTCCACCAGAACTGCATGCAGGAGGCACAGCTCTGACCACCCCAAAACAAACAACAATCAGCACAAGGGCGCGGATCATGGCAGGGACACCAGCCATAGCTTTTATACGAATTCAATCAAAATGAGTGCACAAGAGAGGAGAATGCACCCAAAAGCCTGCGGCCAAGGCC
>Ga0247838_1003931_pt1 | contig 16441 bp, 14 predicted proteins | sample LaCruzMarch2015__5_FD_189097 | JGI IMG/M metagenome (GOLD analysis project Ga0247838, IMG submission 189097) | Freshwater microbial communities from meromictic Lake La Cruz, Castile-La Mancha, Spain - LaCruzMarch2015_15m | ecosystem: Environmental > Aquatic > Freshwater > Lake | place: Spain... | reverse complement strand
CATGACCGCATTAACTACAGAGCTTTCTAGAATACTAAATGGATACGGATCTGAATATAGAATAGAATTCTCTAATAAATAAACAATCAACCGAGGTTTTTATAAATATTCAAGTAGATGCACTTACCTTGGGCAACATCTTCAAATTTCAATGAGTTCCAATAAGGAACCCCATCATTTCTGCATCGACAACCGTTATGAGAGGGGGGCGGAGAATCATAACGCTCTTTTTGAACGAAAGCCTAATACGCGGTATTTTGGCGAGAGTTCGACCGGATATCTGCCATGGCCTATCGCCGCGGAAAGAATCGCTCGTGATCTTGATCATCCTAAGGCGATCATGATCCTTCGTCATCCGGTCGAGCGGTGCTTTTCGCATTATCGATGGCTGTATCGTCTGGGCTTTGAGAACCGAGGATTCTTAGAGGCTGTAAAGAATGACGGGTTCGGCTACCGTCCTGACCGGCCCTCCATATTCGGGTACATGGCGTATCTGGAGTTCTCCCAGTATTCGCAGCAATGTCCTGTTTGGGAGAGGGCCCTTGGCAGAGAGAATTGCTTGTTTCTCGCATCGGAAGACCTTCTAAGAGATCGCGAGAAAACATTGACACGTTGTTTCGACTTTCTGAGTTTGCCGCCCTTTGAGCTAAGCAGGGGGTGGACAGAGAATAAGAACGAAACGGACACGTTAGGCCGCCATCCCACTCGGGCGATGACATACGTCGGCAGGATTGTACCGTATTGGCTCAAGCTCACGGCGAATTATCGGGGACTGAAAAACCGAATTTTAAGGGCTGTAGCCCCTACACCGCCAGTATCCATGACTGATGAGGAACGCAACTTCGTCGAAAGCACTCTCGTCAATGATGTCGAATGGTTTGAAGCGCATTTTCCTACGCGGAAAGATGCGGCGTAACCATATGTTTCCATGGGGTGGTCAAGATCTAGTGGCAAGTGAGGCTCATCTATTTTTAGCTGGATCACCTGCTGCCCACGCTGTCAGCGCGGTGCTACTTCATGTACTGCTGCGGGGTTAAAAAAGCGCGCCCAACCAGCGCGAATCGTTTATCACGTACACCAAGCCATCCGAGATTCTGTGTATGTGTAGCGCGATTCCACAATATACTATCTTTCTCCGGGCTACATCTCACAATTAACGTCGTCTTGTTGTGATATGTTTCCCATTTCTGCCAGTGGTATCGGACTAAGCAAGCTTGCCGGGGGCTGCTTTGAGTAAACAAGAGGTGTCGTTTCATCACTTCGCGCGTCATGTCGAGGCTTTGGGTCGTGACGCGTTGTTGGCGGCCGCCAGTCGGGTGTTGGAAAGCGGCAGGTACATTCTGGGGGCGGAGGTGAAGGCCTTCGAGGAAGAGTTCGCGGCTTTCGCCGGGGTGGAGCACGCGGTGGGGGTGGCGAATGGCACCGAAGCTATCGCCTTGGCCTTGATGGCGTTGGGGGTCGGTCCGGGAGATCAGGTGATCACGGCGGATTTGACCGCCTATCCCACGATTACCGGCATCCAGCAGGCAGGGGCCTCGCCCGTAGTCGCCGATGTGAATCCAAAGACCGGCTTGATCGACGCCGAGCGGATGGCGGAGCGGATCACACCGTGGACCCGTGCTTTGTTGCCGGTGCATTTGTATGGGCAGTGCTGCGACATGGACGCCTTGTCGGCGCTGGCCCGCGACCGCGGTTTGTTCTTGATCGAGGACTGCGCGCAATCGGTCGGCGCCACGTGGCGTGGCCAGCCTTGCGGTTCTTTTGGGGATTGCGGTTGTTTCTCCTTTTATCCGACTAAGAATCTGGGGGCTTTTGGAGACGCCGGGGCGGTGGTGACGAAGTCTGCCGCCGTCCGGGATCGACTGATCGCCCTGCGGAATTACGGGCAGAGCGACCGTTACCGTCATGACGGGTTGGGAATCAACTCCCGACTGGACGAGATGCAGGCTGCTTTCCTGCGTTTGAAATTGCCCCACGTAGCGGCTTGGACGGAGCGGCGCCGCGCGGTCGCGGCGATGTACGACGCTGGACTTGAGGGGGTGGGTTTATTGGAAAACGTTGCCGGCGCCGGGCATGTCCGGCACCTTTACCCGGTGTTGGTCGAGCGCCGTTCCCAAGTCGCCGAAGCGCTCGCCGCGATGGGGATCCAGACGCTGATTCATTATCCCATACCTGTGCATCTTCAAGGGGCTTTCCCCAGCCGGGGCGACGAGTCATTTCCGGGCGCCGAGTATTTGGCGGAGCGGTTGCTCAGTTTGCCGATGTGTCCGGAATTGGAGGATGGGGAGGTGCGCCGGGTCGTGACCTGTGTGAATGAGGCGGTCTGCGGGGTTGGAGGCTGTCGATGAGTTCGGACACCCAGGCAGCGTCCACGCGTCCGACCCTGTCCGTAGTGATCGCCACCTATGGGCGGGCGCGCTATGTGCGGCAGGCGGTGTTGGCCGCCCTTTATCAGGATCTTGAACCGGACGAGGTGGTGGTCAGCGACGATTGCTCGCCGGACGACACCCTGGATGTCCTGGCGGGCATCGCCCGTCTCGATCCCCGCCTGCGGGTGGTCGCCAATCCGGTGAACAGCGGGGGCGTGCCGAACTGGAACCGCGTGATCGACGCCTCGAACGGCGATTTGATCGCCTGGTGTTCGGACGACGATTTTTTCCTTCCCCACCACTTGCGGATCATGGCCCGGTGTTTTGAGGAGGATCCGAAGCTGGGCATGGTTCATGGTGGCTTTCTAAACTTGAACGATTACGGGGATGTTCGCTTGCCCGAGGTGGGGCCGGGGATTATTTCCAAGCGACCCTTCGAGTTGTACGGCGCGGAGGTGCTGGATCACATCATCCGCCAGCGCTCCTATCCTTTCCAACCATCGACCATGGTGTTTCGACGGGAATTGTGGCGAGATGTCGGCCCCTTCGATCCTGGCTTCGCTCTTGCGGACACCGACTGGTTCATCCGCGCCGGTCTGCGTTGGCGTGTCGCCTACGTGCCCTGTTGCAGCGCGGTGAATCGGCGGCACGGCTCGAATTGGAGCCTCAAGGTGGGCAGCGTGGGCATGCACCGCGAGTTCCACGCCATGATGTGCCGGCATTTGGCCGAGGCCGCGGCTCGTTTCCCATCAGCGCCGGTCAAGGGGATGCGTCGCCGCTGGCTGTTATCCCACAGCGAAACCTTGGCGAGAATTTACGTGTCCCGTTGCCGGGCCGGATGGTTCGACGTCGCCGACGAGGCGCTTACCCAAATCCTTCGAGTCTGGGGGCTGGCCGAGGATTCCCGCGTTGAACGCGTGATCCGGCGCTTTGCCCGCCCGCTCGCCCGAAGTCTGCGCGCCATGCAATCCGTATTGCCAGGCGGAAAAGCGAAATACGAGGCGACGAATTTCCCGCGTTGAGTATGCGGTCGTTTTCTGCTTCGTTCTTTTCATAATGTGTCGGACTCGCCGAATCAAAATCTTTGCAGCAACGTTCCGAGGCAACGCTTTGGTGTGCTGACGCTCGATCAATTGACGCAAGTTGCTCATTGCATCTTGCACATGTTTTTCTATGGTTAAGAAACTCGTCGTTCCGCGGCTCGATAGAATAATATTTACATGCGACACCTTTTGCAGGAAAAAATACCTCACCTATTTGATAATCCATCGCGTCAGGATTCAGTTACGGGAATCCGTTACAGTGTTGCGCTTGCGTTTTTTGCGGTCGGATGGACTGCTGCTGGCTCGATAGTTGAAGGCGGAACGTATTATCTGCTTGCCCTTGGGATATTGCTTGGTCATTTTTACGTCATAGTTCGTAATTCGAGAAACCTTCTTTTTATCTTTAGATACGCGCTTCTCGCAATCATCCCTATTGGCGGAGCGGTAGCTTGGGGTTTCTTTGACGACGTCAACATCGCCCCTTTTGGTGCGCACTATCAGACTCATCTAGCGACTTCGGCCCTTGTCGGGAGTGGTATGTTTGCTGTTAGTGGGGGGGCGATCGGTTGGTTCCTGGTCTTTATAAGATTTGATTCATCGCGAATCTCAAATTGCCTACCACCACACATAACAAATCTGAGATTTCTGAACAGAGCTAGTTTGACCTTTCTATACCTTTTTGGTCTGCTCACATTCTATATGTTTGGCGGGGCTGTCACGGATTCTAGATCGTATGCGACCGAAACAAATAGCATTGGATTTGAGTTCAATGCCGCGAACTCTTTTATTTTTGTGCTAACTGGCCTTTATCTTACGACAGCCAGGGTCATCGGGACAGACCTGGGTAAAGCGGTCTTTATTGTGTCGCCCGCGTATGTTCTGCCAATCCTCGCCGGAAGTCGTGCCGATTTCCTTATGCAGTTCACGATTCTGCTTTATGTCTATTATTCCTACCGTGATGCCTTTGCGGGGCGCTCTGGTCGCTACCCGCTTTTGCAATTAACATTCGGGGCACTGCTGCTGTACTTTATAGCGTCATATATTGCCATTTGGCGTCACGTTGGAAACTTCTCTGTAGCCTTAGGTGAGTTGCTGAGTACCTCGCTATTTATAGTCGAGAGGGACGCAGGCAAGATCTTGTCACTTGAAACTGCAAATCAAATGGCGGGGCATTTCTACGTTGTTTATTCCAAAATCGAATTGATAAAAGAGCCTTTCCTTTACGGCAAAAGCTATCTGGATTTTCTATTTCGTACCACTCCGGCGTTTCTCGGTCTGCAACGTCCCGCTGATCTAGCTTGGGCGATGTTTGTAGTGGAAGGGGAGACCATGGCTCAAGGAGGAGTTTATGAAGTAGCCGAGGCATATTGGAACTTTTGGTACTTTGGTGTGCTAGTTGTGCCCATGATCATTTCCTATACCTTGGGCTGGTTCTTGAAAAAGGCGTTGACAAGTCCCAAACTCTGGATTTTCTTCGCATCTGGATTTTTCGGTTTAGGCTTGATGGCTCCCCGCGCGATCTGGTATCAAACATTCGCCTATTGGAGGCTGCTAACCGTGGTTGTGCTGCTTTACTTGTTGATGTGTTTAATAAAATTTCCTTTGGTTCGTAAAAGACTTTAAACCCGTACTATACCGTTCCCAATGTGTTATTCTTCCTTCGCATGGAGCGAATTTAAGTCTGACGGACCACTGCCGGGTCTATTTAGAAAAGTATTAACTCAGTAATCGCTGTTACGTAAGGTTGGAGACTTCCGGACGTCCTGCGAAGTATCCTTCAGGTATCCGCAGCCATACCTGGATCAGATGCGCTGATTCAAGGCTATGAACTTCGCGATTTACCGCGATTAAAGGCTCTAAATACCGGGAATGCGCCGAGAATTTTGGTAATGAAAATTTTAGTTGTTGGCGAGGGGCATTCCGCTATTCATGAGGTAGCGGTGGCGAAAGCCTTCGCCCAGTTAGGCCACGAAGTTCGGACCTTTTATTGGCACAAGTATTTTAGAGTTGGTCATTCCCTAAACCAGTTGTGGATGCGGGCGCAAAACAAGTTTCTGGTGGGCCCCACCATCGCCCGGTTGAATGTTGATCTAGCCAGCGTGGCAGTGGCTTTTCACCCGGCCCTGATTTTTATTTATCGTGGTACGCACATCAGCGAACCTACCTTGCGCAAACTCAAACGCAAGTTGCCTGAGTGCCAGGTGTTTGGCTATAACAACGACGACCCTTTTGCCAAGGGCCATCCACCTTGGCTCTGGCGACGTTTTCTCCAGTGTATACCCGCCTATGATCTGATTTTTGCCTACCGAAGGCATAACCTCGCGGAGTATGTCGCGGTTGGGGCTAAACGAGTGGAACTATTGATGCCGTGGTTTATTCCCGAAAAGGATAGACCGATAGCTGTTGATGGCGTGATACAAAATAGATATGATGTGGTTTTTGTTGGCCATTATGAAAACGATCACAGAGTTGAGTGTCTAGGCCGGATTGCGGAAAGCGCATATTTATTAGGGCTGTTTGGACCGGACTGGGATCAAGCGCCATCGATGACTTGGTTGGACCAATACCGACCAGTGCGCCCTGTTTGCGGCGACTTTTATCGTGAGACCCTCAGTTCCGCCAAAATTGCATTGTGCTTTCTATCCACGTTAAATCGGGATACTTACACGCGCCGCTGTTTCGAAATACCGGCTATGGGCGTCTTCATGCTGTGCCAGTATTCCGATGATCTCAGCAAATTATTCGAAGATGGTGTCGATGCCGTCTTTTTTCATAATACGCAAGATATGATGCAAAAGATTGAGTACTACCTGGGGCATGAAGCAGAGCGGGAAACTATAGCCAGAAGCGGTTTGAACCGAGTTAACCGAGACCGGCATGACGTTATTTCGCGGATGGTTTATGTTTGCGGCTACGTGGAGGGCCAATGATGTCAATTTTAAACTCAATCCGTAATCAAGCAACTTGGTCACTACGTCGAATCAACCTCAAGTTACCAAAAAAGGCCCTTGTGTTGGAGGTTGGCTCGGGGGGAAATCCCTACCCGCGTTCCAATGTTCTTCTTGATGCCTATGAGGAAACCCGTGAGAGGCACTGGGATCCGTTGGTTCATGATCGACCGACCGTATTGTCCCTTGGGGAAAATCTTCCGTTCAAGGATAAGGCGTTTGACTATGTCATTGCTGCCCATGTGTTGGAGCATACACCCTATCCGGAACAGTTTCTGGCGGAATTGCAAAGGGTAGCGCAGGCCGGATACATCGAAACCCCCGATGCCTTTATGGAGCGAATTAACCCTTATAAAGATCACCGTCTGGAGGTTACGGTCCGGAATGATGCGTTGGTCATACGCAAGAAGCCTGGATGGATTTACGACGCCGATCTGGTGGAGTTGTATGAACAACGCGCCAAAGCGATAATTACGCATGAAACTATCCCCAACAACGCCGCGGCATTTCATATCCGCTATTGTTGGAGAGACACTATTAACTACAGGATTGTCAATCCAGAGGTGAACGCGTCCTGGGAACCACCAGTATCCTGCCCCGCATTACCACCCAGTGGTAGCCGGAGCCAGTTAAATGCGGGGCTCTTGAAAATCATCCGGCAAGTCTTTTCTCAACATGGCAGGAATGCCCGGTTGGATATTCTTCCCTTATTACGTTGTCCACAATGCCACGGGGAAAGCGTGTCACGAGCCTTTAGTACCGCTCTGGTCTGTACTGGGTGTGGAGCGAATTACAGTGTTAACGGGAATCTTTATCAGTTCCGACAGTCATGACACAGGTTAATGCGGCCAACCCTTTTCTCTCTATTTGCATACCAAGCTACAACCGGCCCACGGAACTAGCATCGCTCCTCCGTTCGATTGATGCTCCCCCGCTTGACCTTGAGATTGTCATTTGCGAGGACCAAGCGCCGCAGAGAATGGCGGTTCGGGCGACAGTTATGGACTTTGTGGCGGCCTCAGTCTATCAGACATACTATCATGAGAATGCCACCAATCTGGGTTTTGATGGAAATCTCCGGCGTTTGATGGAATGCGCGCGTGGCGATTATGTCATGTTTATGGGGGATGATGATCTTTTTGTACCGGGTGCTTTGACCGAGTTTATAGCTTTCCTTAAACAACACCGAGATAAACCCTATGTATTGCGGACTTATCTGACTGAGCACCCGGACGGGAAAATCGAGTATTTTCGCTATTTGCCCATTACCACCGATTTAGCGCAAGGCGAGGCCACCGTCGCTTGGCTGTTCAAGCGCAGTGTGACCATTTGCGGGTTTACAATTGCGCGAACCGAGGCGCTTAAATATGCCACGAGGGATCTGGATGGCACTTTACTTTATCAGGTTTACCTAATGGCGCAGGTGTGTTTGCGCCACGATTCCATTTATTGCGATATTCCAGTTGTGCATGCGGTTCAGTCCTATCGGGATGATGAGCCGATGTTTGGTGTCTCCGAAGCTGAAAAGGGCCGCTATACTGCGGGGGGCGTCTCCCATGATAATTCGATCAATTTCACCAAAGCCTATTTTGAAGTGACGGAGTACTTAGATAGGCAGCATGGCACGCAATTAACGCAGAGAGTCCGTCTTGACCTGTCTAGGTATTCGTACCCGTTCCTTTCCATCCAGCGCAAACGTGGTATCCCCTCCTTTTTGCGGTATGCCAAGCGGGTGGAGACCGAAGCAGGGTTTGGCTGCACTCCCTATTTTCACATTTATAAATGGGCGCTCGTTTTGTTGGGAGAACGCGTCTGTGATCGTGCGATCGTGTTCATTAAGCAGAAGATTGGCCATACGCCCAACTTTTAATCCGGTTTTTTTCTTAATGAATCGGGATCAATGTCATGTCAGCATCCATTTAGTGGCTCTTGGCAGCAGCGGGTCGCGCCATTAGAGCGTCGTTTTAACAGGTTGCGGTAGCCAGGATCGCCTCCGGGTTGGCGACATTCTTTGCTATGCGCGGATGCGCGCGGGATTTTTCTGTGCCTCTGCCTTGGTTGACTATTCTGGAAGCTGGTGTTTTGTGTGATAGGCGATGTTCCGCGAGGGCGTGAGGAATGCGCTTCGTCTGTCTGCGGCGGCGCTTCATGATTACATGGATTATCACCTCCGATTGTTTTTACGCGCATCTTTGCCAGCACTTTTGTCCTGACGATGAGATTCGGGCGTTTGTTCGTACGGCCTTGATCGCCGTTCCGGCCGCAGAAGCGGTTTCTAGCCGCTTCGCAGCGGCCGGAACGATGATCGAGGCCCTTTGTTCCTTCCAACTCGATCCTGGAAAGGCTCGTTATAGCGAAGTTTATATGTTAGGCCCTGCGTCGTTTGGCTGTGCCCTAGGGCGTGGTCCTTAGAGATTGAATTCGAGTGGGCAGTGGCATGGAGTACGCGGAAGGTAAACGGGGTTGGGTTTGATACTGGGCCGGTCGCTAAGTCATTGCTTCGCAGCCGTGGGACCATAGAATACAGAAACAGGGAATACAGCGGAATGTGCGGCATTGTCGGCATTGCTTCCATCTCCCCGCTTACCGAGCGCGGTTGGCTGGCTAAGGGGCGAGATACTATGATTCATCGCGGCCCGGATGATGAGGGTGAATACTGGACACCGGATGGGCGGGTCGGTCTGGCGCAGCGGCGGCTTTCGATTATCGACCTGTCGCCGGCCGGTCACCAACCCATGCACGATGCGTCGGGCGCTTTGAGTATTGTCTTCAATGGCGAGATCTATAATTTTTCAGACCTCCGTGACGAACTGATTGCTCAGGGGCATGGCTTTCAGTCGTATTCGGATACGGAGGTCATTCTTGAAGCTTATCAGGAATGGGGTACACAGTGCCTGAAGCGGTTTAATGGCATGTTTGCCTTTGCCCTCTATGATGTGCGACAAAAAACGCTGTTTTTGGCCCGAGATCGTGCCGGTGAAAAGCCGTTGTTTTACCATCAGGCTGATGGGGTGATTCGTTTCGCGTCTGAGTTGAAGGCGTTGTTAGCGGACCCGGCTTTGCCACGGCGTGTATCGTCTGAGGCATTGGATTGCTTTTTGGCGGCGGGGTATGTGGCGGGCGAGCGTTGCATACTTCACGGGTTTAACAAACTGCCACCTGCGCATGCGCTGTTGTTTGATCTCAAAACCGGCGTCTCCAACCGTTGGTGCTACTGGCGACTTCCGGAGTTGGATCGATCGGAGGGGCCGTGGGATGAAGTGGCCTTGCTTGAGGAACTGGAAGTTTTGCTGGAGGACGCCGTGCGCCGGCAGATGGTCGCCGATGTTCCGGTGGGGGTGTTGCTGAGTGGTGGGGTGGATTCTAGTCTTATTACCGGGATGGCGGTGCGAGTTTCCAGCCAGGTCCGGACATTTTCAATCGGCTTTCCTGGGCACGGTACGTTGGATGAGACCAAGCACGCCCGTCTTATCGCCCGGCATTTCGGCACCGAACACACCGAACTGGTGGCGCAACCTAGTACGGCCGACTTGATTCTCAGCCTTGTCCGGCAGTTTGACGAGCCGATGGCGGACTCCTCAATGATTCCGACCTGGCTGGTGAGCCACCTTGTCGGGCAGCATTGCACTGTCGCTCTGGGGGGCGATGGCGGGGATGAGTTGTTTGCGGGCTACAGCGAGTATAGCCGGCTGTTGAGGATGCGGAAGCACTTGATGCGCATTCCAGGGTTTTTGCGTCATGGGGTGAGCGTAGCGGCAGAGCACTGGCTTCCGGTGGGCCTGAAGGGCCGTAATTATCTGCAAAGGCTGGATATGGATTTGACAGATAGTCTGCCGCTCTTGGCCAGGTTGTTCGATCGCACCACGCGGCGGCAGCTCATGCGAGGGTATCCCGGTTATTGCTTAGTGGCTGAGGATATCTGCTTTAAGCCGATTCCCGACGAACGAGACTTGGTGCAGCGGGCCACGCGCATGGACTTCGGTGAGTATCTGGCCGAGGATATTCTGGTGAAGGTTGATCGCGCCAGCATGCTGAATTCGTTAGAAATCCGTGCGCCACTGCTCGACTATCGGCTGATCGAGTTTGCCTTCGGCCGGGTGCCCTCGCCGTTGAAAGCGACGGTAACGGATAGCAAAATCCTGCTGAAGCGTCTTGCTTCCAGGGTGCTGCCTCCGAAGTTCGATAAGAAGCGTAAGCAAGGCTTTTCAGTTCCGCTCGCTCAATGGCTGAAGTGTGGACCCTTCCGGGATTTGGTGTGGGACACGCTTTCTACCCCCGACTGTCTGTTCGACCGAAAGACCGTGCAGAGTCTACTCAAAGGGCAGGGGCGAGGTTTTAGCAATGGGGAGCGCTTGTTCGCACTGGTGCAGTTCGAGCTGTGGCGTCGAGCGTATCAGGTGACGATATAGCCACACACATCGGATTAGGTAGGATATGGCCACGAGACAGGATCTTCAGGCTCGCCCCCGGTGTTCCCGTGAGCGTCTGGTTATTGGGATCGATGCCGCCAACCTCCGTCGGGGCGGCGGTGTTACGCACCTGATGGAACTCTTGGGTGCCGCAGATCCGGAACCGCATGGCATATCGAGGGTGGTCATCTGGGGCGGGACGCAAATGCTGCACTGTCTCCCTGATCGGCTTTGGCTCGACAAACGCCATCCTCCCGAGCTCGACCAGGGATTACTTCAGCGAACACTGTGGCAGCGCGTTCAGCTCTCGAAGGCGGCGCGGGCTGCAGGGTGTGATCTGCTGTTTGTCCCCGGCGGGAGTTATGCGGGACATTTTCGCCCTGCCGTCACCATGAGTCAAAATCTGCTGCCATTCGATCTCGGCGAGCTACGACGTTATGGCTGGTCATTGACCTCATTGAGATTACTGCTGCTTCGCTGGACCCAATCTCGGACTTTCCGGCGTGCGGATGGGGTCATCTTTCTTACCCAGGCCGCCAAGGAATCTGTGCTGCGCGTCACCGGGCCGCTGGCCGGTGATTGTCCGGTCATACCCCATGGACTGAACCCACGTTTTCGCATGGCGCCGAAGGCGCAGCAGGCAATCGATACCTATACAGCGGAGCACCCATATCGGATGATCTATGTCTCCATTATCGATCAATACAAGCATCAATGGCATGTGGTCAAGGCGCTGGCGGCTTTGCGGAGTGAGGGCTATCCGCTGGCGCTTGATCTGGTCGGCCCCGCGTATGCGCCCGCGATGGCTCGGCTAAGTGACACGATTGCGCGATGCGATCCGCAGGGCGACTGGATGCACTATCACGGCGCCGTGGCCTATACGGAATTGCATGATTTTTATGCGCAAGCGGAGTTAGGGCTGTTTGCGTCGAGCTGCGAGAATATGCCGAATATCCTGTTGGAAACGATGGCCGCCGGACTGCCGGTGGCTTGTTCGGATAGGGGTCCCATGCCGGAGGTGCTCGGTGACGCCGGGGTTTATTTCGATCCCGAGTGTCCGGAGGATATCGCTCGTACGGTGCGCAAGTTGGTCGCCTCCCCGGAATTGCGCGCCGAAAAGGCCAACGCCAGTTACATCGCCGCCCTCGAATTTGATTGGAAGCGCTGCGCGGATGAGACGTTCGGGTTCTTGGCGCGGGTTGCAGAGAAATATCGCGAGAGTCCCGCGCCATGTGCGGCATCTTAGGGTTCGCATGCACGCAGAACTCTGGCGCGTTTCGGCGCATGGGGGACGCCCTTCACTCAGCGACTGAGATTCTCGCTCATCGCGGTCCGGACGATGTCGGCGATTTCATTGATCATGATGCCCAGATAGGACTCGCGCATCGTCGGCTCTCTATTCTCGATCTCTCGCCGTTGGGTCATCAGCCAATGGCCAGCGCGGACGATTCAGTAGTGTTGGTGTTCAACGGTGAAATTTATAACTTTCGCGAGTTGCGGATTGCCCTAGAAACCCAAAGCAGCGTCTTTCGGGGGCATTCGGATACGGAGGTTTTACTGAATCTGTATTTGGCGGAGGGCGAAGCAATGCTGTCACAGTTGAACGGCATTTTCGCCTTCGCATTGTGGAACAGGCGCAATAGATCGCTTTTGCTGGCGCGGGATGCGCTAGGGGTCAAGCCGCTCTATTACTCCGCGTTGGATGGCTGCTTTGCCTTCGCGAGCGAGATCAAGGCATTGCTGCATTTGCTACCCCAGACTGGAGGATTGGATACCGCTGCGCTGCAGCGCTATTTGACCTTTCTCTGGTGTCCAGGTGAGGGCACACCTCTAAAGTCGGTGCGCAAGCTTTTGCCTGGCGAGGCGATAGTGGTTCGCGAGGGGCGCATCGTGCGCCGCTGGACCTGGTACCGGTTGCCTGTGTTTCGCGGGACAATACCCGTGCTTGATGAGCAACGCGCGGTAGATGGCACGCTCACGCATTTGCGCGAGGCGGTGCGCCGACAGATGGTGGCGGATGTCCCCGTCGGCGCTTTTCTGTCCGGAGGATTGGATTCAAGTGCCGTGGTCGCCTTAGCGCGGGAGGAAAGCCCGGACATTCGTTGTTTCACCATTGATGCGGTGGGCGGTCAGGAGGATGGTGCGACAGACGATCTCCCTTATGCACGCCGGGTGGCAAAGCATTTGGGCGTATCGCTGGATGTGGTGCGTATCGATGCGACGCAGATGGCAGGTGATCTTGAGCGGATGGTCGTCCAATTGGACGAGCCTCTGGCCGACCCGGCACCGCTGAATGTTTTGTATATCAGCCAGTTGGCCCGCGATCAGGGGATCAAAGTCTTGCTCTCGGGTGCCGGCGGGGATGACCTCTTCACCGGCTATCGGCGGCATCGCGCTCTGATGGCGGAACGCTGGTGGGTTTGGTTGCCGCGTGGTCTGCGCAGAGGGTTGACGAAATTTGCCGGTGGCCTGGATCAGCGCCGTGCCCTGGGCCGGCGCCTCGGGAAGCTGTTCAGCGGCGCCGGTTTGGATGGGGATGCGCGTCTGGTGAATTATTTTCGCTGGGCGGGGGAGGGAGATCTCGCTGCGCTCTATTCCGCCGAGTTTCGCGCCGGTGTGGGCGATACGGCGGCCGCAGAACCGATGCTGGCATTCCTGCAGCCGCTGCCGGCACATGTGAGTCGTTTGGAGCGGATGCTGGCGCTCGAACAGCGGTTCTTTCTGGCCGACCACAATCTGACATATACCGACAAGATGTCCATGGCGGTTGGGGTCGAGGTGCGGGTGCCGTTCTTGGATCTGGATCTGGTCGAGTTTGCCGTGCGTATCCCGGCCAATCTGAAACAGCGTGGTCGGGTGGGCAAGTGGGTGCTCAAGAAGGCGATGGAGCCCTATCTGCCTCGCGAAGTGATCTATCGGCCTAAGACAGGATTCGGTGCGCCTCTGCGCCGTTGGATGCAACATGAGCTGCGCGAGCTGCTGGGCGATCTGTTGTCCGCGGAGAGTCTGAAGCGACGCGGGCTCTTCGACCCGGCTGCCGTTCAACGGCTGATTGCAAACAATGATGCCGGTCGTGTGGATGCCAGCTATACGCTACTGTCTCTGCTATGCATCGAGATATGGTGCCGGGCTTATCTGGACCAGGGCCGGCCGGATCGAGGCCGGGGCCTTGATCATCGGCGATAGTCATTTGGAGTCCAAGGCCTCAGCCTTGGCCTGCCGATCCAAGGCTGAAGCCTTGGCCTCCAGCCGGCCGGCGTCCCCGACTGGCCGTACCATGACTAAGGCCGAGGCGAGCGACTGGAGGCGGGATGAGTCGAGACAAGCAGCAGGTGCGTGATTTCTGGAATCGGGCTCCCTGTGGCGAGGAGCTGTAACCAGACCAGGTGGGCTGCCGGACTTAGCCCGAGGCGCGCTACGCACTGGAGCCCTATACTCTCGCCTTTGTCGGCTTCGCGGGTGCACTAAGGATTGGCTGTGCTGGGATCGGCGTTGGGCTGGGGGCGGATCATCAACGATTCGTCGAAGTCGGGGCGATGCTCTGGGGCTGAACGTGCGGTGGAGCACACCTGCCGTCGATTGGCCGCGTTCGGCTTGTCCTCCACCTTGGATGTGGGCGATGCCGAGCATCTGAGGTATCCCAACACGTTTTTCGATCTGGTGTACTCCTGGGGCGTGCTGCATCACAGTCCGGATACGCCCCGGGGCCATCGCTGAGGTCTGGCGGGTGCTGAAGCCCGGCGGGGGCGCTAGGATCATGATTTACCACCTGTGGTCCTTGGTCGGCCTGATGCTCTGGGCGCGCTACGCCCCGCTGGGGTTCAAGCCCTAGTTGTCGCTGACCGAGGTCTATGCGCGTTATTTGGAGAGCCCCGGCACCAAGGCGTATTCGGTCCGCGAGGCGCGGGCGCTGTTTGCGGACTTCCGGGAGGTGCATATCGCGACCGTGCTGACGCATGGCGATCTGCTGGAGTCCGACGCCGGGCAGCGGCATCGTGGGGCTTTGCTGACCCTGGCGCGCAAGGTGTGGCGGGGGCTGATGCCCAATGCCGGGTTGTTCATGTTGATCGAGGCGAGGAAGTGAGTTGCAGCCCGTTCTGGTCGCTGGCTGGATGCAACGCTGCAACCAACCTTCCAACATCGGTGGGACGACGGGCTCTTTCGCCAGCGCATCCTGTCCCGCTTGGGAAGTGGCGACCTGGATATCCGTGATCTCGGCGCCGGGGCGGGAATCGTCGAGGAGATGGATTTCAGAGGTCATGCGCGGCGCATCTGCGGGATCGATCCCGATCCGCGAGTGGTCGATAGCCCGTATCTGGACGAGGGGCAGGTGGGTGTCGGGGAGTCCATCCCCTAACCGGATAGCAGCTTCGATCTGGTCTTTGCCGACAATGTGTTGGAGCATCTGCCCGATCCGGCGGCGGTGTTCGCGGAGGTGGCGCGGGTGCCGCGGCCGGGCGGGGTGTTTCTGGCGAAGACGCCCAACAAATGGCATTACGTGCCCTTGATCGCTCGCCTGACCCCGCATCGGTTCCATCGCTGGGTGGTGCGCTGGCGTGGACGGGCCGGGGATGATGTCTTCCCGACCTGTTACCTGGCCAATTCGCCGGCGGATGTTCGACGGCTCGCCGCGGGGGCAGGGCTGGAGGTCGTTCGCATTGAGTTGATCGAGGGGCGGCCGGAGTATCTGCGGTTTTCGGCGCTGATCGATGTGCTGGGCTGGCTCTATGAGCGTCTGGTCAACAGAGTGCCGGGGCTGGCGGGGTTGCGGGTGTTGTTGGTGGTGGAGTTGCGGAAGGTGGGGTGAGGGGGTTGGCGGGAAGTCCTCTGTCGGATCGCGAAGGATTGTCGTCTGCCTGCGGGGAGCGTCGACAGGAGTGGCCTCGATCAAGATTCCGGCCACTTGGGCTCGCCGGGTGCGTAGTCAGGCCATCCTGGCCTGACACCGTCAGGGCTGGAAGCCCTGACTACGTACGCCGCTGGCCGGGATTACGATCAAGGCCAGCAAGGGTCTGTCCGGATATCAGATCGGAACGCTATACCACCCACCATCGGCTCGGATGTCGATGCGACTTCAGTCGCACCGATTCGGACGCAGGTGCGACTGAAGTCGCATCGACATTGACCGGTATCCAAATTGTCGGAAATCACCTTATTTTTCCTTCAACGCTTCGGCCTTGGCCTGCTGTTAGAAGGCTGAAGCGGCCTTGGTCATCGTTCCAGCGACTGGAGGTCGAGGCTTTACCGCAAAAGTGCGTAGTCAGGTCATCCTGGCCTGGCGGTGTCGGGGCTGGAGCCGTCAGGGCTGGAAGCCCTGACTACGCAGCCTCGCACGCTGATCGTTGCGGCAGTGGGCAAGAGGACTTTCATGTTCCGGGGTGGCGCGTGCGTCATGGCCGTTAGCCGATGCGGCGCGCAGGCAGCACTGATTTTCTTTGAGATCTCGGGAGTCGCCACCGGCTAAAGCCTCGACCAGTTGCGGACAGGCCGTCGGTTGGGTCTACTCCCAGACGGCCGTATGCTTCACGGATCAACCGCTCCGCACGGGAGACACAGCAATGCAGGCACGCCGACAGATCCAAACTCGCCCCAGCCTCTACGACCAGCTTGAGGGCCTTCCGGAAGGACTGACCGGGGAGATCCTGAACGGTCAGATCTACACCCAGCCGCGC
>Ga0247838_1003929_pt1 | contig 16449 bp, 13 predicted proteins | sample LaCruzMarch2015__5_FD_189097 | JGI IMG/M metagenome (GOLD analysis project Ga0247838, IMG submission 189097) | Freshwater microbial communities from meromictic Lake La Cruz, Castile-La Mancha, Spain - LaCruzMarch2015_15m | ecosystem: Environmental > Aquatic > Freshwater > Lake | place: Spain... | reverse complement strand
ATTTATAGCCACAGAGTGAGCTCACAACTGTTTGAAACCTTGTTAATTCTTGACCCCCAAAGTAGCGAGGTGGTAGGGAATCTGGCTAAAAAAGTGGTAACCAGTGCCGACAATAAAAAGATAAAATTATTTCTTAGAGAAGATGTTTTCTTTCACGAAGACCCTTGTTTTGGCGGCAATTCAAATAAAATGACTGCCCAGGACGTAAAATTTTCACTAGACTTTGCCTGTTCCTCTAATCAACTAAATAACAGTGGAAAAGTGTTAAGTGAGAAAATAATTGGTGGAGAAGAAAACTATTCATCGAAAAAAATACATTTAGGCAGTGGAGTTTCAGGAATAAAAATTATAAATGATTATTGCCTTGAAATAAATCTGAAAGAGCCCTATGTAAACTTTCAAAAATTGTTAACGAGTACGGCCTATGGAATTTTTTCCAAAAATGCCTATAAATTTTATAAAACGGAAATCGTTAATCATCCAATTGGTACTGGACCATTCATTTTAGGTAAAAAAACAAACAACAATATTCTGCTCCGATACAATCCTAACTATTGGAAAATAGATGCCTACGGAAATAAATTACCCTACCTGAATGCAATAATTATTAGGAATGGTAAAACCAAGAAAGAGGAATTCGCACTTTTTAGACAGAAGCAAACCGATATTGTATTTGAAGTCCCCTCAGAATCGTTAAATTATCTATTAGGTAGTGTTCAGGATGCTCAAAAAGGCGGCAATATTATGCATCGCGTCTTGGTCTCTCCCGGGGCATCCATATCAAGTATAGCATTCAATTTAAATAAGGGTCCTTTTAAAAAAATAACCATTCGCAAAGCCATTGACCTCGTTATCAACCGAAATCAGTTGTGCAATAATTCATTAAATGGAGACGGTGCTCCTGCAAATCGAGGATTCACTCCGCCATCTAAATACTATAAAAACGAGCAAGTTTCAGAACGAAAATACGATATTGCTGAAGCCAAGCGACTTCTAGCAATTTCAGGATATAATGAAAAAACCCCTCTGTCTATAAAGTTATTTATTGGAGGAGGCGAAGAAAGCAAGGCCTATAAATGGTGTAAATATATTTGTGATGAATTAAGAAATCAATTAGGTATCAAGTTACAAATTATTTTGGGTTCATTTACCGAACGAGAAAATGCAATAGCTAACAACACTGTAGATGCTTGGAATGTTGGATGGGCAGCTGATTATCCGGATCCCGAAGGATATTTTAGCCTTTTTTACGTAAAAAACAAAACATCAACTAGCTCTTCAAAAAGTCTCTTCCCCATTCTTTCTTCGTTGGAATATAATCAATATTATTACCAAGCGACTCTTGAGAAAGACCGTGTTAAAAGAAATAATTTATTTAATAAATGTGATTCAATAATTAAAAGTGAAGCCGTAATATTGCCTATATTAATTGATGATTTTGTGGCGATTATTAATTTGCGCGTTAGAAATTTTAAACTAAGCCCTTTAGGTTTGGTTGATTTTACAAGTATCTACCTGAAGGAACTTAGCTAATCACTTAATTAATTACTTAATCGCTTCCGTAACCCACTGTCTACCCCAATTGTCTTTTTCTTCTTGAGACCATAATTCAGGATAAAATATTCTTTTTTGAAATCGTGGCGGCAAGTATTTTTGCCAATTCGTACCGCCTGTTGCCGACACATCTTGACTTTCTCTACTCAAATAGCGTACAGCTGATTTGTAGTGTGCTAATGGCCAAAACACATTCACATTTAAGTCATTTTTTCGCAAGGCGCCAATCACAGCAACGCTCGCTTTTTCTTCCTCGCTCAATCGCAAATAAACTTGCCATAAATTTTTTGTTTTACATTCCGTCGCCAAGCTAAGGAAACGATCGCTATATTTTACTTCAAACTGCGTAAGCGTAAGCGTTTTAGTTCCTGTGGATTCCTCTGTAGCACCTGCCTTCCAATATATTTGATCTAACAAAACACTTATATCTTGCTCGTGCATTAATTCCTCTCTTTTTCGTTTGTCAACTAAATTAATTAAATCAGTACTGAAAAACTCGATTTCACGATATTGAGCTGACTGAAATCCGCTTGCGGGAAGAAGGGACATCCTAAACTTCAAGAACTGATCCTTTTCCATTCCACTAACCATAATTTCAAAACTCATAATTAAGGCATCAAAATAACGGTTAATGCGCGTAACACGATCCACAAAATAAGCTGCGTCTAAAGTTAGATTAGATCCCAGTTGGTCGAATTCGTTCAATGCCAACTTAAAATACAACTCCGTTATTTGATGGTAGATAATAAAAACTTTTTCGTCAGGGAAACTGGTTTTTGGTTTCTGCAAACTCAACAAGGTCTCAAGTTCTATGTAGTCCCAATAAGTCGTTACCTCTGCATACAACAAACCATCTAAGTAGGAGGATAAATCCTGACCTAATAACGCGTACTTATCATTTAACAATTCTAATCTTTTTAAATCCTCAGGTGAAATGTACATGGTATTAATCTGATTTGTTGCCGAAATTAGTAAAAATATGTGGCTACACCGAAGCAAGAAAAAATTAACTTTGTGAAAGCATATTAAAAAACATGATAAATTACAATCCAAAAAGTTGGTTAGGGCTTATTTTTTCCCTAAACAAGAGTGATACCATTCGAATTTTATGGAAGCAATTACTTTTTATTGCCGTTCTTGCTGCTATAATTATAGAATTACTACACCGATTACCAATCTATTACCAAATCAAACTCGGTTCTTACACCAAGGAATTAACAGCCATCTATTCTTTAATCGGTTTTGTAATGTCATTATTGTTACTGTTTAGAACAAACGGAGCTTATGACCGTTGGTGGGAGGGACGAAAACTTTGGGGCGCAATAGTCAACGACTGTCGAAGTGCCTACTTAAAAATAGCAACAAGAATAAGTGCTGAGGAAGACAAAAAAGAATTGGGGCGTTTACTAGAGTTATACATTCATAATGCAAAAAACAATTTAAGAGTTAGAAATAAACAGCAAGATTTTTTTATACATGAAAATAAACTAGAAGATGGAAGTCCGGTTTATGTAATGCAAATGATTTATACAAAACTGCGGGAAATTGAAATAAAAGGTGAATTGACGCAAGGTGATCTCATCCAAATAGATGTAAACTTAAACGGATTAATGGCTTCACTAGGGGGATGCCAGCGCATCAAAAACACCCCAATTCCATATTCGTATAGTTTATTTATCAAAAAGTTTATTTTTTTATATGTAATTACGTTGCCCATCGTCTTTTTTCACTTCGATTATTGGGCTATTTTAATTACCACGTTTGTTTTCTATGCCTTAGTTAGTATGGAGGTATTAGCTGAAGAAATCGAAGATCCTTTTGGAACAGATGATAATGATTTGCCGCTTGAACAAATTTGCACGACCATAGAAACAGACTTAAGAAATATTCGCAACGATTAAATCGCGATTTGTTTCGATTGTATTTTTAACTGTAAAAAATCTGCTGCTGCTAAATCAAATAGGTCGCTGTTTTCTGTTGTAAAATACTCTACGCGACCTCTTTTGGAAAGTTTTTTGTTCAACTCATCATGTCGCTCCAGGTAATCAACTAGTTTATCGGCAACAATACTTCCTTGAGCAATTACTTTTACTTTCTCCCCCACAAGCTTTTGAATATAATCGAGTAAAATTGGATAGTGTGTACACGCTAAAACAATTGTGTCAATTGCCGGATAGTGCTTTAAAAATTGCTCCACATCTTGTTTAATTATCTGTTTTCCCGGTTCAGAAAGATGCATGTTGTTTTCAATCAGTGGCACCCACATTGGACAAGCATGTTGGTAGACGGAAACACCTGGAAAAAACTTATTCAACTCAATAGGATACGAATTTGAATTAACTGTGCCGGCAGTGCCTAGAACGCCAATGCTATTCGTTTGGGTTACATGCCCCACATATTCTGTGCAAGGCCTAATAACGCCAAGGATCCTTTTGTCCTTACCATACTTGGGAAGATCATTTTGCTGAATGGTGCGCAACGCTTTGGCAGATGCTGTATTACAAGCAAGAATAATTAACTCACAACCCTGACTAAATAAAAAATCTACCGCTTCAAGCGTGTAAGCATAAACAATTTCGAAAGAACGGTTTCCGTAGGGCGTCCTTGCGTTATCGCCAAAATAAATAAAGTCGTGGTGGGGCAGTTTTTTAAAAAGTTCTGAAAGCACTGTTAAACCGCCATAACCAGAGTCAAATACGCCAATAGGTACCTTATTCATAATTCAAAACTACATAAAAAAAGGGGCAATTAAAATTGCCCCTTTGTGATTGGCCAAAAGACTTACTTCTTCATTGCAGCAAGATCCAAAAGCATTAATTCAACTAGCACCTCGGAGGTGATGTCCATTCCGCCTTTAAAGTATAACGTAGACGATTCATCAAGTACATAGTTAATTTTTTTTCGGTCCGAAACAATTTCCACTGCCTTTTGAACGCGTGCTAAAATTGGCTTGTTTAACTCCTGCGTATAAATTTGCATTTCTTGTTGCAAGGCAGTCTGGCGATCTTCTAAGCCCTGCTGCTTCTTCATAATTTTCTCCTCTTCTATCTTTAGAATAACAGGCGACCAAGTACTCTTATTTTGCTCATACTTTTTGTAAGAAACTTCCAAATCTTTTTGTATTTCTTGTAGTTCTAAATACCCATCTTGCTCAAATTTTTTGAGTTTTTCAACGGCATCCCTTCTTGATGGCATGGTATCAAGTAATTTTTGAGAATTAACGTGTGCTAATTTCATTTGAGCGGATACAACATTAAGACCACTAAAAATTAGGGCAACTAAAAGGATTACTTTTTTCATAACTATTTATTTTAAATTTTTTATTCTTGGGTTATCCCCATTTCCTCTAACACGGTATTACTTATATCGTATTCTTTTTCTGCATACACTAAATTGCTTTGGTTCGCTTTATCAAATACAAAAGCATAACCTTCGCGCTTCGCTATTTTTTTCATGGCTGTAAAAACTCGGTCTTGAATCGGCTGAACAAACTCCTGTCTTTTCAAAAAATACTCGCCATTATCACCAAAATACTGGGTTTGTAATTCAATGGTTTCTTTTTCCAGCTTTTCTATTTCGCTTTTTCTTTTTTCTTTTTCCTCATTTGGCAAAAGGACTTCCTCCTTATTGAAATTATCTTTTTTCGTCTTAATAAAAGCATAACGATCTTCCACTTCTTTTGTCCATTTCAGCGCCAACTTATCTATTTTTTCTTTTGCTTCAATAAACTCAGGAATATTTTTCAAAATATAGTCAGAGTCAATAAATGCATAAGATTGGCCTGAGGCAAAACCTATGCCAAAAAAAACAAGAAAAATAATAAAAATCGCTTTCATGAATTGTTTTCGGGCTTTTTTGAACGGCAAATATAAAAAATTATTGCCATTATCATTATAATTCACCGAGGTTCATTCCAATAGTAAAACTTAACTTAGGACTGAACCCTTTTAATTGTATCGATTGATCCGACGTTCCCCCACTTCCAGTAGCCCAACTATCTAACTTATCAAATCCTAAACCATAATCTAAACCAAGCATTCCAAACATGGGTAAAAACACCCGAATTCCAATACCAGCCGCTCTTTTAACATTAAACGGATTAAACTTATCGAAAGTCGGATAAGAATTTCCTGCTTCCAAAAAGGCCAAAGCATAAAACGTTGCTTGTGGATTAAGCGAAATCGGATAGCGTAATTCCAAGGTATATTTTGCGACAATTGGATCCCCTCCATTGGAAGAAACGCTTTGGTCCTCGTACCCTCTTAAGGCAATAATTTCTCTCCCTCCTAACTGAATAACGCCCGACAATCCACTGCCTCCGACAGAATATCTTTCAAAAGGGGTAACCCCTTTGTTGTTGTTGTAAGCGCCAATATAACCAAAGCCAAACCTAGGCATTAAAATCAATTTCTTATCTGGCGTAAGTGGTAAATACCACTCACCAGTAAATTTGAAGCGATAGTACTCCAAATAATGGTAGCGGTCTTTAGGAGACATTGAGCTATAATCTTTATCAACAAACAAGGAATAAGGGGCCGTTGCCTTTGCCGTAAGTGTAAAATTCGAACCACTTTGCGGATAAATTGGAGCACTTACTGAGCTTCGTTGCAGTACATATTTTAAGGCAATGTCATTAGCATAACCCTCAGGAAACAATGGAAATCTGAAGTCTTTTACCACATCATAATATTGATAACTCAATTCGTAATAGGCGGTAAAATAATCATCTGGCCACTTTTTTCTACGTTGCAAACCGACACCCGTTCCAGTAATTGACAAACCAGTATATGCTGCATTTGATCGTATTAAGCCATTTGAAGACAAGGCTGTATTATTGACCCAGAAAGACAAAGAATTTGCTTTTTTTCCTCCTAACCAAGGCTCTGTAAAAGAAAAATTATACCCTTGATAAAAGCGACCATTGGATTGGGCGCGAATGGAAAGTCGCTGACCATCTCCTGATGGCAGGGGTGTCCAAGCGGTTTTATTAAAAATATTTTTAAAAGAAAAATTATTAAATGTTAAACCCAAGGTTCCGATAATTCGTCCTGATGAAGTAGGTCCTGCACCACCGTATCCTCCGGATAGTTCAATCTGGTCGGAAGACTTTTCCTCTACGACATATTCAATATCTACCGTACCCTTTGCTGGGTCTGGGATTGGATTAACCTGAAATCCTTGTTCATTGAAAAAGCCCAGTTGCGAAAGTTCTCTTTGGGTTCGTATGATGTCAGCTTTATTAAAAAGATCCCCGGGTTTAGTTCGAATTTCTCGCAAGATAACATAGTCATTGGTCTTATTATTTCCCCGAATAGTAACCTCTCCAATACGTGCTTCTTTGCCCTCAATAATTCTAATTTGATAACTTATCTTATTGTCAACCACGCTAGTTTCCACTGGTATTACTTGAAAAAACAAGTAGCCTTTATCCATGTATAGCGACGAGATATCCCTACCATCACCACTGCCTTTCAATCGTTGATCAAGCAAATCCTTATTAAAAACATCACCATTTTTAATTCCAAGAACCGTATCGAGAAAACTTGACCTGTATTTAGAATTGCCAATCCAATCAATATCTCCAAATAAATATTTTTCTCCTTCCTGAATGTTTATATCAATTCGAAGGCTCTTATCACTTACTTTATATACAGAATCAAAACTGATGAACGCATCTCGTAAACCTGCGGCATTAAACTTTGACAGAAGAGCGATTTTGTCCTTTTCATAAGTGGATTCCGTAAATTTTGACCGTTTAAAGATCCTTAAAATAGATTTTTGCTTTGTATCCTTCATTGCTAACTTTAGTTTCCAAGATGGGACACTTTCATTTCCACTGATATTTAGCGGTTTGATACCGATTTTTAAGCCTTTATCAATTTCAATTAAAAATACTTCAGAATTATTTATCATCGTGTCTTTTATCCTTTGGATAGTTACGTTTACTCCGTAAAAAGATTTTTCCCTAAAATACCCTTTGATTTTACTTTTCGTCTGAAAAACAAGGTTTTCGGTAATTGTTTTTCCAGAAAACAATTCGATTTCTTCACGAACTTTGTCTGCCTCTCTGCGGGAAATACCAATAAACTTAAACCTAGATAGCTTGGGCCTCGGAACCAATTCGATTACGAGATAAATGACACCTGCCACCTCTTTTTCAGCATAAATAGAAATGTTTGAAAAAAGCCCCTCATCCCAAAGGTTCTTTATGGCTTTAGAAATTTGATCACTTGGCAACTTAATTTTTTGTCCTTGCTTTAACCCTGCAATCAACTTAACGCCTTGATGGTCGTAATTGTCAGCCCCAACAACACGTATCGGACCAATCTCATATTCCACCGGCGCAGCATAGTCAAAAGAAAGTTCACCTAAAGTTAATGGAACCCTCTGTGCAAAGGAGAAGGTACATACAAACAGAAATAAGACAATTGCGTTACTTTTCATGAAAATCATTGAATTTGTTCTGATGTTTTACCAAATCGACGCTCTCTATTCTGATAATCTTTAATAGCTGTTATAAAATGTTCTCTTCTAAATTCCGGCCAAAATATCGAAGAAAAATGAAGTTCCGTATAGGCAATTTGCCACAACATGAAATTACTCACCCTGTTTTCCCCACTAGTTCTGATTAATAACTCCGGATCAGGAATACTTTTTGTGTACAAGTGATTAGCAATTAATGCGGGGGTAATTGTTTCACTAGTTATATCCTTATTATTTGTTATAATTGACTGAAATGCTTTAGTTATTTCAATCCTTGCACTGTAATTAAGCGCAAGAATAAGGGTTATTCCCTTGTTGTCCTTTGTTTTGAAAATTGCATTTTCCATGCTTTTCCTACAATTATCTGGTAGTCCTTCAATATCTCCAATAGTTAATAGTCTTACGCCATTATTGTCCAAACTATCAAGTTCAGAAGTGATTGCATCAATTAATAAATCCATTAAGCCATCAATTTCGCTTTGCGGACGAGACCAATTTTCTGTAGAAAAAGCGTAAAGGGTAAGGTATTTTACCCCAAATTCTTTTGCTGCCTTCAAGGTGTCGCGAACAGCCTCAACACCAGCAGCATGACCAAACAAACGATTCTGCCCTTGACCTTTCGCCCAACGACCATTACCATCCATTATAATAGCGACATGATTTGGTATATTGGATAAGTCTAATAAAGACATTTAATTAATTTTAATATGCTAAGGTAAGGAAACTATTTACTTGAAAAAAATATTAGCAGAACCAAGCAATAAGCAAAAAACGAAAACCCGTTTATTCAGCCAGAACTATTGCTTTGTTATCCAACATTTCTAAAACCCCTCCTTTAATCTCAAAAGTTGCAAGGTTTTTGTCAGCCGGGTCAATAAGAACCTCCCCCTCAAAATCAACTGAGTCAGTGGCTTTTTTAAATCTAATTTGGCCTTGTTTTAAAGCAGAAATAATGTCCGAGTGATTACTCAGCAACTGAAATTCACCCATCAATCCGGGTAACGTAACGGAAAGCACCTCGCCTTTAAAAATAATTGCTTCTGGTGTAAATATCTCAAGTATCATACTATATAATAATTAAACATCAGCCATCATTTTCTCGCCCGCCTCAATCACATCCTCAATTCCACCTTTTAAGTTAAAAGCTGCCTCGGGATACTTGTCGTATTTTCCGTCTAAAATATCGTTAAACGCTTTTATCGAATCATTTAAATCTACTAAGACACCCGGTAAGCCAGTAAACTGCTCAGCTACGTGAAAAGGTTGTGATAAAAATCGCTGTACTCTTCTTGCTCTGTGTACTACTAATTTATCTTCCTCGGATAGTTCATCCATTCCAAGGATAGCAATAATGTCCTGTAATTCTTTGTAACGCTGTAAAGTAACTTTAACACGTTGAGCACAGTTATAATGCTCATCTCCAACTATTTCGGGAGTTAAAATTCTAGAAGTAGAATCAAGTGGGTCTACGGCAGGATAAATTCCAAGTTCAGCAATCTTACGAGACAAAACCGTTGTCGCATCAAGATGGGCAAAAGTATTTGCAGGCGCTGGATCCGTTAAATCATCCGCTGGCACGTAAACCGCCTGTACAGAGGTAATGGAACCGCTCTTAGTGGAAGTAATACGCTCTTGCATTTGTCCCATTTCTGTAGCCAATGTAGGTTGATATCCAACCGCAGACGGCATCCTACCAAGAAGTGCAGAAACTTCGGATCCTGCTTGTGTAAATCTAAAAATATTGTCAACAAAAAATAAAATGTCTTTTCCCTGCTCTTGACCGTCACCGTCACGAAAATACTCCGCAATGGTAAGACCAGATAATGCTACACGCGCTCGAGCTCCGGGAGGCTCATTCATTTGGCCAAATACAAAAGTTGCTTTAGACTCTTTCAATTTTTGATAAATCCCACCCCCCTTCTTCCATCGAATGCATAAAGGCCTCTCCATATTTAATAATGCCTGATTCTAACATTTCACGAAGTAAATCATTTCCCTCTCGAGTTCTTTCGCCAACACCGGCAAAAACAGACAAGCCACCGTGACCCTTAGCGATATTATTAATTAATTCTTGAATTAAAACCGTCTTTCCAACACCCGCTCCACCAAACAAACCAATTTTCCCGCCTTTGGCGTATGGCTCTATAAGATCGATAACTTTTATACCTGTTAGAAGCACCTCCGTGGCCGTTGATAATTGATCAAACTTTGGGGCCTCTCGGTGTATTGGCATTCCTCCCTCGTTACTCACCACGTTAATTCCGTCGATAGCTTCACCAATTACGTTAAAAAGTCGTCCTTTAATTTTTTCTCCTATAGGCATTTTAATCGCTGAACCGGTAGATGTTACCTCCATACCTCTTGTGAAACCATCTGTGGAATCCATTGAAATAGCTCGGATAGAATTTTCGCCAACATGAGATTGCACTTCAAGTACTACGCGAGTCCCATCTTTTTTTACTACCTCTAGCGCATCAAATATGGTAGGAAGGACAACTCCGTTTTCAAAACTCACGTCCACCACTGGACCAATTACTTGTGACACTTTTCCTTTAGAAACAGACATGTTTTAGTGTTTAAATTTGGGTGCAAATGTAACAATTTATATTTGAATAACTCGCCTCTTAAATGCTAAAAAAAACATCCTGTTCAACGAATTTCTTTCACTAAAAATTTTGAAGTGAAAAAGGAAAAAGCAGTCGTTACAAGCATCAAAAGAAACGATACACTTAAAACCTCAAAGATTTTGAGTTCAACTGGGAAGGAAATGGCAGCGCCAGGAATAACAACAATAGCATAATTAATTTGCAAGAGACAAATACCAATTCCTAATGCAATGCCAAGTAAAATTCCACTGAAAGAAATCAATACGCCTTCTAAAAAAAAAATACGAAAAACACCTTTTTTTGATAAACCAATACTTTTTAACACATCAAGGCCCACTTTCTTTTCCAAGTAAATCATCGTTAAGGATGCCACTAAATTAAAGGTGGCCAAAAGGAAAATAAAAAATAAGATAATCAAAACGATAAGTTTTTCACTTTTGCTCGTTTTGTAGATAAGTTCGTTTTTCTCCGCGTTCGTTTTTACACTAAAATTATCCCCCAAAAGGGTTTGTATTTCACGTTTTAACGATTCGTTATCTTTACCTTGGGTGGGATGAATGTAAATATGTGTAAGCTGGTTTTCTAAATTAAGTAAGCTTTTAACGAAATCAAAACCCGCAATAACAACCGCATCATTGGTTTCTTTATTATAATTTACAATGCCCACAACATTAAACGAGGTTTGAAAAAATGGGTTTTTACCCAATTTTAATTGTAAATTATTTTTGGGCGCATAAATAATAACGTTTTCTGCTTCGTGTTCTATATTCTGAAAACCCAAATTAGTTGCTAAACCGGCGCCAATTAACCCAAAGCCATTGCTAATCGTATTAGCTGAAGGCAAGTTCGGTGTGCCTGCAATTAAATGATCATTTTCTTTAATCTTAATCATCTTTAAAAATTGCCTTTCAACACCCATAATGGTTGCATTCACCCATTTTTCTTCTTTTCGCAAAATAACCGTTTCCTCAATACCTTTTGACATGAACCGTATCCCTTCAATCTTAGAAAGTCGTTTCCACGGGACTTGGTTTTCAAAAATTGTTTTCCCTTTACTTGGCCTAATAATTACGCCTTGATCAAATTCCGTGTATAATTCACTGATCATGGATTCGATGCCGTTAAAGGAGGACATGACGATAATCAATGCGGCAGAAATAACCGTTATGCCCACCACAGATATGTGTGTAATTACCGTTACAGCTTGACGTTTGTTTTTCGAAAACAAATACCTTAGCGCTATGTAGAACGGGACTTTAATTCTTGTTTTTTAACAATTCTTCAATTTTACTCGCATATTCCAAGGAATCATCAATGTAAAAAGTAAGCGATGGTATTTTTCGAAGGTTTTTTAAGCGCTGACCTATTTGGCCCCTTATTTTTCCTTGATTCGTTTGAATTGATTTTAACACCTCCGCGGGACTTGGATGCGCAAAAATGCTTAAATAACACCTGGCAACAGATAAATCTGTGGTAATTCTTACTACTGTTACAGAAACCATTGCGCCTAAACATATTTCTTGAGCTAGGCGCTGAAATAATACGCCCAGTTCCCCTTGGATTGCGGCTTCAATTTTTTGTTGTCTAACACTACTCATGTAACAAAGTTAAGAAACTTCAGTGCTACTAATTGAAAAACTAGCAGACAAATGTATCTTTGTTACTAAATTGACTGCTTTAAAACAAATATATTCCTATACCTTTCGGTATAAGAGCGTGGCACTTCTCGTTGTGTTGTGTAACTTTTTGTTTGTTGTTTTTAATTTATTATCCCTCGTTTTATTTATACCGATTCTTCAATTAATTTTCAGAAAACCAGCTGATATGGTGGCAGCGAGTCCCCCAAATTATGACAACTCGTTTTTGGGTTTATTTACCTACGTCAAAGATTGGTATAATTTCACCATGTACAATTTAGTTTCCGAGAATCCTAAAGACGCGCTTTTATTTGTTTGTATTACCGTAATGATTGCTTTCTTATTAAAAAACGTGTTTCGCTATGGTGCGGTTTGGTTTCAATCCCAGTTACGAATGGCAGTGGTGCGAGATGTCCGGGATAAATTATTTGACAAAATCCTTGTTTTGCCGCTGGCTTATTATTCAAACGAACGAAAAGGTGATTTAATGGCCCGTATGAATAGCGATGTTGGCGAAATTGAAATCGGTGTGGTAAGCATGTTGGAACTCTTATTTCGCGAGCCCATAGCCGTAATCATAAATATCGTTTCTTTACTCTACCTCAGCCCAGAACTGACGCTAATTTCATTGTTCCTTTTGCCCATTTCGGCATTCGTAATTTCAACCATAGGGAAAAGCTTAAAAAGAACAGCAAAATCTGGACAAGAACAAACAGGGTTGCTTTTTTCGGCAATGGAAGAGGCGCTATCTGGAATACGAATTATAAAAGCATTTAATGCCAACCAATTTATTTTAAGTGGATTTAAAAAAATTAACATTAAGCATCAAAAACTAATCACAAAAACGTTTAGAAAAAAAGACTTGTCTCCGCTGCTCAATGAAACATTAGGAGCAATGGTTATGCTTTGTTTAGTTTGGTTTGGTGGCAAGCTTATATTAGAAAACAGAGGATCTGGGCTTACTGGCGAGGTTTTTTTGACTTTTATCATTGTCTTTTCCCAACTGCTTCGACCAATTCAAGGCATCTCCTCATCTATTGCCAATATGACCAAGGCAAAAGTTTCTTTGGATCGCATCAACGCCATTTTAAATGAAGACGAAAAAGTAATAGAAATAGAAAATGCTGTTGTTTTAAATGACTTCGAGAATGCCATCGAATTCATAAATGTGGGGTTTCGATATGGACAAGAAAGTGTATTAAAATCAATTAACTTAACCATTAAAAAAGGTAGTCGTATTGCTATAGTGGGCGAATCCGGGAGTGGAAAATCAACACTAATGGATTTACTCCCAAGATTTTATGACGTAGAATCAGGAGAAATCTGTATTGATGGAATAAATTTAAAAGAAGTCAATATCAAATCCCTGAGGAGTTTGATTGGCATTGTTTCGCAAGAATCAATTTTATTTAACACAAGTGTTACAGAAAACATTGCTTTTGGTGATAATACGCCCTCGATTGAAAAAGTAATTCAAGCCGCTAAATCGGCCAACGCTTTTGATTTCATAATGGACCTTGAAAACGGATTTGAAACGATTATTGGCGAAAGAGGAAATAAGCTGTCAGGAGGACAAAAACAACGTTTGAGTATTGCGAGAGCTATTTATTTAGACCCCAAACTATTAATTTTAGATGAAGCCACTTCAGCCCTTGACACAGAATCAGAGCTTTTGGTTCAAGCAGCCTTAGAAAAAATAATGATTGGGAAAACGACTTTCATTATCGCACATCGACTCAGTACGATTATCAATGCCGAACAGATCATTGTTTTGTCAAAGGGAGAAATTGTTGAAAAAGGAAGCCATAAAGAACTACTCGCTTTACGGGGATTTTACACCAAATTTTGTGCCTTGCAAGGCATTCATTAAAATCGCTACAAAAAATGCCAAAATTCGCAACGTTTTACCTTCTTGTACGTTGATTAATTGATGAAACTAGTCCTTCAAACATTTTCTTTACTTTTAATTTCTCTCTCTTTCTTTTCAAGTGTACTCGGACAATTGATAACTAATACTGGTCAGTCTCCGCAAAACTTAGTTCAAAACGTATTACTTGGTCCTGGCGTTATTGTTTCAAACATCATGTTTAATGGAAGTAATTCAGCCATCGGATCATTTTCGGCTACTGGAACTAATCTTGGGATAAATCAAGGGATAGTTATGACCACAGGAACGGTTTTGAACAACGGGTCAGGCCCGCAAGGACCAAATAACCTCCCAAGTTGTGGCATGGATAATAATGTTGGTGGTTCTGGTTTGCTTTCAAATTTAATCGGAGGCACGCCAACTTTCAACGCCGCCATTCTGGAATTTGATTTTATTCCTTTCGCAGACACCGTCAAATTTAAATACGTTTTCGGATCCGATGAGTACCCTGAATTTGCTCCGCCAAATAATTCCGGATTCAATGATTTGTTTGGTTTTTTTATTTCCGGTCCTGGCATAGCAGGAATGCAAAATATAGCGCAACTACCGAACAATGGCGGTGTGGTTTCTATAAACAACGTAAATGCGATAACCAACTTCCAATATTTCAATGCCAACGGAGACGGAAACTCTGCTCCCTACAATAGCTCTCCATTCTACATCCAATATGATGGGTTCACGACTGTACTTGAAGCAGTTTCTCAGGTGCAATGCGGACAAACCTACCACTTGATAATTGCTATTGCAGACGTTGGAGACGGAAGTTGGGATTCGGGTATTTTTCTTGAGGCCAATAGTTTAAGTTCACAAACACCCATTAACGCATCCTTCACTTTATCACAACAAGTTTACCCAGACCCTTCGTGGATGGCGGAAGGTTGCGTATCCGCAACGGTTACCGTTCAACGAAGCGGTAACCTAAACAATGCGTTAACCATTCCAATTCAATGTACTGGAACCGCTCAAAACCTAACTGATTATTCAGGTATTCCCAACACAATTACATTTGCTGCAGGACAAAACACCAGTACTTTTACAGTAAATTCATTGCCTGACAATCTGGTAGAAGGTTTAGAAACCATTTTGATTAATTTTAACGTTACCGATCCTTGTGGCAATTTAACACCTATTCTCCTCACATTAACGATTCAAGATATTGCTCCATTACTATTATCTTTACCCGATTCAAGCGTATTGTGTCCCGGAGACCCCATCATAGTCACGCCCAACTTATCGGGTGGTGTACCCCCATACGCTTACCTTTGGAGCAACGGATCCACGACAAGTTCCGTCACAATAATGGCAAATATAACCAATACTATTTCACTTACGGTTAGCGACAACTGTTCAGGGCAAAGCGTTACAGACTCTGCAACTATTACTGTGCCTGTTTATCCGGCCTTATCGTTAGCTGTATCAGATGATATCACCGAAATTTGTCCCTTTGTTCCACAAACAATCTTTGCTAATGCAAGTGGGGGTAGTGGCTCATTTACTTACGCTTGGATAAACAATAACAGTATTATAGGGGTTGCCGATAGCCTTGTTGTAAGCCCTTCTCAAACAAGCGTTTATATTGTAACGGTGAGTGATAATTGTGGCTCAACATTAACCGATACGATTACATACACCATATTGAGCATGCCTCTTGTTGTGTATACAAGTCCTGTTATTCGAATTTGCCCGGGAGACAGCGCGTTCATTTCAGCAAGTGCACTGGGCGGCTACGGAAACTATTATTTTTTATGGCCTTCTACAGGAGAAACAACATCCGGAATATGGGTACATCCAACAGCTAGCGCTTTATATCAAGTTATTGTTTCAGATGAGTGTCAAACCTTCACAGTAAGTGGGTTTTGTCAGGTTCTTGTTGTTAAACCAGTGGCCGACTTCCTTATTTTGAGTACCTCAACGACAGAAGGTTTGCCCATTTCATTCTTAAATCAAACTCAGAACGGCTATGGCTACGCTTGGCTTTTTGGTGATGGCTCAAGCTCTACCGATATTCATCCTGTTCACACCTATGCCAGCGAAGGGACATACTATGTCACCTTGATTGCAACAGACATTAATGGGTGCTTAGATACGATCACAAAACCTGTAACCATTCAAGAAGAATTTTACATTTACATTCCAAATACCTTTATTCCGGACGAAAACAGAATAAATGATGTTTTCTCGGGATCTTTTGTCGGCGTAGAATGGATAAAAATTGAAATTTTCAATCGTTGGGGCGAAATTG
>Ga0247838_1003928_pt1 | contig 16456 bp, 14 predicted proteins | sample LaCruzMarch2015__5_FD_189097 | JGI IMG/M metagenome (GOLD analysis project Ga0247838, IMG submission 189097) | Freshwater microbial communities from meromictic Lake La Cruz, Castile-La Mancha, Spain - LaCruzMarch2015_15m | ecosystem: Environmental > Aquatic > Freshwater > Lake | place: Spain... | reverse complement strand
TCGCCGGCGTCGACTTCGGCACTGAGTTCGAGGTTCGCGGTGTCGCGCACCGCGGCGCACATCGCCAACCCGACCTTGCCCATGGCACCCAGGACCCCGACTCGCATGGTGTGAGCGTAGTCGGCGGAATCTGTCAGACCTGAGTCTTACTATTCGAACATGAGTTCGATTTTAGGCGAGTTGGATGCTCTGGATGCGGCAGTGGACGCGTTGCGATCGGCCGACCTCGACGGGTTGAATCCCACTGAGCGCTTCTGCGTGCTCGAACGCATGGAGACGGCCCTTCGCCGGCAGGTCGCCACCAGCCACGCGATCATTCATCGACTGGAGCAGTTCGAAGGATGCCCACCGGTGCACGTCGCACTCTCCGATGTGCTGCGGATCAGTCGTACCGAGGCCCGCCGGCGAATTCGGGATGCGGCGCAGTTGGCCCCGCGCAGCACGCTCACCGGTCAGCCGCTGCCGCCGGAGTTGCCGGCCACCGCTGCGGCATGGCAGCGGGGAATCCTCGATGCCGAGCATCTGCGCACGATTCAGAAATTCATCCAAGAACTCCCCCACCACATGGCGCCCAACGTAGTTGCCGATAGCGAGAAGTTGCTGGCCGAGCAGGCAGCATTGTTGCGGCCCGACCAACTGGACAAGGTTGCTGAGCGACTAGCCGTCCAGGTCAACCCCGACGGGGTTTTCTCCGACGCGGACCGCGCACGCAAACGAGGCTTCACCTGGTGTGGCGGCCAGCATCCTGACGGTATGAGTACCGGCAAACTCATCGCAACACCGGAATTGCGGTCGCTTTTCGAGAGTTGGATGGCCAAGTTCGCCGCACCCGGGATGTGCAACCCGGATGACCAGAGCCCCTATACCGGGGGCGAGTCCGACGAAGCGCGGGCTCAGCGTGACCCGCGCGGCCACTCCCAACGCCAGCATGACGCGCTGGTGGCACTGGTCCGCGGTCAACTCGGCAATCCCGATCTCGGCACACACCGTGGGCTACCGGTCACCGTGATCGCCACCACCACCGTCCAGGATTTGCAGGCAAAGTCCGGGAATGCGGTGACGGCCGGCGGCACGTTGCTACCGATGTCCGATCTGATCCGGATGGCGAGTCACGCCTACCACTACCTCGCAGTGTTCGACGGTGACAACGGACGTCCGTTGTATCTGGGGCGGTCAAAACGAATCGCCAGCGCCGATCAGCGACTTGTCCTGCACGGGAGCGAACGCGGATGCAGCCATCCCGGCTGCGACGTTCCCGGCTACCGATGCGAGGTCCATCATGTTGACGAGTGGGCAACCGGGGGCCGTACCGACATCGACCGACTGACCTTCGCGTGCGCGGCCCACCACAAACTGCTCGACCAGGGGTGGAAGACCCGCAAGTTGGCCAACGGTGACACCGAATGGATTCCGCCGCCACAACTTCCACTTCGCGGCGGCACTAATGACTTCCACCACCCGGAACGGCTGCTCGGCGAGGGAGCCTGAGCTACAGCGGTGCTCCCCCGCGCAGATGCTCGAAGATCAGCGAGGTCTGGGTTCCGGCCACGTCGGAATCGGCATTGAGGTTGTCGACCACGAAGGATCGAAGATCGTCCGTGTCGCGGGCGGCCACATGGATCAGGAAGTCGTCGGCGCCGGCAAGGAAGTAGACGTCGATCACCTGCGGCTTACTTCGGATCTGCTGGATGAACGTGCGGATCTTGCCGCGAGAGCCAGATCGCAGGCTTACCGAGACCATCGCCTGCAGGGGCAGGCCAATGGCCGCCGGGTCGATCTCGGCGTGGAAGCCCCGGATCACGCCGAGATCCTGCAGTCGCCGGACCCGGCCGTGGCAGGTCGACGGCGCGATCCCGACAGCATCGGCCAGGGCACTGTTGGAGGCGCGGGCATCGGCGTGCAGGAGTGTCAGCAGGCGGCGGTCGACCTCGTCGAGATCGGCGGGCCGAATATTCTTCGGTTCAGCCACCGGGCTGAGCGGGTTTCTCGACTTTTGTTCGGGCACATCAATACTTTAGCGAATTTTCATCTAACTGATTGCCACCAACCCGAAATATCTTCACACTTATGGTCATATATCCGCGATCAAGGAGCACCCGTGCGCGTCGGCATCCCCACCGAGATCAAGAACAACGAGTACCGCGTCGCCATCACGCCGGCCGGTGTCGCTGAACTGGTGCACCGCGGCCATGAGGTGATAGTCCAGGCGGGGGCCGGCGAGGGGTCGGCCATCCATGACCCGGACTTCACCGCAGCCGGCGCGCGGCTTGTCGACACCGCCGATGAGGTGTGGGCCGAGGCCGACCTGCTGTTGAAGGTCAAGGAGCCCATCGAGCCGGAGTACAGCCGGATGCGCAAGGGCCAGGTGCTCTTCACCTACCTGCATCTGGCGGCGTCGCGTCCGTGCACCGAAGCGCTGCTGGCGTCGGGCACCACGTCGATCGCTTACGAGACCGTGCAGACCACTGGATCGGACGGGTCGGTGGCACTCCCTCTTCTCGCCCCGATGAGCGAGGTGGCCGGACGGCTGTCCGCACACGTCGGCGCATACCACCTGATGCGCACCCAGGGGGGTCGCGGCGTACTGATGGGTGGGGTTCCCGGTGTGGCGCCGGCGGTGGTCGTGGTGATCGGCGGCGGAATGGCCGGCGATAACGCCGCCGCCGTCGCCTGGGGCATGGGAGCGCACGTGACGGTGTTCGACCTCAACGTCAACGCACTGCGCAAGATCGATGCCGAGTACGGCGGCGCCATCGAGACTCGCTACTCCTCGCGGCTGGAACTCGAAAGCGCCGTCAAACAGGCCGACCTGGTGATCGGCGCGGTCCTGGTCCCGGGTGCCAAGGCACCCAAGTTGGTCACCAATGCCACTGTCGCGCAAATGAAGCCGGGTTCGGTGCTGGTGGACATCGCCATCGACCAGGGTGGCTGCTTCGAGGATTCCAAACCCACCACGCACGACGAACCGACATTCGCGGTGCACAACTCGGTGTTCTACTGCGTGGCGAATATGCCCGGCGCGGTGCCGCGCACGTCAACCTTCGCTCTAACCAACGCGACCATGCCCTATGTGCTCAAGCTCGCCGACAAGGGTTGGCGGGACGCGTGCAAGTCCGATCCTGCGCTGGCAAAAGGACTGTCGACACACGAGGGATTGCTGCTCAATGACCACGTTGGCGAGGCCTTGAATCTGCCGGCCACCGATCCGGCGGGCCTGCTCTCCTGACCTGAGTAACTGGCCTTACCCGGCGGCCAGCGCGGCGACGACGTCAGCCGGCGGCCAGCGCGGCGACGATGTCCGCAGCCGGCCCTGCACCGATACCGCGCCAGGCGGTGCCGGCCCAAAGATTGACGGCCTGCGGATCACCGGCCGCCCCAGCGGCCGCACGGATTGGCGCAGTCATCTGGTTGAGCTGTGGATACCCCGGCGGCGCGGCAACGCTGTATCGGTCGGTGAACGCATTCGCCAGGCTGCGCGCGTAGCGGCCGGAGAACGCGCGGGTCATCACGGTTTCGGTGAAGTGCTCGTCGCGCAACGCGCGGCGGTGCACCTCGCTGGTGCCGGCCTCATCGCACAGCAGCAGCGCGGTACCGACCTGGGCGGCTACCGCCCCGCCGTCACGTACGCGCCGAACGACCTCGGCATCGCCCAGACCGCCGGCGGCCACCACCGGAGCGCCTAGAGCAGCAGTCCGCGTCAATAACGTCATTAGCGGAGCAGTCGGCGGTTCTGCGCCTGGATCGAAAATGCTCCGGTGTCCGCCGGCCTCTGGGCCCTGAACCACCAGGCAATCAGCGCCGGCCTGCACCGCGCGCACAGCTTCCTCGAGGCTGGAGATCGTCACCATCGTGAGCACACCGCGACCGCGCAGCCGGGCCAGCACTGCGGGCTCGGGGCAGCCGAAAGTGAACGACACGGCCTCCGGGGCAAGGTCAAGAACAACGTCGAGTTTGGCCTGCCAGCCATCATCGTCGGGGTGCGGATCTCCCGGCTCGACGCCATAGTGCCGCGCCAGTGGCATCAGCAGTTCCCGGTAGCGGTCAAGTTGATCGGCACTGGCCACACAGGGCTGCGGCACAAAGAGATTGACGCCGATCGGCCCGCCGGTCAGCGCGCGGGCGGCGGCGATGGCTTCCCCGACACGCTGCGGCGTGAGGTATCCGGCGGCCAAGGAGCCCAGTCCGCCGGCATTCGTCACCGCGGCGGCCAGGGCCGGGGTGCTGGGCCCGCCGGCCATCGGAGCTCCGACGATGGGAGCGGTCAGGTCATCGAGGCGAAGCGGCAACGGCTAGCCTGCGATCGCCCGGAGTCCGCGCGGCAGTGAGCGTTCGGTCCGGTACGGCCCCAGCACGGCGGCGCCGAAGTGTCCGGACAGCACCTTGCGGGCCACCAGGTTGACTTCATCGACGGTGACGTCGTCGATGCGCTGCAGTGTGTCGGAGATGGTGCGGTATTCGCCGTAGTTGAGTTCACCGCGGCCGAGGCGGTTCATCCGGGACGCTGAATCTTCCAGGCCGAGCACCAGCGCACCGCGCAGCGAGCCCTTGGCGATCCGGCACTCGCCGTCGGTGATGCCGTCGCGGGCGACCGCCTCAAGTACCTCGGTGGTCAGTCGCACCACCTCATCGAATCGTTCCGGTAGGCAGCCGGCATACACCGAGAAGGCTCCGCAGTCGGAGAACATGTCGATAGTCGAATACACCGAGTAGGCCAAACCGCGGGTCTCCCGGATCTCTTGGAAGAGCCGCGAACTCAAGCCGCCGCCAAGGGCCCCGTTGAGCACCGACAGCGCCCATCGGTGTTCCCAACTACGGCCGGGAATCCGAACACCGAGACTCATGTGGGTCTGCTCGGAGTCGCGGTTGATCAAAACCAAACCGGGCCGGCCCGGCAGTCGGCCGGCCCCAGAGCGTGGCGGCACAGGCGCGCGTCCCTTTGTCAACCGGGCGCCGAAGTGCCGACGAACCAGAGCGACCACGTGGTCATGGTCGATATTTCCGGCTACCGCCACCACCATCCGTTCCGGGGTGTAGCGCCGAATATGGAAGGACTGCAACTGATTTCGTGTCATCGACGACACCGAGTCGATACTGCCGATCACCGGCCGGCCCAGCGGATGGTCGCCGAACATCGCCGACAGGAACACCTCGCCGAGGGTGTCTTCGGGATCGTCATCACGCATGGCGATCTCCTCGAGCACGACGTCTCGCTCGACGGCGACGTCGCCCGCGGCACACACGCCGTTGAGGACGACATCGGCAACCAGGTCGACGGCCAGTTCGAGATCCTCGTCCAGCACATGCGAGTAGTAGCAGGTGTGTTCCTGGGCGGTGAACGCGTTCAGTTCACCGCCGACGGCGTCAACCGCCTGCGCGATCTCGACCGAACTGCGGGTCGGGGTGGCCTTGAAAAGTAGGTGCTCGAGGAAGTGCGCGGCGCCCGCGACAGTCGGACCCTCATCCCGCGAACCGACGTTCACCCAGACGCCGACCGAGGCCGACCGCACCGACGGCACGAACTCGGTGACCACCCGCAGCCCGCCCGGCAGGACGGTGCGACGCATAGCGGAAAGCTCCGGGGCCGACGCCTGATTGCGTCGGCCCCGGAGATTCCCTGGCTTAGCTATTGGCGGTCGCGGCATCGGCCGGCGCGGGTGCGCTCTCCGCTGCGTTGTCCTCGTCGACCGGGATCAGCGAGATCTTGCCGCGATTGTCGATATCGGCGATCTCAACGCGAAGCTTGTCGCCGAGTTTGACGACGTCTTCGACCTTGGAGACCCGCTTGCCCCGGCCCAGCTTGGAGATATGGACTAGGCCGTCGCGGCCGGGCAGCAGCGAGACGAACGCACCGAAATCGGTGGTCTTGACGACGGTCCCGAGGAACCGCTCACCAATCTTCGGCAACTGCGGGTTGGCGATCGCGTTGATCATGTCGATCGCCGCCTGCGCCGACGCGCCGTCGGTGGCACCGACGAACACGGTGCCGTCGTCTTCAATCGAGATCGAGGCACCGGTCTGCTCGGTGATCGAGTTGATCATCTTGCCCTTGGGCCCGATGACCTCACCGATCTTGTCCACCGGCACCTTGATGGCCGTGACGCGCGGTGCGTACGGGCTCATTTCGTCAGGGGCGTCGATGGCCTCGGCCATCACGTCCAGGATCACCAGTCGGGCGTCCTTGGCCTGTGCCAGCGCGCCGGCCAACACGTGCGAGGGGATGCCGTCGAGTTTGGTATCCAACTGCAGGGCGGTGACGAACTCCTTGGTGCCGGCGACCTTGAAGTCCATGTCGCCGAACGCATCCTCGGCACCGAGGATGTCGGTGAGCGCAACGTAGCGCGTCTCGCCGTTGACCTCATCGGACACTAGGCCCATCGCGATACCGGCTACCGGCGCCTTCAGGGGCACTCCGGCATTCAGCAGCGACAGCGTCGAGGCACACACCGAGCCCATCGATGTCGACCCGTTGGAACTCAAGGCCTCGGAGACCTGCCGGATGGCGTACGGGAACTCCTCGACACTGGGCAGCACCGGCATCAGGGCGCGCTCAGCGAGCGCACCGTGGCCGATCTCGCGCCGCTTGGGCGAGCCCACCCGACCGGTCTCACCGGTCGAGTACGGCGGGAAGTTGTAGTGGTGCATGTAGCGCTTGGACTTCTCCGGCCCCAGTGAGTCGATCTGCTGGGCCATCTTGACCATGTCCAGTGTGGTGACACCCATGATCTGGGTCTCGCCGCGCTCGAACAGGGCGCTGCCGTGTGCACGCGGAATGATGGCCACCTCGGCGCTCAACGCGCGGATATCGGTGATACCGCGGCCGTCGATGCGGAAGTGGTCGGTCAGGATGCGCTGGCGCACAAGCTTCTTCGTCAGCGACCGGAATGCCGCGCCGATCTCCTTCTCACGCCCGGCGAAGTTCTCGCCCAGCCGGTTGAGCACATCACCCTTGATCTGCTCGGTGCGCTCGTCGCGTTCCTGCTTACCGGCGATGGTGAGCGCCTGCGACAGCGAATCGCCGGCCACGTCGACCACGGCCGCGTAGGCGTCGTCGGCGTAGTCCGGGAACACCGGATAGTCGGCGGTCGCCTTGGCGGCCCGGCTGGCCAGATCGCGTTGCGCCGCGCACAGGGCCGCGATGAACGGCTTGGCCGCTTCCAGCCCCTCGGCGACGATGCTCTCGGTGGGCGCCGTGGCGCCACCGGCAATGAGTTCGATGACGTTATCGGTGGCCTCGGCCTCGACCATCATGATCGCGACGTCACCGTCGTGAACGACTCGGCCGGCGACGACCATGTCGAACACCGCGTCCTTGAGTTGGTCGACGGTCGGGAACGCCACCCACTGACCCCCGCCGGCGGAGCCGGAATTCCGGCTCGTGATCAGCGCAACCCGCACGCCACCGACCGGACCGGAGAACGGCAGGCCCGCGATCTGGGTGGAAGCCGATGCGGCGTTGATCGCCAGCACGTCGTACAGATCGTTGGGATCGAGGCTCAGGATCGTCACGACGACCTGGATCTCGTTGCGCAGGCCGGAGACGAACGACGGGCGCAGCGGCCGGTCGATCAGACGGCAGGTGAGGATGGCGTCGGTGGACGGCCGGCCCTCGCGGCGGAAGAACGAACCGGGGATCCGCCCCGCGGCATACATCCGCTCCTCCACGTCGATGGTCAGCGGGAAGAAGTCGAAGTGCTCTTTAGGTGACTTGCCGGCGGTGGTCGCCGACAGCAGCATGGTTTCGTCGTCCAAGTAGGCGACGACGGCGCCGGCGGCCTGTTGGGCCAGCCGGCCGGTCTCGAATCGGATAGTGCGGGTGCCGAAGCTCCCGTTGTCGATGGTGGCGGTTGCTTCGAACACGCCTTCGTCGATTTCTGCTACAGACATATAGGTCCGTACAGCCTTTCTGGGGATTCACTCTTCAGATGTTTCGCGTCGCCACAGTGACCTCGGGTGACCCGAGATCGAAGGCCCCCCGGGTACGGCTACGGCCGTCGATCGAAGCGGCCGGGGTGTGAAAAACAGCCCGGCAGCCACTACCGAAGACCGCCCGATCAGGGAGTCTCGCTAGGGAGACGCAGGAACGCCGCGCGCTGATGTGCGCGCACCGCACCGGGTGTTCGAGCCGGTGAACGGCCCATAACGGTTCTGATCCTACACCGCCGGTGTCCGGCGGCGGTCCGTGGTCAGCGACGCAGGCCGAGGCGCTCGATGAGCGATCGGTACCGCTCGATGTCCAACTTCGCCACGTACTTGAGCAGCCGACGACGGCGGCCGACGAGAAGCAGCAACCCCCGACGGGAGTGGTGATCGTGCTTGTGGGTCTTGAGGTGCTCGGTGAGGTCGGAGATGCGCTTGGTCAGCATCGCAACCTGGGCTTCCGGCGATCCGGTATCGGTTTCGTGCAGGCCGTAGGAGCCCAGGATCTCTTTTTTCTGCTCGGTAGTCAGCGCCACGCGAAATACCCCGTCTATTTCAGTACCGCGAATGGTGATCGTGCCGTGGCCGCCGCGGACTGCAGCGCACGTGGACCACAGACTACCGGGTCAGGACTGCGCCGCCAAAATGCCGCGAGCCTTCTCGGTATCGCGACCCATGGCCGCGATGAGGTCATCGACAGAGCCGAATTTCTTCTGTCCGCGGATTCGGGCGACGAAGTCGACGGCGACGTGCTGGCCGTACAGGTCCGCGGACGTGTCCAGGACGAAGGCCTCCACCGTACGGGTGCGTCCGGAGAATGTCGGGTTGGTGCCCACCGACACCGCGGCCATCGAACGCTCACCGAGCACGATCGACCCAGTCCCGGGGCCGGGTCCGGCCTGCCGGCCGAGCACCGTGAACCAGGCGGCATAGACGCCATCCGCGGGGATCGCCGAATGCATCGGAGGGGCGACGTTGGCGGTCGGGTAGCCCATGCCCTTGCCGCGTCCGTCGCCGCGCACCACCACACCTTCAACCCGGTGTGGGCGGCCGAGAGCCTCGGTGGCCGCCACCACATCGCCGGCGTCGACGCAGGCCCGGACGTAGGTGGACGAGAAGGTGACGGTCTCGCTCAGGTGGTGCTCGGCGACCAGGGACACCGCGTCCACCGCGAATCCCAGGCGATCGCCGGCCTTGCGGAGGGTGTCGACGGTTCCGGCGGCCTTCTTGCCGAAGGTGAAGTTCTCCCCCACCACCACTTCCACCACGTGCAGGCGCTCGACGAGCAGTTCATGGATATAACGGTCCGGGGTGAGCTTCATGAAGTCGGGCGTGAACGGGATGACCAGGAAGACGTCCACACCGAGTTCCTCAACCAGTTCCGCGCGCCGCGCCAGGGTGGTCAGTTGCGCGGGGTGACTGCCCGGGAACACGACCTCCATCGGGTGCGGATCGAAGGTCATCAGCACCGTCGGCACCCCGCGGGCCCGGCCCGCCTTGACAGCCCGGGCGATGATCTCGGCATGGCCACGGTGCACGCCGTCGAACACCCCGATGGTCAGCACGCAGCGACCCCAATCCGAGGGGATCCCGCCCTTTCCGCGCCAGCGTTCCACGCCGATAAGCCTACGGCGCAGCGCCACCGAGGGATCGCAACGATCCGGTGACGATTGGCTGATCCGTTGACGATTGCCTACAGCGTCGCCGGGCGGATCACCACGACCGACGCGGTCTTGGGGCCACGATCCTCCAGCAGGGCAAGCACCCGCCCGGCCGGGTCGGTCGCGGCGTAGACCCCCTCAATTCCCGCCGCCGGCAGCGGACGACCGTGGGCGGCGTCGACGGCGTGCTCAGCGGTGATGTCGCGGCGCGGGAACCCCAGCAGGCAAGCCTGGTCGAGGGTGTAGCTCAGGCTGGGCTGCTCGGCGAGTTCCTCGAGCGTGCGGGCGTGATCGAGCCCGTACCTGCCAACCCGGGTGCGACGGAGCGCGGTCAGGTGCCCGCCCACGCCCAGCGCCTCGCCCAGATCGCGGGCCAGGGCCCGGATGTAGGTTCCCGACGAGCAGTCCACGTCGACGTCGATGTCGACAAACGCGCCCTCCCGACGGATCGCCAACACCTCGAAGCGGTCGATGCGCACCGAACGCGCGGCGAGTTCGACCTCCTCGCCCTCGCGGACACGTTGGTAGGCCCGCTTGCCGCCGACCTTGATCGCACTGACCGCCGACGGTCGTTGCGCGATCTCGCCACGCAACGCCGCGACTCCGACGCTGATCGCCTCGTCGGTCACGTCGGTCGCCGGAACATCGGAGACCACGTCACCTTCGGCATCATCGGTGGTGGTGCTCCGGCCGAGCCGGATGGTGGCCACGTAGGACTTCGACGTGCCACTGAGCAGACCGAGGATCTTGGTAGCGCGTTCGATGCCGATCACCAGCACGCCGGTGGCCATCGGGTCGAGAGTGCCGGCGTGGCCGACCTTGCGGGTGCCGAAGATGCGTCGGCAACGTCCGACGACGTCGTGGCTCGTCATTCCGGCCGGCTTGTCGACGACGACAATGCCGGGATTCGGATGAGCGCCAGTCGTAGCACGATCGCCGTGAGCGCCAGTCACAGCACGATCGCCGTGAGCGCCAGTCCCCCGGCCACTGACCACCGGCCGGCCAGTTCACGCAGCGGCGGCCCGGAAAGTGCGGCGGGGTCGATCAGGATGCGGGACACGAAGTCCCCCGTCGTGCCGTCAGATCCGACTGTGAACGTGATGTGGGCGTCCTCGAAGCCCAGCCAGCGCTGCGTCAACGGGAACCATGCCTTATAGGTGGCTTCCTTGGCGCAGAACAGGATTCGGTCCCAACGCAGCTCCGCGGGCAGCGCAGATATCTCCGTGCGCTCGACCGGCAGGCTGATTGCGTCAAGTACACCCTTGGGTAGCACGCCATGCGGTTCGGCGTCGATGCCGACCGATCGCACCGCGACACTTCGGCCCACCACCGCACCGCGGTAGCCCTCACAGTGCGTGAGGCTGCCCACGACACCATCTGGCCAGTGCGGTTCGCCCTTCTCTCCCTTGAGGATCGGCGACGGCGGCACACCGAGTTGCGCCATGGCCACCCGGGCGCAGTGCCGCACGGTGATGAATTCGTTGCGCCGATTGGCAACCGAACGCGCGATTAGCGCTTCCTCCGCCGGCAGGGCAGCAAGATGCGATGGATCGTCGTACATCTCGGCATAGCCCAGATCGGCGCTGTCGGGAAGTACCGCCCGCATGAACTCGCTCATCCGCGTCGGCTGCGCAGCCGCTCCTGAAACTTCTCGGACTGCTCGCGCATCTCCGGAGTGATCATGAAGTGACCGCCGAAGTCGTTGAGATAGCCCGGGGCGTAATCCGGGTCGGGTAGCACCTGGCGAAGCCAACGGTAGGGCTTGCGGCGGCGCCACTCCCGCGGATAACCCACCGACACCTCCTCGAAGCGCACCCCGTCGTACCACGTCGTGCGCGGGATGTGCAGGTGGCCGTAGACCGCACAGAGCGCGTTGTAGCGGGTGTGCCATTCGGCGGTCTCTACCGTGCCGCACCACAGCGCGAACTCCGGATAGAACAGCACATCGCACGGTTCGCGGCGCAGCGGGAAATGATTAACCAGGACCGTCGGGGTCATCCAGTCCAGTTCCTCCAGGCGGGCCCGGGTGTACTTCAGCCGGTCCCGACACCAGGCATCGCGGGTGGCGTACGGCTCACTGGACAGCAGGAACTCGTCGGTGGCGACGACGTTACGTTCCCGGGCGATAGCCAAGCCTTCGGCCTTGGTGTTAGCCCCCTCAGGAAGGAAGGTGTAGTCGTACAGCAGAAACATTGAGACGATGGTCGCCGGGCCGCCACCGTCGGTCCACACCGGATACGGATGCTCCGGGGTGAGCACGCCCATCTCGTCGCACATCTGCACCAGGTAGTCATAGCGCGCCCGGCCGAACACCTGCATCGGGTCCTTACCGGTGGTCCACAGTTCGTGGTTTCCCGGAACCCAGATGACTTTCGCGAACCGGCGGCGCAGCAGATCCAGCGACCAGCGGATGTCGTCAGTGCGTTCGGCGACATCGCCGGCGACGATCAGCCAGTCCTCCGGGTCCGCCGGGTACAGCGACTCGGTGATCGGCTTGTTGCCGGAATGACCCGTGTGCAGGTCGCTGATCGCCCAGAGGGTGGGTGCCACAGCACAGGAGCCTACTGGCGGTCGACCGGGCGCCGTGACGCCTGCATATCCTGATCGGCGTGGCGAACACCCGTTTCACCGATCGCGCAGCACGTCGCGTTCTGCGACTCCCGCCCGCGACGACCGACTATCGAGTGCGCCGCGGCCAGCGGGTGCCGATGCGCGACGGCGTCGAACTCATCGCCGACCACTATGCGCCGGCAACCGCGCGGCCACTGGGCACGATCCTGGTGCGCGGGCCGTACGGCCGGGCGTTTCCATTCTCTGTCATCTACGCCCAGATCTACGCCGCCCGCGGCTATCACGTGGTGTTTCAGAGCGTGCGCGGCACCTTCGGCTCCGGTGGGCAGTTCGAGCCGATGATCAATGAGGCTGCCGACGCAGCCGACACCGTGGTGTGGTTGCGCAACCAACCCTGGTTCACCGGAACCTTCGCCACCATCGGGCTGTCCTATCTTGGTTACACCCAGTGGGCGTTGATGGCAGACCCGCCGCCGGAGCTGGCTGCGGCAGTAGTCACGGTCGGACCGCACGATCTTCACGAATCATCATGGGGTACAGGCTCCTTCGCGCTTGCCGATCTCCTGGGTTGGTCGGATCTGGTGGCAAATCAGGAGGCGCATCCCGTTCGGCGAGTCGCCTTCCAGTTCCGCGCCGCACGCCGACTGGCCGGCGCGGTACACGGCGTGCCGATAGCCGGCTCCGCACGGGCGCTGTTGGGCGCAGGGTCGCCGTGGTTCGAATCCTGGGTCGATCGGCCTGACGCCGACGATCCGTTCTGGGCGGGCATTCGCGCGACAACCGCATTGGAGCGAGCGGCGGTGCCGGTGCTGCTGCTCAGCGGGTGGCAGGACATCTTCATCGATCAGACCCTCACCCAGTACCGGCATCTGCGCGGCCGAGGCACGGACGTGGCGATGACGATCGGGCCGTGGACCCACGACCAGATGGTGACCACCGCCGGCGGAACGGCCGCAGCCGAGACGCTGGCCTGGCTGGGCGCCCATCTGGCCAAGAACCCCGGAAAACCGCGCGCGGCACCGGTCCGGGTGTTCATCACCGGCCGCAACCGCAAAGGCTGGGTCGATCTGCCGGACTGGCCGCCGACGACCGCCGCAAAGGTGCTGTACCTGCAGGCCGGTGGACGACTCGAATCGGCACCGTCAACCGCCGGAACGTCGACATTCCGTTACAACCCGGCCGAACCCACCCCGACGGTGGGCGGGCGACTGCTGGCCCGGCCGACCGGCTACACGGACGACACCGAACTTGCCAGTCGGGCCGATGTGCTGAGTTTCACCGGCCAGCCACTGACCGCTGAGATGTGTGTGTGCGGAAGTCCCGTCGTTGAACTGGCCTACGAGACCGACAATGACCACTTCGATGTGTTCGTCCGCATCAGCGAGGTCGATACCCGCGGACGTTCCCGCAACGTCAGCGACGGGTTCCGCCGATTCAGTGCGATCCCGAACGAACCGGTTCGCATCGAACTCGACCCGATCGCACACCGCTTCAGCGCCGGTTCGCGCGTCCGGGTGCTGGTCGCGGGTGGCTGCCATCCCCGCTTCGCACGCAACCTGGGCACCGGCGAATCGGTGCTGAGCGGACAGCGGATGGCTGCGTCCACCCATACCGTGCGGCACGGCGAGTCCTCGACGCTCACCCTGCCCATCGGTGATCCCGGGTAGGAGCAAGAACGGCGCGGTGGCACCGTTACGGTGTCGCTATGGCATCAGACACTTCAGCAGACATCCTGCTTATCGACACCGGCGATCGGGTGCGGACGCTGACCCTGAACCGGCCCGAAGCCCGCAACGCCCTCTCCAGTGCGTTGCGCAAACAGTTCTTCGCCGCACTGCGCGACGCCGAGGCCGACGACGGTGTCGACGTGGTGATCTTCACCGGGGCCGATCCGGTGTTCTGCGCGGGACTGGACCTCAAGGAACTCGGTGACACCACCGAGTTACCCGATATCTCGCCGAAGTGGCCGCCGATGACCAAGCCGGTGATCGGCGCCATCAACGGTGCCGCAGTGACGGGTGGCCTGGAGCTGGCGCTGTACTGCGACATCCTGATCGCCTCTGATCGGGCCAGGTTCGCCGACACCCACGCCCGAGTGGGGTTGCTGCCCACCTGGGGTTTGAGCGTGCGGCTGCCGCAGAAGGTAGGCATCGGGATGGCGCGCCGGATGAGCATGACCGGCGACTACCTGTCGGCCGCCGATGCACTGCGGGCCGGACTGGTCACCGAAGTCGTCGCGCACGAGCAGTTGATGCCGGCCGCCCGGGCCATCGCCGCCTCGATCGTCGGCAATAACCAGAAGGCCGTCCGTGCGTTGCTGGACTCTTATCACCGCATCGACACCGCGGACACCAGCACCGGGCTGTGGATGGAGGCCGAGTCGGCGCAAGCCTGGATGCGGGTCGCCACCGGGGACGATATCGCCGCCAGCCGCGCCTCAGTGATGGACCGCGGCCGGGCGCAGGCCCGGCAATCAGGGTGAGCCGGGCGCAGGCCCGGCAATCAGGGTGAGCCGGGCGCAGGTCACCTAGCCCGTTCCCGACACCTTCCAACGCCCCGACCTAACCCGCCAGATGCCGAGGATCAGGCGCAGGCCGACGAACGCGGTCAGACCCGACCAGATGCCGGCCAGACCCCAGCCAAACGCCAACGACAGCCACGTCAGCGGTAGGAACCCGAATACTGCACCGGCCACCGTGGCGTTGCGCATGAAGGTGGCGTCGCCGGCACCGAGCAGCACACCGTCGAGTGCGAACAACACCCCAGCGGCCGGGAGTTGAGCGACGAGGAACCACCACGGCACGCCGATCGCGGCGAGCACGGCGCGGTCATCGGTGAACAGTGACGGGAACACCGACGATCCCAACGCCAACACCACTGCGAGGCCGACGGCGGTGACCGCTGAGAACACCGTGACCCGCCAGGCCACCCGAGTGGCATGCCGGGTATCAGCGCTACCCAGAGCCGCGCCCACCAGAGACTGTGCCACGATCGCCAGTGAATCCAGCACCAGCGCAAGGAAACTCCACAGCTGCAGCACCACCTGATGCGCCGCCAGTGCGACCGCACCGAACCGGGCCGCAACCGCCGCTGCCGAGACGAAGCAGGCCTGAAAAACCATGGTGCGCAACACCAGATCGCGGCCCATTACCAACTGGGCGCGTAGCACCGCTGAGTCAGGGCGCAGCGATACTCGTTCAGACAACAGCGCGCGGCAAAACAGCAACCCCGCAAGCCACTGCCCTACCAGGTTCGCCACCGCCGAGCCGACCAGGCCCCAGCGCGGCATACCCAGCCAGCCGTAGACCAGCATCGGGCATAAGGCCGCCGAGACGCCGAAACCTATCACCACGTAGCGCAGCGGACGGACGGTGTCCTGAATGCCCCGCATCCAGCCGTTGCCGGCCAAGGAGATGAGGATCGCGGGCACCGCGAGGATCGCGATCCGCAGCCAGGGCAGCGCGGTGTCGGCGATCTGCTTGCCCGGACCCGGTCCGGCGATCACTGATACCAGCGGCACCGCGGCCAGTTGCACCACGACCACCACCGCAAGGCCCAGACCGATCGCCAGCCAGGTGGCCTGCACGCCCTCCGCAACGGCAGCGGCCCGGTTGCCGACGCCGTGGAAGCGCGCCGAGCGCGCGGTGGTCGCCGTGGACAGGAATGTCAGCTGAGAGCCCACCAGCGAAACGATGAGACCCCCGATCGCCAATCCGGCAAGACTCAGCGCACCGAGGCGACCGACGACGGCGATGTCGAACAACAGATAGAGCGGTTCAGCGGCCAGCACGATCAGTGCGGGGAAGGCCAGCGCGGCGATCCGCCGCTCCAGCGACGCCATGCGCGCGCCCGCTTCAGCCAAGGGCGGCGGTCAGCGCCGCCACGACATCCTCGAGTGGCCCGTCGGCAGAGTAACCGGCAGCCAGGGTGTGACCCCCGCCGCCAAACCGCGTCGCCACCGGAACCAGATCGAAGCTCTTGGCGCGCAGGGACACCGACCACTGCTGCGGTGCGGTCTCCTTGAACACGGCGGCGACCTCCGCCTCGGCGGTGGTTCGCACGATATCGATGATGCTCTCGATCTCTTCGGAGCGGTGCGCTGCCCAGTCCGGATGAGTGACCACCGCGAAGACGAGGCTTATGCGTGCCGTGGGAATCAGTTGCGCGGATGCGAGCACTCGGGAAAGTAGCGGCAACCAGTCAAACGGGTGGGTGTCGTGCAGTTGCCGACTCATGGCAGCGTTATCGACACCGGCCTCCACCAGCCGCGCCGCCAGTCGCAACCCCCGGACCGAGGCCCAGCGAAA
>Ga0247838_1003918_pt1 | contig 16480 bp, 14 predicted proteins | sample LaCruzMarch2015__5_FD_189097 | JGI IMG/M metagenome (GOLD analysis project Ga0247838, IMG submission 189097) | Freshwater microbial communities from meromictic Lake La Cruz, Castile-La Mancha, Spain - LaCruzMarch2015_15m | ecosystem: Environmental > Aquatic > Freshwater > Lake | place: Spain... | reverse complement strand
GATGGCTTGCAGGAGTTCGCGTTGTTCTGGGTTTAGTATTAGAGGGGCTAACGGGCGTGCCACGGAATCAATCTGGTCAGTTGGAAAGGCAATATTATCCGATATATTTCGAGGCGTGGGTACTAGGTGTGCAAAATAATTTTGAGCAAGGCTCGTTTTGGTGTCGTAAGGCATTTGAACAAGGCAGTGCGGAGGCTCTAAGTACATTAGGCTTCGTGTATGAATATGGATATAGTGTAAAACAGGATGATGAAAAAGCCGTGTTTTGGTATCGAAAAGCCGCTGAACAAGATGATTCGTATGCTCAATATTGTTTAGGCAATATGTATCTGGATGGACGCGGCGTAGAACAAGACAACATAATGGCCTTATTTTGGTATCGAAGAAGTGCCGAACAAGGTGATGATTTGGCCCAATATTGTTTAGGTAACATGTATCAATACGGATATGGTGTAAAACAGGACGATGAACAAGCTGTGTTATGGTATCGAAAAGCAGCCCAACAAGGCCACAGGGAAGCACAAAAAGACCTAACAAAACTTGGCATTAACTGGAAAGAAACATAATGCTACCCGAACAACAAGAGCTTACCCGCCTAGAAACCGAACAGGCCGGACTTGAAGAACAAGTCATTTCAGCCGAATTGACGCTGGAAACCCTAAAATCCGAGCTATGCCAGTTTCAGTACCACTACAATCAAACTATCGGGAGGTTGTTTGTTGAGTTGGACGAATTGGACGCAAAAATTGCCTTGGTGGAAGCCGGATTACATCCTGATGATGTTGAAGCGCAATTCCGCGCCCAAGCCGCACAAGCACAGGCGCAAAAATCAGCCGAAGAAGCGGGGGTGATTGAAAGCAAACCACCACCACCACCACCGGAAATCACACCCGAAATTAAGCAAGCGTTTCGCCAAGCCGCCAAGCTGATGCACCCAGACCGCGCCACCACCGATACGGAACGTGAACGCCGCAATGTGATGATGGCTAAAGTTAATTTAGCTTATGAGGCGGGAAATTTGTCTGCAATTGAACAATTGATTGTCGAATTTGGACAAGACCCCGAAGCGATAAAAGGCGAAGATGTGGGCGCACGGTTGATAAAAGCAATTCGCCGCATTGCCCAGCTACGCCGCCGTTTATCAGAGGCTGAAAAGGAACTTACCGAACTGCAACAGCACGAGCTTTACGAGTTAATGGCAACCGTGCAAGAAACCCAAACAATGGGCGGCGACACATTAGGCGATTTGACAATGCACCTGATGCAGCAAATTTCCGAACGCAAAATCCAGTTGGAGATGTTGCGGTATGCTATGGATGCCAATTGATTGATAAAGCCATTGCCGTTTGCTTCCTATTAATTCAGTGTTTATACTTACGTTTAAACATACTTACAATGGAGTTCCACCATGACCGAAGTAACACTGGACATAAAACAATGGGGCAATAATTTAGGTGTCCGCCTACCTGCGACGATTGCGCGTGAGGCGCATTTACACGCCCATCAGCGCGTACGGATAGCGGTGGTTGACGGGCAAATCATTATCACCCCTATGCCAGATAAGCCATTAACCTTAGAAGAGCGGTTGAACGCGTATGACCCTGAACGGCACGGCGGCGAATTGATGACCACGACGCAACGCTTAGGCGCGGAACAATGGTAAAAGCCAGCAGTGCATGGCTACCCGACCGCCAAGACATTATCTGGATTGATTGCAATCCCCAAGTCGGGCAGGAGATGCGCGACACTCACCCCTTCTTGGTGCTATCCCCGCGCATTTTTAACGACAAAACCTCGCTGGTAATTGGCTTACCGATGACCACCGCCGACTATAATGCTGACAATCCTTTTGCAATCGCCGTAGGCAAGGCATCAGAGCGCAAGGCGGATAAAACCAGTTATGTGCTATGCCATCAACCCAAATCGTTTGATTGGCGTTTACGCGGAGCAAAACCCCATCCCTTAGGCAAGTTGGACGATGCGTTTTTTGGGCAAGTGTGCGAGCGGCTGAACCAGATTATTCAGTTGGCTTGATATGGATGATTGCATCCGCAACCTCAAGCATTCCTTAAGTGTTGGTTTAGCTATTCTGAGAAACTTGCTTGCTTAGTAATAATTTAATCACTAGAATATTTTTCACAACTCATCTTATGGGGATGTCATTAAGTTGGCTTCACTGTAAGACGGAAAGACCGCCTAAGGGCGGTTTTTTTATGCTAAAAATCCGGCAATCGTTGCCGCTTAATTATGGTTTATTGCCGTGTTTTATTTTGAACTGCGACAAAATTGCGACATTTTGTAATTATTGCTTGTCGTAAAACTTATAATTTATTGATTTTATTGGAGCTAGTGGCGAGAATCGAACTCGCGACCCACACATTACGAATGTGTTGCTCTACCGACTGAGCTACACCAGCAATTTGAGAAATTATAAGGATTTATTGATGCAATGGATAGGCTTTGCTTTGAGTCCTTTTTCAAAGCTAAGGGACATTGGCTTTTTTTTCGGTTGTTGCGGCTTTTAGGTGCAATCGTCCTACCATAAGGAATTTTACGAATATCGCGAGAATCTGCATTATCATGAATCCGCCGGTTCGGCATCTCCAATCCTCGGCCATGCGGTCAATACGGCTTTGACAACGGTTGCCAGGGGAATTGCCAGAAAAACCCCCCAAAAACCCCATAAGCCTCCAAAAAATAGGATGGCAATAATGATCGCAACTGGATGGAGATTGACGGCCTCGGAAAACAGCAGGGGAACTAACACAACACCGTCTAAAGCCTGGATAATTGAGTAGGCGATTACGATGCTCATAAAATTATCGCCGACTAGCCCCCATTGGAAGTAAGCGACAATCAACACGGGAAAAGTGACCAAGGTTGCGCCTATGTAGGGGATTATCACCGACAATCCCATCAGCACGGCGAGCAACATGGCGTAATTCATCTCCATAGCGGCAAAAGTAGCAAAACTCATTAACCAAAGGATAAACACTTCTGAAAATTTGCCGCGTATATAATTGCCGATTTGGGTGTCCACTTCTGCCCAAACCCTTACTGTCAAATGCCGATCTTTTGGCATAAAATCCAAAAACCAATTGATAAACAGCCTCTTGTCTTTTAAAAAGAAAAATACCATCATCGGTACCAGGAACAGGTAAACCAAGGCACTGACCAAACCCATGACCGAAGCGGCTGATAGAGACAAGACATTTTGCCCATAGGTCAGCAATTCTTTTTGCACGGCATTCATGATTTGTTGGATTTTGTTTTCAGAAATAAATTTTGGGTACATATCCGGCAGGCGCATGATGCCGTACTGGGCCCGGTTTATGATTTCAGGAATTTGTTGCACCAATTCGACGGATTGTTGGGAAACGATAGGCATTAAGTAAAAAAGTAAAAACAACAGGCAAGTCAGGAACACCGAAAATACCAGATAAACCGCCAGCAGTCGTGGTAAGCCGCGTTTTTCCGCGTTCCCTGCCAGACCTTCTAGTAGGTAGGCAATCACGATTGACGCGAACACTGGCATAAGCAAGTCGGACAAGAAGTAAATCATCAAAAAAATAGTAAGCAACAGAATAACCAAAGAAACCGCTTGGTTGTTTGGTAAAACATGCCTTAGCGTGGCTTTCAGGAACTGCAAATTGACGGGTTTGTCTTCGTTTGTCATTAAATAATCGGATATATTGGAAGTACGTTGGGTTATTCTACCTTTATTATGTTTTTCACCGCATGTCTAATCGAGTGGCTATTGGTGTGAATTGGAAGCTATTTTGAATTAATCGCCGCCATCTCGTACAATATATTTCCCTATACCACAATCAGGATAACGCAATGTATATTGATGTATTTAATGGTGATGCGGACGGTATTTGCGCGTTAGTGCAATTGCGGCTGGCACAACCCGCCGATGCAAAACTGGTGACGGGTATCAAAAGGGATATTCAGTTATTGGAACCATTATCTGTTGTTGAAAATGACCAAGTCACGGTACTGGACATTTCCTTGGAAAAAAACCGCCCTGCCCTAGATAGGATTTTGGCGGAAGGTGCGCATGTGTTTTATGTCGATCATCATCAGCCGGGTGAAATTCCAACACACCCCCACCTAAAAACCATTATCAATACCGATGCCAATGTTTGTACTAGTTTGTTGGTTGACCAGCATCTTGGAGGCAAATACCGCGCTTGGGCGGTGACGGCGGCATTTGGGGATAATCTTATTGCTAGTGCAGAACAGGCGGCAAAATCGCTAGCCTTACCTGAAGGGCAGTTAAAGCAGTTGAATGATTTGGGTGTTTGCATTAACTATAACGGTTACGGCGGTAGCCTAAGTGATTTGCATTTTGCCCCGGATGCACTGTTTCGGGAATTAGTTCCTTATGCCTCGCCTTTTGATTTTATGGCCGATAACGCAGCCACTTATCAGCAGTTATTGGGTGGCTATTCGGATGATATGGCACAAGCCTTGAAAATTATCCCAGAATATCAAACCGATACGATTGGTGTCTATATTTTGCCGGATGTGGCTTGGGCTAGACGCATCAGCGGCGTATTCGGCAATGAGTTGGCTAATCAAACGCCTAACCGAGCCCATGCGGTGTTGAGTTATACCGACAAAGGCGATTATCAAATCAGTGTACGCGCGCCATTAACCAACCTAACCGGTGCCGATGAATTATGCTCGGCTTTCCCAACCGGAGGCGGACGCAAAAGTGCCGCAGGCATCAACCATTTGCCGCTAGACCAATTAAGTACATTTATCACTGCCTTTGCAGAAAAATACCGTTAATATCACCTATCACCTCACTATCCAATAACTTGTATGACTACATCCAAAAGCACCAACACTGTCTGGCATCATGCCACTGTCTCCCGCGCCGATAGGGAAAATCTCCATCAACACAAAAGTGTCATTATATGGTTTACGGGCTTGTCTGGTTCGGGCAAATCAACCCTGGCACACGCCGTGGAAGATTATTTGCACAATATGGGCATTTCTACGTTTGTGTTGGACGGCGATAATGTGCGTCATGGATTATGTAGCGATTTGACGTTTAGCGATCATGACCGCGTGGAAAATATCAGACGCATAGGGGAAGTTGCCAAGTTGATTATCGAAGCGGGCGTGATTACCTTGACCGCTTTTATTTCCCCCTTTAAATCTGACCGCAACGCGGCAAGAAATTTAGTCCCACATGGTGAATTTCTGGAAATTTATTGCCAATGTCCAATTGAAACCTGTGAACAGCGCGATGTGAAAGGCTTGTACAAAAAAGCCCGTGCCGGGCAAATACCCTTTTTCACTGGTATTGATTCGCCTTACGAAGCGCCTGAAAACCCTGAATTGACGGTGAACACTAAAGAGCAATCCTTAGATGAATGTGTTCGGTCGGTTGTTGATCTACTGGCCAGCCGTGGCATTATTTATGAAAAGGCCGTAACAAAACAGGACTAAAACGCCTATAGGCTTTGGCAATCACCATAAATTGATTCCGTTTATGGTGGTTTCAGTCGTATGCTAAGGCTGAAGGGTCTATTTACCGAGCAAGAACAGGCTTGCGAGGCCAAGCACAATAAAAAAGCCCATCGAATCTGTAATAGAAGTCAAGATAACGCTGGTGCCGACCGCCGGATCTTTACCAAATTTATAGCGTAACAGAGGGATGCTCAACCCGACTATCACCGCAACCAGCAAGTTGATGAACATCGCCGTTGCCATGACACCTGCCAAGGCAATGTCCCGATACAGTAAAAATCCCAGCAAACCCATAATTAAGCCGATCAATGTGCCGTTAAGCAAAGCCAGGGTCAGTTCCTTTTTGATCAGCCGTTGCACATTGGCCGGTGTGATTTGGCCTAAAGCCAATGAACGGATGATCAACATGCTGGTTTGGTTGCCGGTGTTGCCACCCATCGCCGCGACTATCGGCATCAGCGAGGCCAATGCCACCAGTTGCAAAATCACGTTTTCAAACAAACCAATAATGCGGGTTGACGCAAACGCGGTGATGATATTAATCAACAGCCAACCCCAGCGGTTTTTGGCACTTTTCCAGACGCTGGAAAACAAATCCTCTTCTTCAGTGACCCCAGCATGGGACAGCAAATCTTCATCTGACTTCTCGCGAATATAATCCATGATGCTGTCGACGCATAACCGCCCTTGCAGCTCGCCGTTTTTATCCACTACCGGTGCGGAAATAAGATCGTAGCGTTCAAAGGCGCGGGACGCCTCGCTGGTGTCTTGGTCAGTTTGGAACACGACAAAATCAGTAACCATGACTTCTGCGACATGCAAGGAAGATGAATGGGTCAGCAACCGTTGCAATGGCAAAATGCCTTTGACTTGGTTGTGCTGGTCAACGACAAATAGCTTGTCGGTATGGCCAGGTAATTTGCCCAATTTGCGGATATACGAAGAAATGGCTTTCAGGCTCATATCATCGCGGATAGTGATCATGCCGAAATCCATCAAGGCACCGACTTGATTATCTTGATATGACAGAATAGAGTTGAGATGGGTGCGTTCGATACTGTTTAAAGATCGCAAAATTTTTAGCATCGCCCGTTTAGGCAAGTCAGCTGCCAAGTCGGCGATTTCATCGGCATCCAGATTGCCGGCGACGGAAGCCAATTCTTCAGCAGCCATACCGGAAATCAAGGTCTGCCGAACGGCATCGGAAACTTCCAGTAAAACTTGACCGTCATGGTCGGTTTTAATAGCATCCCAAACAGTTTTACGCTGATCCAGAGGCAACGACTCCAGGATAAAGGCAATATCCGCCGGATGCAGCAACGAGAATTTTTCTTGCAGCCGAGTTTGATGCTGTTTGTGCAGCACCGTTTCCACTAGCTCATGATTGGTGGCAGGGCCGCGTTGCACCAAGGATTTTTCAAGTTGCTGTTTGGCCAGCAAGGTGAATACTTCTTGCAACTGATGCTGCAAAAACTGTGCAGTATGTAGTTTTTCAGAAGTTTCCATTATTTTGTCCTGGTTCAAAAGTTTGTGCCTTACCAACTTCCTATCGCCAAACTTATTGCTTAGGCATATGTATGTCCACTTTGTTCTTACAACCCCGGTTCGGGTTTACTGTGGAAGAACAAATTCGACACACATATGCCAAATCAATAACTCGTCAATCTTTTATGGTAATGCGGGCCAGAATTTCTTGCCAGAGTTCATTATAAGCTATCATAGACGGACTGTTTTTGATAAATGCTCCCAATGGTTTGCGTTCCAGACCCATACGCTCAATGTCACTGGCATAGGGGATGGCAGTTGCCAAGGTTTCAGGAAAGGTATCCAGTAAATGTTGCATCATATCCTTATGCATTTTTTTCCGCCTGTCGACCATAGAAAAAAACGGCAACAAGGGCAGCTTCTCCAGTTCGTGGGTCAGCATAAAGCCTTGAAGTTGTTGTAGTGTCCGAAGTGATAAAGTGGTCGGGATAATCGGCGACAAGAGTACGTCGGCAGCGGTAAAAATGGCCTCTGAGAGCAAGGAAATATTGGGTGGGCAATCGAGGAAGATGAAATCATAAGCATCCGCCAGGGGTTTTAGGCGTTTTTTCAGTTGCCGGGTGGGCTTTTTCTTGGTGTCCAGCATCAAGTCGATATTGCGGAAAGCAAAATCGGCTGGCAATAAATCCAGATTTTCAAAGTCAGTGGCTTTGATCAAATCTTCAAGCACACCATCATTGGCAATCAATTGTTTGCTGCTGCCTTTATGCTTGGGTTTAATGTTGAAGTAATAACTGCTGGCGGCTTGCGGATCAATATCCCAAACCAAAGTGCGGTAGCCAGAACGCGCAGCGATAAAAGCCAAGTTTACGGCACTGGCCGTTTTGCCGACGCCGCCTTTAATATTGTACAGAGCCAATACTTTCATTAAGCATTCCCGTTAGTTGGATGGGTGGTTCGGTCATGGTTTAAATAAAGGCAATGTCAGTAGCGATAATTTTTAGGCTAGGCCATCGTTTAAGCAGTTGCCAAGCTATCTGGCCGCACCCAGTAGTTAGAGACTGTGAAAGAATTATTTTATGTCCACGAAAATCACGAAAAAACACGAAAGTATAAAACTAGCTCAAATATAAGTTATTGAAAGTTATTACCCTCGGTTCGGTCATTTTTATAACAATTTGATTATTAATGGTTAATTTTGGCTATTTTGCTAAAAAACAACTCGATCCCCCATTATAACCAACTGAATCTATTGAACTTTGAATAAAATGAGCGAACCGTCAGTTATTATTTAATTGTTTCGTGATTTTCGTGTCGCCTAAAGCGCCTACGGTTGGTTTTCGTGAAAAATCATTAATTCTTGGAGCATTTTGCAATACTTTCAAGTTTCGTTAGCCTAGCAACATATCCCGTTTAATTTTCAGATGCCGTAACCAAACCAGAACGATAAGTCCGAATTAACGCAAGAAAAGCCAAGAAATCATACAGAGTATGGATGATTATCGGTGTCAGCAGGTTTCTTTCTCCTTGGAAATCCATGGACAGCCCCAGATAAACACCTACCAATGCCGCTAGGATGGAATACAATGGAGTCACGGAATGCACTAAGCCAAACAACAAATTACTGACCAATAAACCCACCATCGCTCCCCAAGATAACTCCAGCCACGGCTGGATAACGCCGCGAAACAGGATTTCTTCTGATATTCCCGCTACTGCCGCCAAAATGAATAGATTCAGCCAATTATAACGTTGCAAACAAGGGCCTAAGGTTTTAAGCAGAAATTGCCGGATCTGTGCGACCGAATGCCTTTCTATCCGCTCCAAGGCCAAAAACATCAAAAATAACGGCATCGTGCCGATCACGCCATAAAAAACGCTGGCTTTGGATAAGTGGATATTCACAAAGGGATTGATGTTTGCGAGCCAGCCCAATAGCATTGCGACCAAAATGAGCGAAGCCTCGAAATAGCAAGCTTTTATAAAAAAATCATCAAATTTGAACAGTGCTTTAGTCATCGGCAAGGCAAAGGAAAATTTAAAAGTTACATTCTATACGAGCCGGCCCAAAAGCAGTTAACAATAGCACCTTAAAGACCCTATTCACCGAAAACCCAGATGAAATGATGAAATTTATGGCATTTTATTAACAAAATGAGGCAATTTTTAGATTCCTGGCTAATGTCTTTGTCATCTGCTAGAAATAATCTCCAGTCATAAAAATCAATATATTATCTTCCCCACAAAACCATTCTTATCTGTATAATAATTAGTTATTTTTAAAAATGAATATGTTATGTACAAATATGATGGTTTGCTTGTCCATCAAAGCCATGATGATGACGGTATTATCGAAGTGGTGGAATTGGCAGGGGTAAGGTCTTTGCATTTTGGCTCGATGTCTATACAAAGTGCAATGCGTCTGGATGATCCAGACCAATTGGCCCTCGCTTATGTGCAGACTATGACCTGTTGGATGCTTTTTAAAGAAGCGTTAGTAGATAAAGCCTTGGTGGTCGGTTTGGGCGGCGGTTCTATCACCAAGCATCTTTTGCAACATTTTCCTGATTGCCACCTGACCGTAGTGGAATGCCGCGAAAGTGTGGTCAGGATCGCCCGTAGCCATTTTGCCTTGCCCTTAGACCGCCGCATAAAAGTGATTATCGCTGACGGCGGCCCTTATGTCCGCAAGCGTGCGGACAGCCATCGTGAACGCTACAGCCTTGTGGTGCTTGATGCGTTTGACCATGACGGCTTGGCGGAGTCGATTAGCAACCAGGCGTTTTTTGACGCTTGCCAAGCAGTGTTAAAAAAAGATGGCATCCTAGTCATAAATTTATGGGGCGGAACCAGCAACCCGGTGTTCCAATCCGCCGCCTTATGGCTAGGACGGGCATTCGATTGGAAAATCCTATTTTTACCCGTAGTCGGACGTGGCAATATTATTGGCCTAGCATTTAATTCCATACTGCCGACAGTGACGCTAACTCGCTTAGCTAACCGCGCGCTTGAACTTGAGCAAAAATACCACATCAATTTTCCAGGTTTTTTGAAAGACTTGAAAAAACACAACGCCAGCACTTTAAAAAAATTGATAAAACCATGACCGAAATATCATTATCTGCGCCTTACCTATTTGGCTACCGAAAATATTGGGCGCAACGTTACAGTGTTGCGCCGGAACTGCCCATGACCCGCGAAGAAATGGACGCGTTGGGTTGGGACAGTTGCGACATTATTTTGGTGACGGGAGATGCTTACATTGACCATCCCAGTTTTGGCATGGCGCTCATCGGGCGGCTTTTGGAAGCGCAAGGTTTTCGTGTCGGTATCCTCTCGCAACCGGATTGGACGAGCGCGGGAGATTTTAAGGCATTGGGCCGTCCGAACCTGTTTTTCGGCGTGACTGGCGGCAATATGGATTCGATGGTCAACCGTTACACCTCTGACAAAAAAATCCGCTCCAACGACGCATACACCCCTGATGGCGCAGCGGGCAAGCGTCCTGACCGCGCCGTCAACGTCTATTCGCACCGTTGCCGCGAAGCGTTTAAAGACGTGCCCATCATTATCGGTGGTATTGAGGCTAGCCTGCGCCGCATCGCCCATTACGATTATTGGTCAGACACGGTGCGTAAATCGGTATTGCTCGATAGCAAGGCCGATTTATTGGTGTATGGCAATGCCGAACGGCAAATTGTCGAAATCGCCCACCGCTTGGCGAATGGCGAGCCTATCAGCGAACTGAAAGGCATACGTGGTACGGCGCATTTTGTTAAACAAATTCCTGGCGATTTTGCCGTGAAAGATTCCACCGACATTGATAAGCCAGGCGCGGTTGCGCCCCACGTCAATCCGTACCAAGAAGAACCGGCTTGCGATTTAAAACCTGAAACGGCAAATCAGTTACTGGATGCGGGTGAATCCGTTGTCCGCTTCGATAAGCTGGCTTTGCGTAAGCAACGCGCCAAAACGGTCTTGCGTTTACCATCTTATGAAGCCGTCAAAGCTGATCCAATTTTGTACGCCCACGCCTCCCGCGTCATGCACGCCGAAACCAACCCCGGCAATGCGCGGCCTTTGATCCAACGTCACGGCAACCGCGAGGTGTGGCTGAATCCGCCGCCAATTCCGTTGACCACCAAAGAAATGGACGGCGTGTTCGATTTGCCGTATTCGCGCTTGCCGCACAAAACTTATGGCAAAGCCAATATCCCCGCCTTTGAAATGATCCAGCATTCGGTCAACATCATGCGCGGCTGTTTTGGCGGCTGCACGTTTTGTTCGATCACCGAACACGAAGGCCGCATTATCCAAAGCCGTTCAGAAGACTCGATTATCAAAGAAATCGAAGCCATCCGGGATACCTCGCCTGCGTTCACCGGACACATTTCCGACTTGGGCGGGCCAACGGCAAACATGTACCGCCTCGCCTGCAAAGACCCAAAAATCGAAGCCGCTTGCCGCAAACCGTCCTGCGTGTATCCAGGCATTTGCCCCAATCTCAATACCGACCACGCGCCACTCATCAAGTTATACCGCCGCGCCCGCGCCTTGCCTGGCATCAAGAAAATATTCATAGCCTCCGGCTTACGTTACGATTTGGCAGTGGAATCACCGGAATACGTCAAGGAATTGGTCACGCACCATGTCGGCGGCTATTTGAAAATCGCACCGGAACATACCGAACAAGGCCCGCTATCAAAGATGATGAAGCCAGGCATGGGGACGTATGACCGCTTCAAGACCATGTTTGACAAATATTCCTTGGAAGCGGGCAAAGAGCAATATCTGATCCCGTACTTCATCGCCGCACATCCAGGCACTACTGACGAAGACATGCTGAATTTGGCAATCTGGCTGAAACGCAACGGCTTTCGTGCCGACCAAGTGCAGGCCTTTTTGCCCTCGCCAATGGCGACCGCAACGGCGATGTACCATTCCGGCAAAGACACGTTGCACAAAGTCAACCACAAATCCCTTGATATTGCCATTCCGAAAAGCGTTAAACAACGCCGTTTGCACAAGGCTTTTCTACGTTACCATGACCCCAAAAACTGGCCTTTGCTACGTGATGCGTTGAAAGCAATGGGACGTGCGGATTTGATTGGCAATGGCAAACAGCATTTGGTACCTTTGTTTCAGCCTAAAGGCACAGTGCCTGTCACGGGAAAAACGCAGGTATTTAAGACAAAATATACGGGTTTGGATAATCAGAAAGGCGGAAAGGGCAAGGCTTATGCAGGAAATAGGGTAAAAGGCAACCGTTAGCCATTATCGAAATAGCAACCTGAGCGGGACAGGGTTTCGTAACCCCGTCCCAAACATTTCAACAATTCCCAACAGTAGGGCAAAACGTCAGGGGCGGGTCGAATAACCCGCCCCACATCCCTGCGACCTAAACATCTTGAAATGCAGACAAGCAATCAAAACGTTGTGGAACGGGTAACAACCCCGTTCCAGCTTCCGTTGCTTACAGTTCCCAGTTGATGAGCATACCCTTGGGCGCGGCGAGGGTTTGTGTGCCTAGCAAGCAGAGCAATAGCATGCTGGTGATTTTGGTTTTCCGGTTCATATCCATCTCCGCTTACAAACGCATGTTTAAATCCATGGTCAGGGTATTGATGTCCAATGGCGGCCCATCTATCGCCTCGGTGTTGAACCAGCGCAACATCAACCAGGTGTTTTTCGCGACGCCATAATCGCCACCTAGCATCCAACCTTTGGCATCCGTGCCGCCTTGATGGAAAATAGTGTCAGCAAACGCATCCAAAACGGCATCGCGTTGGATGAAGCGGTAAGCCAGTATCGCGCTCCAATCTTTGAAATATTTGATTTCTTGTTTGCCGACATCCAGCCGGATTTGGAAAGCATCCGTCCGCTCTTGGTTGTTACTGCCTAAATAGCCTGGAAATTCACGCTCGATACGCGCCGCGTCGTAGCCCAAGTTTTTCGCGTAGTCCAGCGACACTAGCGCGTGGGTCGGGGCAAAATCGGCAAAATCGTACATCACCGTGGCATTAAAGATTTTAAAATCCGAAGCCAAACCGAACAAGCAGCCTTGGCCTTGTAAGCTTTGGCTATCTGTACAACGGCTGTTGAAGCCGTCGTTGACGTTGATCGGCACCATTGTGTTGCCTTTTTGCATAAATTGCGGGGCTGTCCAATCGTAAGTGAAACTATCGCGGGCATTGGCACGGGCGCGGGTGTTTTCGTAATCGTAAAACGCGGCGGCGACTTTCAGACGTGAATCGTTATGCAGCAGCCAGTCGACTCCGATTTGCCCCCCGAATAGCCATTTGTCGGTCGTCGAGAAATTGACTTCCTGAATCGGGAATAGGCCCAAAGTGACAAATAAGGAATCCGGTGTTTGCGGCCCCATTTGCACACCAAAACGGCTGTTCGGCAGGGCGGGCTGATAGTTTTTCACAAGTGGATGGCTTTGGTTCATATGCCAGAGGAACGTGCCGGCAAAACCTTCAAAACTCAAATCCGCGCTATACAACATATCGGTGGATACCCAAGGATTGGCGATACGCCCACCCCACAAGGTAAACCAATCATTGTGTTTGCTATCGATAAACTCGTATTCGATAAACGCGCGATCAACTGCGACTTCAAAGGTTTTTCCGGTGTTGCCCAAGGTTTGGTTACTGGACACTGGACCGAATTCGTTAGTGGTGGACAGCCGGAATCCCGCCTTCAAACTATCGGTGACTGTTGTGTCAATCGCCAAGCGGAAACGCTCGCGCAAGCGTAAACGGTCATGAGTGGTATTGAGATATTGCTGGTTTCTGTTAAACGCCGACAGTTGCCCGCCATCTTGATTGATATTGAGATAATCCAAATAGGCGTTTTGGCTATTCGCCGAAGCGAAAAAATCATCCTGCAAACGCAAGCGGATGTCGCCGGAGATGTGGAAATGGTTGACCCATTCCGGCAATGCGCCGGGAATGCCCCATTGCTCTTTCTTGGCGTCGGCTTTGACTTCGCTGACGACTTTATTCGTTAGACTTGAGATGACTTCCTGGCGGATTTCTTCTTTTATAAATTCAGGGACATAGGCAAAACGGATGCTTTTAGGTTGTTTGGGTTGGGCGGTGGCTGGTTCGTCTGCCGCCGCTTTTGCCTGTTCCTGCTGGCTTTCCACCGCCGTTATGGCATTAGCGGCTTTCAGCAGAGTTTGCGCTTTTTGTTTGTCCAATAAACCTTGCTGCACGAACACCTCAATCAGATTGGCTGTGGTGTTTTTAAGGTCGAGCAGTTCCTCACGCTCCTTGGCAATGTCTTGCCGAAGCTTGAGCAATTCGGTTTTCTCGTCGGCCATGATCGGCGTTACCAATGAGCTAGCCAATAAGGCCGCTAAGGTTTTTTTGGTCATCATGTTTATTCCTGTCTCAAAAGCTGAGTTTTTTCGGTAATTCCCACACGTAGCGGTGCAAACCTGAACGGCGCGTCACCGTCTTAAGTTAAGTAGTTAAGCAATAAAATTAGTGTATTGCATATGCTCAGCGGGTAAACCCGACAATCTAAAATTCCCCAACGTAGGGGTAATATTTACTATAAACCCTTTAATTACTAAGGTAATATTGTTTCGTGCAAGTATTTACAGCATTTGCTGCGGAACATCTTGCCGTTACCCTATAACTTTGAGGATCTAGCCATGAAATTGAAATACAAAACAACCTTGTGTGGTTTAGCGATAAGCTTTATGGGGCATTTGCCGACCGCTAATGCCGCCAACCCGCAACCAGCCCAACCCGCTTCCCAATGGGTGATGGGTTACTATGTTGCCTATCAGCGTGACCTGAACCCGCCTGATAAAATCGGCTGGAACGGGCTGACCCACCTTATCATGGGACGCATCAAAGCTCATTCCGACGGTACGCTGAACACCGATTTTGATTGGGACGCCATACAAGGCCCGGCATTAGCCAAAGACATTGCTAACCGTGCCCATACGGCAGGAAAAAAGGCCATCCTGATGTTAGGCGGGGATGATAACGGCGTGGAAATACACAATGCGGTCGCCAACCACCGAGCTGAATTTATCGCCAATTTATTGGCTACCATGACCGAATACGGTTATGACGGGCTGGATTTGGACTGGGAAAACAACATTGATTGGGAGCTTTTCCAAACCTTCGTTGAAGAATTGCGCCAAGCCGCTCCCCAAGCCATTTTGACGCTGCCGACCGGCCCTATCAACCTGAACACAGATACTGTAGACCCCCATTTACCGCTGATCGCCAAGCAGCTTGACCGCTTGATGTTGATGTCTTACTACCCGACCACGTCTTGGGCTGGTTCTGGTTGGTGGTCTTGGCATAACTCACCGCTGAAAGGTGCCAAACCGGAAACTCCCGTATCCATCGAAGATTCCTTAAGCCGCTTTGTGGCCGCTGGCGTACCCAAAAGCAAACTGGCAATGGGCATCAGCTTTTATGCCACCTGTTATACCGGCGGCATCACCGCCCCCAACCAAAGCACCGAAGACGGCGTCACCATTGAAGGCGGGGACAACGACTATAAACTGTCGGAACTGTTTGGTACAGGTGGCGCTTATGCCCAAGCCTACCGCCATTGGGACAATACCGCTTTGCAATCTTATCTAACCCTGCCTAAAGCCGAACGTCATGGTTGCCGCTATGTCACCTTTGAAGACGAACACTCCATCTGGGCAAAAGGCAAGTTTTCCCGTACTAACGGCTATGGCGGCCTCATCATCTGGACTATTAACCAAGGGTTTGTAACCTCGCATAGCCAACCCAACTTCCTGCTTGACGCGGTCGGCCACAGCTTCCTCACGCCCAGCGCCAAACAAACGGTGGGTATTTCTATAATGCAAGGAAACACGTGGTTAAAAACCAACGCCCAAATCCGCTTTAATGCCTTAGTGACCGGCACTAACCAAAAAACAGTGACTTGGTCAATCGCTGAACCAGATTGCGGGACAATTACCAATAGAGGTGTTTACAAGGCTCCTTCAAGTGAAAAGACCTGCTCAGTCAACGCTACCAGCCAAGCCGACCTGACCAAAACTGCCACCGCCAAAGTGAACGTTTCGAACACACCGTGGAAACCCAGTTTCTCAATCTCAAGACCCGGCACCTGGTGGGTGGAAATAAAAGCCCAAGATGCCGATGTCGCCACTATGTCAGTTCGCTGGACAGATGGCGGCATTTTGCCCTTGACCCACATCTGGACAGAAATAGGCACTGGCTATCCGATATTCGGCGCAAACTATGGGTTTCCCGACAATGGCGGCGTCTATACGTTTTATGCCAAATCCGCCAGCAATCGCACCGCGACAGTGAAGCTAAAAGTCCCTGCCTGTGTTCATGGTTCTGATGGCCTGTGCCAGTAACCTGCCTGAGTTTTAGGGTAACTACTCAGTCCCCCACTAAATTCAAAGGGCGGCCTTGAAGGCATAAGGCTAAAGCGTCGAATACGTTATAGCCTTGTTTTTTGGCGGAAGACACATAGCCCCTGATTCGGAAAAACAGGCTTG
>Ga0247838_1003911_pt1 | contig 16496 bp, 9 predicted proteins | sample LaCruzMarch2015__5_FD_189097 | JGI IMG/M metagenome (GOLD analysis project Ga0247838, IMG submission 189097) | Freshwater microbial communities from meromictic Lake La Cruz, Castile-La Mancha, Spain - LaCruzMarch2015_15m | ecosystem: Environmental > Aquatic > Freshwater > Lake | place: Spain... | reverse complement strand
AGCCAACAAGCGAACGGCTGATATCATCAGAATTCCTGTTGTGGTGCACATCGTTCACAACGGTGAACAAGTGGGAACGGGAGCAAATATTTCGGCACAGCAAGTACAAAGTCAGATTGATGTGCTGAACGAAGATTATCGCCGAAAAGCGGGCACACCAGGCTTTAACAATTCCGATGTGGGAGCAGATACCGAAATTGAATTTTGTCTGGCCACCATCAATCCGCAAGGTGTAACCATGGCCGAAGCTGGCATCGATCGGATAAGAGGCACCCGAGCCAATTACACCAGAAATATCATTGAAGCGCAGCTGAAGCCTCAAACCATTTGGGATCCAATGAAGTACCTAAATATGTGGACATTGACTTTTGGTGGCGACGATGTGCAACTGTTGGGATATGCCCAGTTTCCGAACGCATCGGGTATAGAAGGTTTGCCTTCGGGACAAGGTGTTGCCAATACCGATGGCGTGGTGATGCGATTCAATGCTTTTGGTAGGGTTGGCAATGTGGAGTCGCCTTATGACGGTGGCCGAACCACCACCCATGAAGTGGGGCATTGGCTTGGTCTCAGGCATATTTGGGGCGATCAGCAGCCCAATTGCGGGAACGATTTTTGCGACGACACACCTGATTCGAATGGCCCAAACTACGGCTGCAACAGAAATGCGAATAATTGTAGAGGCAGAAATATGGTTGAAAACTACATGGATTACAGCGACGATCCTTGTATGAATATTTTTACCCGAAACCAAAAAGAACGCATGCTGGTGGTCATGAACAATGCGCCCAGAAGAGCCAGTTTGAAAACATCCAATGTGTGTGGCGCTGCTGTACCGCCAACAGGTTGCCAGGCAGCCACACAAAATGCACCTTTTATCAATGGATTCACCCAAAGTGGATTTCCATATACTGACTGGTTTCTCATCAATCCGGACAACGATGTCACTTTTGAGCTTTCCAACCAGGCAGGTGGCTATGGACTTAGCGACAATTCCATCATAATCGACAACTACAATGTTGATTTTTCGGGCAAACTCGATGCTTTTATTCTCCCAGCTGTAAACCTAAGTAGTATTTCGAATGGCAGGCTTGAATTTGACCTGGCTTACAAACCCTACAGCCTCATCAATTCCGACACACTGGCACTTGCGGTTTCTACCGATTGCGGAGGCACGTTTACCACCGTTTGGGAAGAAGGCGGACCCACGCTTGCCTCAGAACCTGGCTTTGAGTTTTTTGAATTTGTGCCCCGGGGAAATCAATGGAAACGTATTTCATTGAATTTGAGTCAGTTGGGTGCCATTCAGGGCAAAAACAATGTGCGTTTTGCATTTATCAATGTGTCGGGCTATGGCAACAAGTTGTATATCGACAACATTCGAGTGCTTCCTGCGCCTGGCAATTTTCCACCAGTACCTGCCTTCACTTCCAGCAGCCGGGGTGGCTGCGCAGGTTTGAGTGTTCAATTTACCGACAAATCCGTCGACAATCCCACAGCCTGGCAATGGACATTTCCGGGGGGGAATCCCGCATCGTCTACAGCAAGAAATCCAACGGTGACCTACAACACACCTGGGCAATACCAGGTTTCGCTCAGGGTAAGCAATGGGCAAGGAAACAATACCATTTCAGAGCAGAACTATATCTATGTTGGTAACTCATCCAATACATCCGTGCCAAACTCGCAAGGTTTTGAACTCACAAATTTTCCTCCCCAGAATTGGTTTCCTGTTAATGTTGAAAATGATGAGGTTACCTGGATCCGAAATGGGTTTGTTGGCGCAAACAGCAACGCTTCGGCCTACATTGACAATTACACAGAAGACAGAAATCCTCGTGGAAATGTGGATTACCTTTTCTCTCCAACCTATAACTTATCGGGTGTTGCAAATCCAAGTTTAGAATTTGATGTAGCTTATGCCTTGTTCAGTACGCAATTCAGGGATAGCTTAATTGTCTATTATTCCACCAATTGCGGAGCCAATTTTTTCCCGTTGTATTTTAAAGAAGGCAGCTCTTTGGCATCTGTTTCCGGAACCGTAACTGCCAGATTCGTCCCTTCCAACATAAATCAATGGCGAAAGGAAAGTATTTCTTTATCTGGCCTCAATGCAACCAGCATCATGTTTGTGTTTACCAACATTTCGGGCAACGGGCAGGATTTATTTTTAGACAATATTGCCGTGGTCAACAATCCCAACTGTCCTTCCTTTCCAACGGCAAGCGCCACAAATACCAATGTCTGCGGCGGAGGAACAATAGCACTTCGGGCTACTACCATTGCCAATGCCACCTATTCCTGGACAGGGCCAAACGGATTTAGCAGTATGCAACAAAACCCCAATATTCCCAATGCCATTCCCGATCAGGCAGGTATTTACTCGGTAAGTGCCGTTCGCTCGGGCTGTTTTTCATTGCCCTCAGAAGTTGATATTTCGGTATTGACGCCTCAGCCTGTAACTCCAACCAACAACGGCCCTGTATGCGAAGGAAGCAACCTGGAGCTTACTGCACCCAACCAAGCCGGTGTGTCTTACTTCTGGCAAGGTCCAGGCGGATTTTCTGCCGATGTGCAAAACCCGGTGCGGTTCAATGTAACTTCTGCAAACGGTGGGCAATATGTTGTTCGAACTGTGCTGCGAGGATGCAGCAGTTCCACACGCAACACCACCGCCAGTGTTGCCCAAACGCCATTAGCTCCGGTTTTGAACCTCAATCCTACTTTATCCGTCATCACCGCTTCCGGCTCCATCCAGGGAATTTCTTGGCTGAAAAATGGAACACAGATACAATCAGGAGGAACAACCTTGAACGTGAGTGGCGATGGCGTGTATTGCGCATTCACACAAACTGGAAATTGCAGGTCAAGAAATGCATGCATCACAGTGGGCGAAGTGGCTGTGAAACCAAAACTGGGTTCTGTCAATTGGAAAGTTTATCCAAATCCTGCTGATAACCACCTGCTTGTGGAAATGACAAGTGGAACTTTTAGCAAAGCCGACATCCAATGCCTTTCTTTGGATGGAAAATTACTGCTTCAACAGCGGATACTTGGTGGAGAACCTGTTAGCCTGGATATACAACATATTCCGGCTGGCGCATTTCTCATCAAGATTATAACCGACCAGGAAGTTGTAGTTCAAAAACTCATCAAAAAATAGACCCAATTGAAAGATATTCGCCTGCCCACAATTAAAACCATTTCAGAACTATTTTTGGTTTTCGGACTGGTTGTAATCGGTCTTTTTGCGGGCACATTAGTTGCCTTACTTACTGCAAAGCCGTTTTTTACAGACGTTTCATTAACCGAACTCATAGGCAAAATGGGACAAATGAGCAACAACCCATCAGATAAATGGCTGGCATTGTATGTGCAAGGTATGGCAGCCTCGGCTGGCTTTGGAATGGCACCTTTTCTTTTTGCCAAATACCTTTCTCCGCTTCAGGAGCCAATGATTTTTGGCAAAAACAGTATAAAACTTATGCCTTGGCTGCTTACATTCACCATCATGGCATTTGCGATGCCATTTGTGAGCTATCTGGAAGAATGGAACAAAGCCTTTGTGTTTCCCGAAAGCCTCAAAAGCCTTGAAATCTGGTTCAGACACAAAGAGGATGAAATTGCGGAACTCACCAAATGGTTGACGAAGTTTGAGTCATTCAGCGATTTTCTGTTTGCCTTTCTGGTGGTGGGTGTGGTGGCAGGCGTAGCTGAAGAATACCTGTTTCGAGGCGTGATTCAACCCAGACTTATTGCCTTGTTTGGCAATGTGCACGTAGGAATCTGGCTCACCGGTTTTGTTTTCGGAGCCATTCATGTGCAATTCTATGGTTTGTTTCCCCGGATGATGCTTGGCGTGCTGTTAGGATATCTGGCCTTTTACTCAGGTAAATTGCAATATGCTATGGTGGGCCATATTCTCAACAATGGAATGGTTGTTATTTTGCTGTATTTCAACAGCTTGCAAATCACTTCTTTCGACATGGAGTCGGCATTGGGCATTTCTTGGTACGTTGCTATTGTTTCAATCATTGCCACCTTTTGGCAAATTATTTCATTCAGAAACCAATATAAAAAAATCAAGGCCATTTACTGATGAATGACTGGAAACGCATTTACAGCACGCCCTTGCAGCACCTGGCGCTTATGGTAGAAGCAGCTTTAACGGATGCAGAATTTCACCCTGTTTTGATCAATAAAAAGGACACCAGCTACCATTTTGGGTTCTTCGAAGTTTTTGTGCACCCACAGGAAGCCAAAGAGGCGGAAACATTTGTCAATCACCATTTCACGCAACCCGAGCATGAATAACCTGACACAGCGCATTCTCACAGGTGTTTTAGGCATTTCAGTGCTGATCTTGCTTTTCTGGTCCGGCTTTTGGGGTTATGCCATCGCCATGTGGGTCATTGGTTCGGCTACTTTGCTGGAATTTATTCGCCTCATTTTCAACAAGAAAAAAGCCTGGGAAATCTATTTTTTCAGCCTCAGCGGTGCTTTGTTCCAATTGTATCTTTTACTTTATCTACATGAACATGTGCATTCTTCTCCTTCCTGGTGGTTGATCATTTTTCCATTGGTTTACACGCTTAAACTCTTTGATGCCCGTGATAAAAAGCCATTCGTGAGCATGTCTCAAGGGTTTTTCTCACTGATTTATGTGGTGCTGCCATTTGCCATGTTGCATACACAAGTGGTAGAAGGCCAGGAGTATCATTTCTGGAAAGTGATGGGTTTGCTGCTTTTGGTTTGGAGCAGTGATACTGGTGCCTATTTTGCCGGACGCTTTTTAGGCAAACACAAGCTCTTTGAACGTATTTCTCCAAAAAAAACCTGGGAAGGCTGGTTTGGAGGTTTACTTCTCACTTGTGTAACAGGCTATTTGTTGGGCAAGCATTCAGGCGAATTCAATATGGAAATCTGGCTGCTTTCTGCTTTAATTGTTGGAACTTTTGGGCCTATCGGAGACCTGGTTGAATCGCAATTCAAACGTAGCCTCGATATTAAAGACTCAGGTGGTTTGCTGCCCGGGCACGGTGGTTTTCTCGACCGCTTCGATGCTTTTTTGATTGCTACACCTGTGGTTGTGTTGATGTGGATAAATATGAGCCATTGAGTTAATTGGCTTTGCCCTCCAAAAACAACATGGGTTTATCAAATCGTTTGTTCCACGCTTTTTCTGAATGTGCCTCCCCGGGAAATTCTAATGTTATCCAATTTTGTTGGTTGTAGCCCTTTTTCTTCATGATGAGGTCTACCTTTTCTTGAAATGGTTTGTACATACTGTCAAGGGTAGCTGTACCGTAGTCGAAGTATAGTTTATGTTTGCCGGGCTTTGGGAGTTTGTTTTTCAAGTAATGGATGAATGCTTCAGGAAACAAATTGTTTTCAATCCTGTAAATGGCTGTCCAATGGGTTGACATACAAATGGCTCTGGAAAAAACCTTTGGATATTCACACAACGCATACCAGGAGATGAGCCCTCCCATGCTTGAACCTGCGACCCAAGTGTTTTTTTGATTTTTCAAGGTTGCAAATCGTTTGTCTATTTCTGGTTTTAACTCTGTGACCAAAAACTTGAGGTAATTGTCTGAAACTGGTTTTCCTTGTGGAAAAGCCCTTGCCTGAGGCTCTTCCATGAGGGCCTTTCGCCAATTTTCATTTACCGAAAACCATGGTTTTTCTGGCAAATAGTCAGCAAAACGCCCCGGTCCACTGTTCCAAACACCTACCACAATGCATGGCGATATTTGATTTTCATTCATCAGCTTTCCCAACACTTCATCCACGCCCCATTCTTTTTTGTTCCAGGTGGTGATGGAGTCAAACAGCATTTGGCCATCGTGCATGTACAGCACAGGATAACGTTTGGTACTGTCGTAACCAGGAGGCAGCCAAATATCAATGTGTCTGGGCTTAACATATTGTGAAGAAAAATCGGCCCAACGGATAAGTTGACCGTGGGCTACTTGCGGGACTTGGGAAAATGACTTGCTGGAAAGCAGGCAGATCAGGACGATTGTAGATATGGTTGAATTCATTCGATGATGCGTATTTATTTGTGCGTTTTACAACAATGGTTATTCTGGTGAATTTCAAATTTGGTATTTTCGGTAAAACGGACTGCCAAAAAATAAGACTCCAAATTAACAACTTAACAGTTGCCTCAACAAGTGAACCGCATACAGCGGCATGACTTTCACTTCGCTCATTTCTGCAAAATTTTCAGAAGAGATTCGAATGCCAAAAGGCAATTGCTTTTCCTTGAGAAACTGGTACAAACTGTACATGCTTCCCTTAGTTCCGGACTTAACCTCAATCGGTATTATTCTGTTCTGGCATTGGTAAACATAGTCCAATTTTGCCTGACTGTTTCGGGCTTCCCGTTGCCAATAATATAGCTGTTTGTTGCTGTATGGATCTTCGCTTTTTACAAGCTCAAGGCCTACATATAATTCGGCAATATTTCCTTTGTTGACAAGTGAAAAATCATTCTGGATCAGCAATTGTCCGACTTCCAATCCAAGCAAGCGCTGAAAAACACCTGAGTCATAAATCAAAAACTTCCTCTTTTTTGAATTTGCTTCTGCGCCCAAAGGTATGCCATTGGCTGCGCTTTGTGTTACTGGATAAATGATTCCTGCAAGCTGTAAGAGATGAAGGCATTCTTTAATCTGTGGGTAGTTTAATGTGGATTCCGGATAATGGTAGGCGAATTTAGTGCCCATTTGGGCAGCCACCGAATTGAAAGCTTCAATGAGCCTAATGCCTGGAAAACGTTGTTTATATTTATCAAAATCGGCCTGAACCGAAATAATTAAATCATCAATCAACCGTTGGACTTCGAAGAGTGATTTTCCCTTGGCAAAAGCACTCACTACCTGAGGCATGCCACCAATTATGAGAAACTTTTTATGCAAAAGGAGTAACTTGTTGTGCAGGGCTTCTGGCAAAGGTTTTTGGAAATGATATTGCTGCAAGTTTTCCTCCAATGCTGCCTCATTCATGGCTCGCAAAAATTCTTTAAACCCAAGCGGGTACATAAACAATGACCGAATTCTGCCAACACCGAATGAGGGCAACTCTGCCAGGACAAATTCGAGGAGGGAACCAGCTGCAACCACGTGCAAATCCGGCATTTTTTCATAAAAAAACCGTAGCGATCCAATAGCTGCATGGCAAGCTTGAATTTCATCCAAAAAAAGCAATGTTTTTCCCGGTATGATGGGTTTGTTTACAATAAGTGCTATCTGTTCGCATATTTCGGTAACAGGCAATCCAGCATTGAAAACCTGATGTATCTCTGTGTTTTCTTCTAAATTTAATTCGATAAAATGGGTGAATTTTTCGCCCATTTTTCGCACCGCAGAAGTCTTGCCCACCTGGCGGGCACCCCGTATCAACAGGGGTTTTCTGTCCTCGGCAGTTCGCCATTCTTCCAGAGTTGTGTCAATGTTTCTTGGTAAATACATATAGAAAATTCAAAAATCCAAATCAATAACAGCAATAAAATTTCAAAAAAACAAACCTGTTGTTGCTGGGTCTGAACTCAATACCTGTTTTCTGCCAAGCAAAGGAGCAAAAAGTAAAAGTGTGGTCCTTGGAAAACCTCAGGGCTTTCCGGCCTTCAGCCTACTTTATTAGTATTAAACCTTCATTATCTTCAAATACAGCTTCTTAGAGAATTCCCATCATGTGGTCGAAAATCATGCAATGGAGCAGGAACACAGTACTGCCGTCAAATAAATTTTACTAATTTTGAATACTTTTCTCCACGATCAATTAATAATTAAACCAGGTGAAAAATTTTACTGTTCTCCTTTCTATGATTGCTTCTGTTCAGTTTGCCATGGCCAACCAGATAGAGAAGCTTTTTACCCCGACAGCGGCACCCAAAGCCCTGAATGAAAAGATCGGGCATGCAGTGCAGCAAGTTTCCTGGTACACGATTGATGACAGCAAACTCCAGGCTTTGCATAAAGCAAACTCCGGAGAATTGAATCTGAAAATTATGTATCAGGGAAATCCTATCAGCCTTGTTCTAAAACAAGTAAACCTCGAAGGTTTGCGGTATTCTGTTGTGCTGAATTCAAAGGAAAAATATACTGAATCTTTTAATAAAGCGATTCATTACCAGGGTTTTGTTGAAGGCGACACACGTTCACTTGCTGCATTCTCATTTACAGACAAACAAGTATGGGGCTTGGTTGCCTATAAAAACACCAACCTCAATTTTGTATTGGTCAGGGATGAAAAACGTGAATTACTGGCTGTTTTCAATGATTTTGATGTTGAAATAGCCAATCCTTTTTCTTGCCAGGCAGATCAGGTCGAATTTAACAAGCTAAAAGCTGAAATTAAGCGCAAAATCAATCCCGAAAAACCCAAAGGCGGAACAGACAATTGTCGCCGGGTAGAAATCCGTTTCGACCTTGATTATCAAATGTATCTGGACAACGGGAGTTCAATACCCAATACACTTAACTTTTTCAATGCCATGTTCAACATGGTAGCTATCCTTTTTGATCGTGAAGGTATTCGAATTTTGGTTTCCGAAGTGTCCTTGGCCACCCAACAAGATAACTGGCCAACGGAAAACTCATTTGTTGTGCTAGATGCCTACAACACATTCATTAACTCACTCCCGTCCTATGAGGGAAACCTGGCTCACCTGCTATCTACAAAGCAGCTTGCGCATGGTGGAGTGGCTTATTTAAATGTGCTGTGTGACCCTGACTTCAACATCGCTTACAGTAATATTAACAATTCCTTTTCTCCCATTCCTATTTACTCCTGGACCATCAATGTGATTGCACATGAACTTGGCCACAACTTTGGTTCGCCACATACACAAAGCTGTTTCTGGGAAATAAGACCGGGTGTTTTTGGTATGATAGATAGTTGCTTTACTTCGGAAGGCTCGTGTTATGAAGGTGCCAGAATTCCGAGAGTTGGAACCACCATGAGCTATTGCCATCTCACAGCAGGCATAGATTTATCCGTAGGGTTTGGACCTTTGCCCGGAGCATTGATTGAAGAAGAATGCAATTTTGCTACATGTTTAGATGGAAATGTAGTGCTCAACAATCTCACTGTTTCACAAGATGCATTGCTATGCGATGGCAGCACTTTTTCACCTTCTATTACGGCAGTGCAAGGTGCTACATACAGCTGGTCGGGGCCAAACCAATTCAGTTCAATACAGCGCAATCCAAGCATTTCCAACATAACGCAAGCCAATAGCGGGGTTTACACCGTAACGGTTACACAAAACAATTGCACCAGTGTGCAATATTTCACTACACTTCAAGTCAACTGCCACCCCATACAATCTTTGCCGGATTTGAGCCTCTGTCATGGAGCACACTTTCAAGTAGGACTCAAATCCACAATCAACCTGCAATCCGGAAACACCTTTATTGTAGAATTGAGCAGTGCGAATGGGAGTTTTACTAATCCAACGACAATTGGTTCTTTAGCCACTACAGCAAGCAATGTAAATATTCCAGTGCTGATTTCTTCTGCTGTTAATCCCGGAAATGCCTACCGTTTAAGGGTAAGGTCTACTAATCCGGCCAGAACAGGCCAACCTTATCCACTTCTGTTACATGTGAATACCAGTCCGGTTGCACCCAATGTGGCCGACCAAAACAGATGTTCGACTGGCTCGTTTACTTTTACAGCAGCACCTGGAAATGCAACTTATCAATGGTTTGCAGATAGCATAACCACAACCCCACTATCGGAAGGCAATAGTTTTACAACACCCTCTCTAAGTGCTACCCGAGCTTATTGGGTTGGCACTCAAGTCAAAACCCCAGGCCGAATCGGGCCATTAAATCCTGATGTTTTCAATAATCCAAATTTTAGCCCCAGCTTTAATCATGGTATGTATGTTAGGGTTTTAAAAGATGTTAGAATTGATACCGTTACAATATATGCAACGGGGGCAGGCTCAGTATTTTTCAGGATACGAGATTCGGCCAGCACTTTTACCATGCAGTCTGTTTCACGACAAGTGAATGGAACAGGAAATGCTACAAAATTATTCATTGGACTTGTTCTTAATCCTGGTATTTATCGGATAGATGCCACCGGCTCTACGGTTGAATCTCTGTTAAGAAATGAATCTGGTGCAGTATTTCCCATGGTTATTCAAAATCTGATGGCTATTGAAAGTTCAACAGCAGGGACCCGATATAATTATTTCTATGATTGGAAAGTTTCAGGGCTTGATTGTCCAAGTATCAGGAAAAAGATATTTGCCATAATAGGTTCAGGAAGTGTGTCGGCACCTGCTGTTGCAGGTGTAAGCCGATGCGGATCTGGTTCAGTTACTTTAACTGCTTCGGGCGCAACAGGCTCCAACACCTATCGCTGGTACACAATGCCAACCGGTGGAACCCCAATCAATAACCAAACCGGTGCCAGTTTCACTACTCCTTCCTTGAGTGTATCCACGGTTTATTATGTTTCGATACTGGGCACGGGAAACTGCGAAAGCAACAGAACAGCCGTTACTGCCACCATCAACGCCATTCCGGTCAGCCCAACTACTACTTCAGCAGCCCGTTGCGGTTCGGGCACGGTAAATCTATTGGCATCAGGTGCTCAGGCAACCCAAACCTATCGCTGGTACACAGTGCCAACCGGTGGAACCCCAATCAATAACCAAACAGGAGCCAGCTATGCAACGCCTTCACTTAGTGCTACTTCGACATATTATGTTTCAATTCTTGGTGTAGGAAACTGCGAGAGTGCAAGGGCAGCCGTGGTGGCCACAATAAACCCTATACCAAGCGCACCAACCGGCAACCCTGTGTCTCGCTGCGGATCAGGTGTGGTTACTTTAACAGCAAATGGTGCCACAGGCAGCCAAACTTACCGTTGGTACACATCGCAAACAGGCGGAACAGCTATTGCTGGTCAAACCACATCCAATTATTCTCCAATAGTTACCGCAACAGCCAATTATTATGTAAGCATCATCGGAATCGGCAACTGCGAAAGTACACGAACACTTGTGCAGGCAATCATAAACCCTGCACCTACAATACCTACAGTTCAGATTACACAACCCTGCTCGGGCGATTCAGCAAGGGTTCAGGTTCAAAATCCGGTATCAGGTTCTGCATTTCAATGGTTTGGACCAAATCAGGATTCTTTAGTGGGTGCTACCGCTTCGAGTTTCCAAACTCCGCCTATCATTCAACCGCAGACCTACTTTTTAAGGGTACGAAACACTGAAGGCTGCGCCACAGTTTTGATTCCATTGCAGTTTTCACCGATTGTTCGCCCTCCTTCTCCCATGGTATCCGACTCCAGTCGTTGCGGTGCAGGGCAGGTTCAGTTAGCAGTCAACCAAACTACCGGTCGATTCAGGTGGTTTGCAAATCTGCAATCGACCGACAGCCTTGTCAACCCAAATAACAGGCATTTTATTACCCCTTTTCTCAATAGTAGTCAAAGCTATTTTGTTGCTTCAGTGAATGGGGCTGGTTGCGAAAGTCGTCCCAGGACTGAGGTTAAAGCAATTGTTTTGTCGGTACCAGATGTACCTGTTTTGCGGATAGAAAATGGATTTATTGTTGCAAACATCGACACCCAATATGTTTGGAGCCGAAACGGAGTGGTTCTTGGCATATTTGGCGATTCTCTTGCCTGGGCTGCTTATGGATCAGGGGCTTACGAAGTTGCACTCTTTAGATCAAATGGCTGTTTTTCAAGATCAGAACCATTGGTTATCACTGGTCTGGTTCAAAAATACGCCGCTTTGAATGCATGTCGCCTGTTTCCAAATCCGGGCAAAGAAACTGTGAGAGTTTCTGGGATCGACCATGAAGTTGATTTTGAAGTTTATGACGGAATGGGCAAACACATTTATACTGCTAGGCAGGTAAAGCAGATAGATGTGAGAAATTGGCCAACTGGGACGTACATATTTTTACTAAAATATGAGAATCAACAAAAGCCAATTTTGTGGATGAAGGAAAAGTAAATCTACATTTGAAAAAGTGCAGCTTCACATTCAGATAAACCACATATAACGTTACCTAATCGCTGCAAATGCTCAATACATTCTGGTAACTTTCCAAAAAGCTTAATAAATCGGGTAGCTGGGGAAAGTTAACCAATCCAATGAGTTTTGAAATCAGACAAGTGGGTTTCTTTGGAAAGAACTCATTTACTCATTACCTTCTCCCGCTCAACTCCCTTAAACCACAGCCTCAAACTTTGGTCGTAGGTAAAGTATTTATATACCCAGTTCACAAAAACCTGTATCCTGTTCTTTACACCCAGAATCAGCAGCAGGTGCAAGCCCATCCAAATGTACCAGGCAAAAGATCCGCCGAAGTGAAGTTTGGGTTTGGGAATATCTACCACAGCTCTATGCCTGCCAACTGTAGCCATGCTGCCTTTGTCGAAATACTCGAATGGTTCGAGGTCTGTTTGTCCCTGGCTTATCTTCATCAGATTTTTGGCCAATATTTTACCTTGTGCTATGGCCACAGTAGCCACTTGCGGATGACCTTTGGGATACTTTGGTGTTTCCATATACGCCACATCGCCAAGGGCATAGATATTTTCCGAACCAAGCACCTGGCTGAACCGATTTACCTGAATCCTATTTCCACGCATAATCAGTTCTTTGGCGATGCCTTCTGGTACATTTCCTTTGATGCCCGCAGCCCAAATCACTGTGGATGAGCCGATGGTATCGCCATTGACGAGTGAAACTTCTGCTCCATCATAATCTTTCACAAGTGTATTCAGCCGCACATCTACACCCAACTCTTCCAGGTACAATTTCGATTGACGGCTGCTATCGGCACTCATGGCAGCCAATATTCGATCGCCTCCTTCCAACAAAATGATTTTCATGCCTGTAAAATCAATTTCAGGATAATCTTTGGGCAATACATGGGTTTTCATTTCGGCCAAAGTACCACTAACTTCCACACCAGTAGCTCCTCCGCCTACCACCACCATGGTCAGTAAGCGTTGTTTTTCTGCAGTATCATTCGTTTTCAGGTAGCTTTCAAACACTTCGTTCAAGCGGTGCCGAAGTTGGAGTGCTTCAACCGTCGACTTCATGGGAAAAGCGTGTTTGATCAGGTTTTCGTTGCCAAAAAAATTGGTATCAGCCCCGGTGGCAAGCACCAGCGCATCGAATGAAAAGTTGCCAGCAGTGGTTTCTATTTGCTTTACCTCAGCATGGATTTTCAAAACCTCACCCAGGCGAATCCGAATATTTTTGCTGTTGTGAAATGCTTTTCGAAGGGGAAATGAAATGTTGCTGGCATCTAAACCAGCTGTAGCCACCTGGTATAACAGGGGCTGAAACTGGTGGTAGTTTAATTTGTCAATGAGGAGGGCCTCGATGTCCTTTTTATTGTTGAGGCTTCGGGCCAATTTGAGTCCGGCAAAGCCTCCACCGACAATGACGATTTTCATATTCCAGGATTTAAATGGTTTAGGTATCAGATAAAAAACAGAAAAAAGCACCTTTTGGTTGCGAAGCAGGGTTATCTTTTGTTTATTGAACCAGCAATTCAAAGGAGCTGCTTTTTATGGCCAATTCCTTCAATTTATGGATATATCAAAATACCGAATCACAAAGGGGTCTGATTTTAAATTAAAGGATTATTTCACCATTCCTCCCGACGACTCTGAAGACAAAAAGGTGCTAAAGGATCAATTGCAATCGGATATTGAAGAAATCAGCAAGTTGCAGGCTTTATTTTTTGCACACAATCGGCATGCATTGCTCATGATTTTTCAAGCCATGGATGCCGCCGGAAAAGATGGTGCCATCAAGCATGTGATGTCGGGCATCAATCCTCAAGGAGTTCAAGTAGTCGGTTTCAGGGTGCCGAGTGCTATGGAATACAAGCACGATTTTCTCTGGAGACACCATTTGGCCATGCCAGAACAAGGTAAAATGGGCATTCACAACCGCTCTCATTATGAGTTTGTTACCACTTGTAAAGTGAATCCTGAATTTGTGTTAAGCGAACGAATTCCAGGCATTGAAACAGTGAAAGACATCGACAAAAAGTTTTGGAACAACCGCTATGAGCACATCAGGTGTTTTGAAGGTACCTTGGTGGAAAGTGGCATGGTGATGATGAAGTTTTTTCTCCATGTCTCGAAAGGGGAACAAAAGAAGCGTTTGCTGGAAAGAATAGATGACCCAAACAAAAACTGGAAGTTTGAAATGAGCGACATTACAGCGAGAAATCAATGGAACCTATATATGGACGTGTATGAAAAGGCGATTCAGGAAACTGCGTCAAAAAGTGCGCCCTGGTACATCATTCCTGCTGACGATAAATGGTTTGCCAGGGCATTAATTGCCAAAATATTGAAAAAGACTTTACAGGGACTAGATATGCATTATCCGAAGCTCAATGACTCGGCCCTCGAAAATTTGATAGTAGCGAAAAGAAAACTTGAAGAGTTGGATTGAAAAAGGATAAAAATGGTCACATTTTTGTAAAAAATCAAGGTTCATGTTTTTGTTAAACAACAACGCATGCAGACCTTTGGATCATTAAATGGTTGATTTGTGAGCTTATTTAAGTCAGTTTGTGTTGCATTACTTACCGGGCTTTGCTTTCATTTTGGTGCCAATGCACAACCGGATAAGCCCGACAAGCCAACTTTTGACACCTTGTATATTCGTACTTTTCCGGATCGGCTTGCTATCAGGTTCGTTCGGGAAGTGCAATTGGTGGGTATTGGCTATCAGCAGCGTGGCCTCGATCAATTACTTTTTCATAGCAATTCGCCAACCAACACAGGCTTTGGCATAGATTATAAGTGGCTCAGCCTTGAATACACCCGTTCATTGCCCTGGACGAAGGAAGACCCATTGAAAGGAAAAAGCAAGATGCGAGGTTTTGGACTGGCTACTTCGACCAGAAAAATTTGGTTTAAAGCATTTTACCGGCAAAATGAAGGCTTTTATCTTTCTAACACTGACGTTATTTTGCCACAATACAGACAATCAAAAGATTACCCATATTATCAGCGTCCCGATATTCTGACAAGTACCTTTTTCAGCACGATTAACTATTGCTTTAATCACAGGCGGTTTTCTAATTCATCAAACTTATATCAGCTGGAACAGCAGCGCAAAAGTGCCGGCAGTTTTGTTTCTGGCTTAAGTTTGGTCAGAAATAATTACACTTCAGATTCAGCTTTGGTTCCCCTCGCTTCCCCACAAAGAGGTTCTGATTTCAAACAAACAATTGGTCTTGAGGTGCTATCCATAGGTGCCAACATCGGCTATATCCACAATTTTTCGTTTGGCAAAAGGCGTTGTATGTTTTTTAATTTAGGTTTTATTCCCGGTATGGCTTATCAGTCCAGCAACCGCAAATGGGAAACAGGTCAAGAGTCAAATTATGAAACCTTTGGTTTGAATGCAGAATTAAGGATTAGCCTTGGCTACAATCATCCACGCTGGTTTTCAAGCTTCGGCTTTCGGTATTTTTCGGTTTTTAATGAGGCCGATAAATCAAATCCGATTTCTATTTTTTACAGTTCTGGCACTTTCAATGTAGGTTACCGATTGGCAGTACCCGAAAACAGACCAGCTATATTCAAAAAGACAGGACTTTAGCCCATGCTTCATGTTTCTTTTATGTCACTGGGTTGAGCAACAGAATTCGTTCCAAATCCCCTATCTTCGACCCGAAAAACGAACTAATCGTAGTAAAAAGTTAAAAGTGAAAGGTAGAAGGTATTGAACCTTTTTAGATGCTATAAACGGCTGAAATTTCTTCACTTTTTACTTTCTACCTTTTACTTTTTACCTTATGTCCTCACCTTACAAACCAACCTACCCCGTCCGCATTGTTACAGCATCGAGCTTGTTCGACGGACACGACGCCGCCATCAATATCATGCGCCGGATCATGCAAGGCACCGGTGCCGAAGTGATTCACCTCGGACACAACCGCAGTGTGGATGAAGTGGTTAATTGCGCCATTCAGGAAGATGTGCAAGGCATTGCCATCACCAGTTATCAGGGTGGGCATGTGGAATATTTTAAGTACATGTTTGACCTCTTGCAGCAGCGAGGTTGTGGACATATCAAACTGTTTGGTGGAGGAGGAGGTACCATTTTGCCCACAGAAATCGAAGAATTACATGCGTATGGCATCACCCGTATCTATTCGCCCGACGATGGCATGGCCATGGGTTTGCAAGGCATGATTAACGATGTAATCAAAAAGTGTGATTTTCCGCTGTTTAGGCAAAATGTGGGCAGTTTGTCATTAGCTGGTGAAGAGGACGAAGACGAGCCATACATTTTAGAATTGGTGAAAACGCTCGGCACTTCCCGACCTAATGAACTGGCCAGGTTGATTACCATTGCTGAAAATTTACCCGAAGAGGCACCTTTCATCAAAAGCCTGATTCAGGAAAAGATAGACACTAAAAAAACACCTGTTTTGGGAATTACTGGAACGGGAGGAGCTGGA
>Ga0247838_1003902_pt1 | contig 16511 bp, 11 predicted proteins | sample LaCruzMarch2015__5_FD_189097 | JGI IMG/M metagenome (GOLD analysis project Ga0247838, IMG submission 189097) | Freshwater microbial communities from meromictic Lake La Cruz, Castile-La Mancha, Spain - LaCruzMarch2015_15m | ecosystem: Environmental > Aquatic > Freshwater > Lake | place: Spain... | reverse complement strand
CAATCGCGCCGATGAGCGATGATCCCCTCGTCAGCCTGCCGGCCTTGCCTGCAGCATGACCGGCCCAGCCTGGCGGCGAGGCCCGAGACGAGCGCCGGCTCGTACACCACTCATCGGGACACGACCACTTGAATCGCGAACGGCAGATTCGGGCCCCGTGTTTTCCTGAGCGCAGATCGTGGCAATCCGGCTGGGTCGATCAACAGTGGACAGTCAGAGACGATCCTGCGCTTCGGCGGGACATCGCCCAAAAGTTGCCGGTCACGACTGCGATTAAGCGTCATGCAGTTTTCCATCGAACTTGCTGGCGGCTGAGCGCTTGGCAGAGAACTGACTTGCCGTTCGTCTCCCCCAACGGTTCGGGCGGGACGTCGCCGCCTCAACCCGGCGACCTATTTGGGAAGACCGATCCACCTTTGTCAGAATGGCGTGGCGGGGGCCGGCGAGATTATCGGGCGGGCAGATTCACGTGCGCAGTTTCAGACTCCCGGTCAGCGGTCACGATCTCTCCAAGCTGTCCTGCCAGCGCACAACCGCATAGCGACGCGGGGCTTGCATACGTTATGATATATTATATCACTTCCCACGGACGAATTGCGGGCAGGAGAACGGGTATGCGTTACGGTGTGCAATCGGTGTTGGGGGCAGCTGTGGCGCTGTCCTTGGGCGGGGCATATGTGGCGGAGGCTCAGGAGACAGGCGACACCGTCGTCGTGACAGGACAACGTCAAGCCTATCGAAATGATGTCGCTCTGAACGACACGCCACAGGCAGTCACAGTCCTGGATTCCGCGACGCTCGAACAGGCCGGGGTTCAGCGCCTCTCGGAGGCATTGGATCTCTCGGCCTCGATGGCGCGGCAGAATAACTTTGGCGGACTCTGGGACGCGTTTGCGATCCGCGGCTTTGCTGGCGACGAAAACCTGCCTAGCGGGTATCTAGTGAACGGCTTCAATGCCGGACGCGGATTTGGCGGACCGCGGGACGTCTCGGGGATCGAGCGCATCGAGATTCTCAGGGGACCCAACGCTGCCCTGTTTGGCCGCGGCGAGCCAGGCGGCAGCATCAATATCGTTACCAAACGGCCGGAGGCGACGCACAAGGGCACGTTCTCAGTCAGCGCAGGAAGTTTTGACACCTACCGCGCTGATGCAGACCTAAACCTGCCGTTGACCGATATGCTGGCGACGCGGATTACAGGTTTTTACGAGGACGCAGGCAGCTTCCGCGATACCCTCGAGACCAACCGGTACGGAATTGCACCCTCCGTCCTACTCCGTGTTTCGGACGCGACCACGCTCTCCTATGAACTTGAGCTCACCCGCCAGGAAATTCCGTTCGACCGCGGCGTCGTCGCAGTCAACGGCGTTCTGGGGCTAGTACCGGAGAGTCGCTTCCTCGGAGAGCCAAGTGACGGGCCGCTCACAGCCGACGCGACCGGTCACCAGCTTCAGCTTCAGCATGATCTGTCTGACGACTGGAGCGTTCTGCTCGGAGCGGGCTATCGTGAAACCGACCTGCAGGGCTTCTCTACCGAAGCTGAGCTTGCGGCAAGCCGCCAGCGGTTGAACGTCGACGGCCAGAGCCTCTCGCGACAGCGGCGCTTCCGCGACTATGAAGCAGAGCATACAGTGCTCAGGGCCGAACTCAGCGGCAAGTTTGAAACCGTCGGCATATCGCATCGAATTCTGCTCGGCGTCGACAATGACGCGTTCGACAACTCGCAGCTCTTCCTGCGCTTCCGCCCGCCAGCCTTGTCGACCAATCCGACAGCGGCCCAAGGCAACGTCATCGACATCTTCCAGCCGGTCTATGGACAGTTCCCGCTGCCCACCCCTGGTCCCCTGACCAACCGACTGGACGAGCAGCGCGCCTGGGGACTCTACGTTCAGGATCATATCGTGCTGAACGATAGCCTTCAGATCAGAGTCGGCGGCCGTTATGATGATTTCAGCCTCGACGGTCTGAACCGTGCAAACAACAGGCGAACCAGCTCGGATGAAACGCGATTCAGCCCGCAGGTTGGCGTTGTGTTCAAGCCTATCGACATCCTCTCTCTCTACGCCAGCTACGGCGAGGGCTTCCGTCAGAACCTCGGTGCCGATGCTGGCGGCAACCCGTTCAGCGCGGAGGAGTCAAAGTCGGGAGAAATCGGCGCCAAGGTCGAGTTGATGGACGGCGCCCTGACAGGAACCTTTGCGTACTACGCGATGGAAAAGACCAACGTGCTGACGGCAGACCCGCTCAACGCTGGCTTCTCAATCGCACTTGGGGAAGCGAAGAGCGAAGGCTTCGAACTCGATGTCGCTGGCCGACTTCCCGGCGAACTGGACGTGATCTTCTCCTACGCCACAACCGACGCTACGGTTGGCAAGGACGCGCTCGAACCCAATTTCTCACTTGCCATCCGCGAGGGCGACAGACTGATCAACATTCCCGACCAGACAGCCAGCCTGCTGGTCTCTCGCGACTTCGCGGTTGCCGACCAGGACTTCACCGTCGGTGGCGGCGTGCTGCATGTCGGTGATCGTCTTGGCGAAACCGGCACAACGTTCGAGCTGCCGAGCTACACGCTGGTGCGCGCCTTCGCCATCTGGTCACCCTCCCCGGCATTCGAACTTGCTGGCGAGGTCAACAACCTTCTGGACGAAACCTACTACACCAACTCCTTTGCGCGGCTGTGGGTGGCGCCGGGCGCGCCGCAGAATGCCTCCGTGACGCTTCGCTACCGTTACTAGAGGGACCCATGACATGACTGTCGAGAGCGCAAACTCGGGCATCGCCATCAAGGACCTCGTTGTCCAGAGGGGCGGCCGCACGGTTATTGATGGCCTGTCGCTAAGCGTTGCGCCAGGCGAGGTTTACGCACTTCTCGGCGGCAACGGCGCCGGCAAGTCCACAACGCTTTTCGCGATCCTCGGGCTAACGCCGCGAGGTGGGGGAAAAATCGACATCGCGAATGTCGACCCGGCGCAGAACCCCAACACCGTGCGCGAGCGCGTTGCCTACCTGCCTGAGACAGTCGCTCTCTATGAACACCTCTCGGCGATGGAAAACATCCGCTACTTCCTGAACCTTGCGGGGCAACCGCGGCCCCGAACGGAGATCGAAGCTGCTCTGAACGACGTCCGACTTGATCCATCCGCCTGGAGCCGCAAGCTCGGAAGCTATTCGAAGGGGATGCGCCAGAAGACCGCGATCGCTCTCGCCATTCTGCGCAGCGCTCCGATCCTGTTGCTCGACGAGCCGACCTCAGGGCTCGATCCCGTTGCGAGCAGCGACCTCAATGGCCTCGTGACCGTCTTGCGACAACGTGGAGTCGCAACTCTCATGGTCACTCACGACCTCTTCGGCGCTGCGGCAGTCGCAGACCGGATTGGGCTGCTCGACAAGGGGCGGATACGGCAGGAGTGGCGCGCGGGGACGAGTTCCGAGCGGTTCAACGTCCATGAGTTGCACAGCGCCTTTGCGGGCGCCGGCACATGAGGCGCGCACTTCGGATCGCGGGCGGCGAGCTGACGCTGCTTGTGCGTTCCAGGCTAGCACTGGTTGGGATTGCGGCCTTGCTGCTGCTCTCCGGCATAGCGGCTGCGACGTCGTGGACTCACATGACGCATGAGCGCCTTGCACGCGCGGAGGGTCAGGCGGCGGCCGACCATGATTTCGATACGCAGCCTGACCGCCACCCGCACCGAATGGTGCACTATGGCCATTACGCCCATCGCCCCGTGAATGCGCTGGCTGCGTTCGACCCTGGCGTCGATCCATTCACGGGAACCGTCATCTATCTTGAAGGGCACCGCCAGAACAGCGCCGTGTTCGGAGCCGTCCGCGAATCGTCGAGTCTTATGCGGTTCGGACTTCTGACGCCTGCCTTCGTTCTCCAGACACTTGCACCTCTTCTCCTGATCTTTCTTGGCTTCGCAACAGTGTCCCGTGAGAAGGCGACTCGCAGCCTGATCCAGCTGCGGACCCACGGCGCCAGTGCGGCCGACATCGTCATCGGCAAGGCCCTTGCGCTTGCCCTTGTTGCAGCGGCTGCCCTTGCCCCTGCGCTCCTGGCCCTCGCAGCCGCCGCGCTTGCCCAGCCGGCAGAAGCTATGGCTGCCCTTGTCGTGGGGACCGGTTACGCTGCGTATCTGCTGTTCTGGTGCTGCCTGATTGTCGCCGTGTCGGCGTTGGCGGGCGCGAGCCGAACCGCCTTGATGGCGCTGGTGACGGTCTGGACTGTTACTGTGGTTCTGGCGCCAAGGGTCGGTGCAGAGTTGGCATCGCGCGTCGATCCACTTCCGCTGCGCGCCGAAACCGACCTACTGATCCAGGCAGATCTGCGGGAGATGGGCGACAGCCATAACCCCGACGATCCGTTCTTCAATGCTTTTCGCGAGCGCACCCTCGCGCAGTATGGCGTAAGCCGCGTCGAGGACTTGCCGTTCAACTATCGCGGAGCCGTGTCAGCGGAGGGTGAGGCGCTGACATCGAGCCTGTTCGATCGCTATGCCAGTGAGACCGCGGACATTCAGCGGAGACAGTTTGACGTTCTGCAGAACTTTGCCTGGCTGAGCCCTGCCATCAGCGTCCGGCGTGTCTCCATGGCCGGGGCGGCTACTGATCTCGACAACCATCTTCGCTTTCTGGAGCAGGCCGAGCGTTATCGGTTCGACCTGGTGCAGCGGCTGAACCGCCTCCATGCAGACGGCCTCTCCTTTGCAGACGACAGCGCTCGCAGCCGAGACCTCGAAGCAGAGCGCCGAACGCGAGTGTCAGCGAGCAACTGGCGCAGTGCTCCAGACTTCAAGTTCGAGCCCGCAAGTGCATCAGCGCGACTGACATCCTCGTTGCTCGCTCTGGGCGCGCTTGGAGCATGGCTGGCAGGTTCGGCCGGGCTTGTGGCGCTCGCTGTCCTGCGCACCGGGAGAGCTGATTGATGGAACCCCTGCTTCGGGAACTACGGTTCTTCTGGTCAGTACGCTCGGGCCCCATCATGCTGGCGGCGCTGATGGCGCTTTCGGTTCTTTCTGTCGGATGGGGACTGCAGAACATAGCTCGCTTGGAGGAAGAGGCAGCGAAGGTCTACACGCTGCAGGCTGTCGATGACCTTGCTGTCGCCCGGCATGCAAGCGACCCCGGCGACGCTGCCTACTACACGTCCCATGTCGTCCATGATGCTCCCGGCCCCATGGCCTTCGCAGCGCTTGGTCAAACCGATATCGCCCCATCCATTCTTCGCATTCGGGCGTTGGCGCTTGAAGGCCAGATCCACGAAAACGAAGCGAGTAACCCTGAGTTGTCGCTTCCCGGCCGCCTGGATTTCGCTTTTGTGCTTGTCTACATCGCTCCCTTGATCCTGATCGCGTTGCTCCACGACACATGGTCTTCTGAGCGTGAAGCGGGGCGGCTGACCCTGCTCTCATCAACGCCCCGGTCTTCAGCTCGCCTTTGGGCGCCGCGGGTCGTGGTTCGCTCAGGTCTTGTACTCGGGGCCCTCCTGGCGCCGCTGATCATCGGAAGCGTTCTAAGCGGCGCTGCGGCGACCGACATCGCGATCGCTAGTCTGCTTGCTGCCGCCATGGTGGCTTTCTGGACGCTGGTATCGACGATTGTCGCAGCGCGCGGACCCAGCTCGACCGTGAACGCAGCCACGCTCGCCGCGATCTGGTTCGGCATCACGCTCGTGGCGCCCGCGTCGGCAAACCTTGCGATCAATGCGCTCGTACCAATTCCGAACGGCGCCGCCATCGCGCGGGAGAATCGGGAAGCCGTCCATGATGGGTGGGACCTACCGAAAGATGGTACGATGCAGCGCTTCTTCGAGCACCATCCCGAATGGGTTGATACGCCCCCGGTGACTACGCCCTTCCACTGGAAGTGGTATTATGCGTTTCAGCACCTCGGTGACGTCCACGTGGCCGAGACCTCGGCGGCTTACCGCGAAGGCATTGCAAAACGGGAAGAGGTCGCCGGAACGCTCTCACTGGCATTGCCGCCGATCGCCATCCAGCGCGCGCTGCACCGGATCGCCGACACTGACGTGGAAGCCCAACTGGATTTCCAGGACAGTATTCGCCGCTACCACGCAGACCTTCGGCGCTTCTACTATCCTTACATCTTCGAAGGCCGTCGCTTTGAGCCGACTGACTATGCCCTAGCCCCGAGATTTGTGTCGTCCGAGAGCCAGTGAGGCAGCATCGAATCGTTGGCCAATGTGGTTTGCACTTTTTCCGCCGGCGCCGGTTCCCGAAAATGAAAAGGACAATCTGCCAGTGCAAACCCAGCCTGTCCTAGGGCGCATTGAAGTCAACTCTTTCGTTCTCGGGTTGCGCAGCGCGCGCACAGGCCTCGGATCTCTATGACTGCGCTTCGCATTTTGAACTTCACGCTGGCGACTTCTTCTCCGAGCTTTTGCATGCTTCTTCCCGCGTGCATCTCGCCCGCGGACCCACAGGACTCGCAAATCAGGAATACTGCTGCGTGTCCATGATCCCAGTGACCACACGGCACGAACGCGTTCAGGCTTTCAACGCGATGCGCCAGGCCCATCTCCATCAGGAACTCAAGCGCGCGGTAGACGGAAGGCGGCTTGGCGGCGACTTGACCATCGAGATCCTTGAGCAGGTCGTACGCCTTGGCTGGGCCATGTGATTTCAGCAGCAGCGACAGAACCTTGCGACGGAGCGGCGTTAGTCTGCCGCCACGCTTCTCGCACAAGGACTCTGCCTGCCGCAGCGAGTCGGACAGGTTTTCGTGGCTGCAGGCGAGATGAGGCTGAGACATGCTGGCAATGTCGGGCGGAGACGGCGGATTCGCAAGCCCGACTACCGATGAGAAGCATAGTCGGGGGGCCCAAGAGGCGCCGCTTCCGTCAGCCATGCGACGCGGTGGCATACAGCGGGACCCCGGCAACCTCGAAACCCTGCCGTTCGGCGAGAATGTGATTCAGAGGGTTTGCCTTCCCCTGGCCAGGAGGCCCCAGTGGACGGTGAGAGGCAGGCGCAGACTTGGTTCCTTCGGCGCCAAGTCCTCCGAGTATGGATTCACGACTAGAAGTCCATGGCCAGGTAGAGGGCGGCGACCCGGCCAGGAATGATGTCGTATGCTCCGCTGCCGCGCAGTTCGAAGCCTTCCTCGTTGAAGATGTTCGTAATCACGAACCGAAGCGTGGCGGGCGTGCTGGACAAAGAGAAACTGTAGCGACCGCCTAAGTCCACGAGCGTACGCGCGGGAATGTCGACGCGGTTGTTGCGCGTTGCTGTAACGTCTCCCTGATGGGAAAGGCCAAGATCGAGGGAAAGGTTTTCGAGGCCAGGAGGGCACCAGTCGAGATTCAGCTTTAGAGTCGTGTCGGTCTGACCAACGGGCTTCTCGCCGACACGCCCCAGCGCAACTGCCTCCCCGGTTACCTTCGCATCGAGCAGGACGGCGCCGGCGACGATATCGAGTTCAGGCGTAACGGCGCCGGAAAGTGAAAACTCGACTCCCCTGTTGCGGACCTCACCAAGGCGCCCGAACCGGTCCGTCTGGTCGAGGTTGAAGTACGGCTTCTCGACCTCAAACACACCTGCCACGAGCTTGAGGTCAGGGGCCAGACTGTAGCGCAGGCCGAAATCGCGCTGAGAGGTCAGAATTGCCGGAAGCGCTTCGTTGCGATTGAGAGCATTGCCCGGTGCAACGCCGCTTTCCTCCAGCCCACGCGAATAGCCCCCGTAGATCGCAAGACGATCCGTGACGTGGTAGGCCGCCGTTACATCGTAGAGCCACGGCGTGTCCGCCGTCTCCGTCACGCCGACGCCAGGAAGATCGATCTTCTTTCGATAGTCTGTCTTCTGAAGACCAAAGCCGATCTCGCCCACCCCGTTCCAACGCCCCTCATAGGCAAGGCCCCCGGTAAACTGGCGCACGCTGTCGCGTGTCTGTTCGCCAAAGACATAGGTCGGCTCGGGCGGCCCAAAAGGCTGGCCTATCCGGGTCGGGCCAAAGTCCAGCGTCTGGGATCCATCATAGCGACTCGAGCGATCGCGCCCCTTGAGGCTGATGTGAAGCAGGTGAAGGCGTGGGCCCTCGGTGAGCGTGCGCGTTGCTCGAATTTCGCCACTGGTGGACCCGGTTTCCGTCGGCGGATCCGCGATGATGATGCGGTCGGCTTCGCCGGTGGGCGCGATATCGGTCAGGAAATGCGAAAAGCTGCTTTCATCGTCGAACAGGGACCGAAACAGGCCCGCGCGTATCGTCCAGTCGCTCGCCGGACGCAGACCAGCGAGCAGACCATAGTTGCTGGCGACCCCGCGATAGTCCGCCCAATCCGGACCATCGAAACGCCGCCGCTGAATCGGCGGCGGCAAGGTATCGCCCGCGGGAATGTAGATAGGCCCCGTGTCGTCGTCATAGCCATCCGATCTCTGCCAGAACGGCATGATCTCGACACTGTCACTCGGCGTCCAGCGCAGCAGAAACGCCTCGTTATGATAGTAGGCGTCCGTGTTGTTGTAGTAGTCATTGCGATAGGCCGCGCCGCCAACTCCGAGACTGAGTTCGCCAGGGATCAGCGGAATGACGGCGTCGCCTTCGACGTAGATGTTCCCATAGCTGTCGCCTCCCACTGTCAGGCCGGCCATCGATTTGTCGCCCGGCTTTCGAAAGGCATAGTCGACGATGCCGGTTGGCGCCGGGAACGGATAACCCTGCGCGGAGATGCCGACGCGAATGGTTGTGGACTGCCGCAGGCGCGAGGTGACGCCCCAGACCTGATCAAAATAGAGCCCATCGATCCGGGCGTTTCCTGCCGCGGTCGGCGAAAATCCGCGGACACTTGATGCGCTGTAGATGCCGATGCTTTCGCGGCCGACACTGGCCCCGAACGCATCTTCGGCAGAAGTCACGACATTATCCGACGCTCTCTGGGCAAGTGCGGGCGACCCGACCGCGGCGACTGCAAGCACCACGATGCGGGCTCGGAAAACTGCGCGTCGACCCAGGGGAGGCCAAATTCGTTGTGGCATGACGTGGCCTGCCCTCCAGACGGCCCTGCTCCATAGATCGATATGTTATAGTATACCATCACAAGCTTGCGCAATGAGGACGAAGCATTGGTCTCCGCAATGCCGTTGAAGCCGTTCTCAGCGACGCGACGGCGCAGTGCGCTGGCGACGGTGAAGGTCCATGCGCCGACACTCGCCGAAACGCCGCGACCTTTCCCCAGTCAAGAGCGGGCAAGACTCAAATTACCCCACTACCGTTCAGCGAGACCGAGCATCGAACGTCCGCTTCGGGCCCCACTTCGCGCCCTTCCGATGATGCGACGAATGGCAGGGTCGCCCGGGAATTGCCGGTCTTCCTGCCCTCGCGGACCCGGCGGGTCATCGCCCAAAATGCGTCATTTGACCGAATCGATCATGCTTGAAAGTCAGGGCCTGTGCTCGCCTTAGTCGCGAGTGCGTCGGGTGAAACCTCCTCGGATCAAGCCATCGTGCTGGCTTGCCGCAGCGCAGCGCACTTTTCGAAGCAGCCGATCTCGCCTACCAAGCCATCGAGGGAGACTGCGATACTTACCTGGATGCGGCATACGGGACGACAGCTGGGGGCCATCGCGCTCCTTGCCCTCCTCGTGCGCGCTGTCGTCCCGGGCCACTACATGCTGGCGTCGGCCGAAACGCCGGATGGCCGCTATCTGATCGTGCAGCTCTGCGATGGACATGCGGGCCCCGCCAAAGCGATCAACCTCGACACCGGCGAGCAGATCGATGCCGCTGACATCTCGAAAGACGGCCCCGAGGACAGCCAGCCAGGCCAACCTCCGTGTGTTTTTGCCGGGACTGCGAGCGTGGTGCTGCCGGCCATAACGTCCGAGCCGGTTGGCATTGTCATTCAACGCGACGCTGCAGTTGCGACATCCCACAACGTTCGACCGGGTCGGGGGATTGCTGCCCCGCCGCCGCCATCAACTGGCCCTCCACCTGCAACCTGACAAGCAACGGTCGCCAGCAAGAGCTGGCTGATCGCAAGGATCGTCTGCGCGGCCTCGGCCGCCGACCTCCTACCTGCGAACATTGTTGATTGAACCCGCGATCAGGCAACACGATTGCCAACTCGCGATCAGACTGCGGAACACCATCATGATCTCCCTATCCCGCCCTACCTTAACGTTCCTCCTTCACGCTTCAGCTGCAAGCCTCGCCCTTTCATGCGCGGCTCTACCTGCCTTCGGCCAAACCGCCACCCAACAGCCTACGCGCGCGGACCAGGATACTGTCGTTGTCACCGCACAGGTCGAAGGGCGCGACCTCAATCAGAAGCCCGAGACGGGCAGCCGCCTCGGCCTGACCAACCGCGAAATTCCGGCAATCGTCGATGTCCTGACCCAGGAGGATCTGCAACTGCAGGGCCTCGACAGCGCGATCGACGCACTCAACGGAGCCCCCGGTGTGTTCGCCGGCAACAATCCGGGCGCAATTGGCCTCGGATCAATGCGAGGCTTTACGCGTGGAACAAACTTCCAGTTCGATGGCGTCCGGACATCAACGCCCGGTTCCGAATTCCGCAACTGGGACAGCTGGAGTTTTGAGCGAATCGAGGTGCTGAAGGGACCGGGCTCGGTGGTCTCCGGTGACGGGGCGCTTGTTGGCACAGTCAACTTCGTTCCCCGCCGCCCGGTCCTTGGCAAACAGTCGGTGGATCTGCTGGCCAGCTACGGAACATTCAACAGCGCACGCCTGGCGGCTGGCGCGAACCTGCCGCTTGGCCAGACGGCAGCGGCGCGTCTCGATATTGTCGGGTCGCAAACGGATGGCTGGATCGACGGCACGGATTCCAACACGCTTGCTGTAAACGGCTCCGTCCTGTTCCGCCCGACAGACCAGCTATCCCTGGTGTTTTCGGTCGATCATTTCGAGGATGAGTTTACCACCGCGTACTACGGCACTCCGCTTGTGCCGCGCGCCATTGCCCGCGATCCCAGCGATGCCGCATCCGGCCCGGGCGGCCTTGTGCTCGACAGCGCCATGCGCAAGGTGAACTTCGAGGTAACAGACGGCGACGTGAACTCGGATTCGACCTGGTACCGCTCGCGCGTCGACTATGCGCTTTCGGGCAACTGGTCGTTCCGGAATGATCTCAGCTATTTCGATGGTTTCCGTAGCTGGGTTGGCGCGGACACTTACACGTTCAAAACAACCACGAACCTTGTCGACCGGCTTACGTCGCGCATCACTCACGACCAGCAGGTGCTCTTCGACCGCGCCCATTTCAGCTACGATGGCCCGCTGTTTGGCAATCGCAACCGCTTCACCATCGGCGCGGAAGCCATGATGACGGACTTTGCCACGCTGCGCCGCTTCGGCAGCGCAACCTCAGTCGACCCGTTCAATCCGGTTCGCGGCGTCTTCCCGACACCGGACACGCCCGCGAACTTCGGGACCCGGCAGCAAGTTGAGGCAAACATCGACAACTATGCCATCTTTGTCGAAGACGCATACAATCTCACGCCAGACCTACTGCTGGTCGGCGGCTTGCGGTTTGACAATATCGACCTGGCGCGCAACATCGAGAACGTGACCTCAGGCGCCGTGACCCGCTACGGCAACACGTACGAGCCGACCAGCTGGCGCCTCGGCGCGGTTTACAACCTTCAACCCGAGACGCAGCTGTTTGCGCAGTATTCCAGTGCTGTCGTACCGGTCAGCGGCTTCCTCTTCATCAGCGCCGCCAACTCTGCTTTCAGCCTCACTTCGGGAGAGAGCTTCGAGGCGGGCGTGAAGTCGTCGGCGTTCGGCGATCGTCTGCAGTTCACGGCGTCTGCCTATCACATCCGGCAGGACGACATCCTGACGCGGGACCCGACGAACCCCAACATCACGATCCAGGGCGGAAGTCAGACCTCGACGGGTGTGGAAGCGTCCGTCATGGCCGCGTTGACCGATGAGTTGCGGGTCGATCTCGGCGTCGCTCTGCTCAACGCGGAGTTTGACGAACTGATCGAAGCGGGCGGAGCAAACCGCTCCGGCAATGTACCCACGAACACCCCCGAACAGCTTGCCGATATCACGCTGACCTGGGCGCCGCAGGGACTGCCCCTCACCGTATTCGGAGCCGTCCGGTACAATGGCGAGTTCTATACCACGAACAGCAATCTCTATCGTGTCTCGGATGTGACCTTGCTGGATGCGGGCGTGACGTGGCGGGCTGGCTTTGCCGACATCAGCTTGCGCGGCAGGAACCTGACCGATGAGCTTTATGCGGACCTTGGTTTCACTGACAGCGTCATGATCGGACAACCACGCAGCGTCGAAGTTTCGATTCGCCGCAGCTTCTAGACAACCACTGATGGTCCGGCGGCACAAACCCCGCCGGACCGACTGGGGACACAGATGACCGACACAGCTTCCGCACCTCTGACAGCAGCGCGCGATCCCGCGTTTCATCGCCTCATCTTCCGTCTGCATTTCTACGCCGGGATCATCATCGCCCCTTTCCTCCTGATCCTGGCAATCACGGGGTCGATCTACCTTTTCAACACCGAGATCGAGGATGCCTATCATCCTGACTGGAGGTTTGCGTCCACAGCAGGCGAACATCTGAAGCCTGAGCAGATGGTGGCCGGGGCATTGTCCGCTCACCCGGATGCAACGCCGACACGCATCGACCTTCCGACGGCAGCCGATCGCACAGCTGTCGTCTTCCTGAAACCAGCCGAAGGGCGTCCTTTCCGTGTCTATGTTGATCCTGTGTCTGGCCAAGCAAAGGGGACGTTTGTCTATGAGGACACGCTGATCGGCTGGTCCGACCAGTTGCACGGGGCCCTCATGATGGGAGACTTCGGCGATGGCATCGTTGAACTGGCATCGTGCTGGGCCATCCTGCTGATCGGGACCGGGCTCTATCTGTGGTGGCCACGGGGCGCGAACGGACTAGGCGGCGTGCTCTATCCACGCCTTGACCTGCGCGGCCGCGCACTGTGGCGGGATCTGCATGGCGTCATCGGCGTTTGGACGTCCGCGGGCCTCCTATTCCTGCTGATGACCGGTCTGCCATGGTCGACGCAGTGGGGCAGCAATCTCAACAAGGTCATGGGCGCCGTCGGACAGGGATATCCGGCCGCCTATCGCACCCATATTGGCGAGCACGGCGCGACCCCGTCCGAAAAGACAGCGCAAGTGCTGGGAACAACCAATCCCGGAGTGCCTTGGACGCTCGAACAGGCCCCCTCTGCAACTTCCCATGCGGGCCACGACATGGCTGGCGGAGCTCCGATCGACGTGGCTCAGGCTGCAGCCATCTTCGGCCGCGAAGGCCTGACAACCGGCTATCGACTAGTCTATCCGCGAAATGAGCACGACGTCTTCACGGCATATACCTACCCTGACCAGCCCGAAGGCCAGCGCACGATCCATCTCGACCAGTACACCGGTGAGGTCGTGAACGATGTGTCGTTCGAAAACTACGGCGCGGGAGCCAAGACCGTTGAACTGGGCGTTGCAATCCACATGGGCAACTATTTTGGGCTGATCAACCAGTTGCTGATGCTCGCCATCAGTCTGGGCGGGGCACTGCTCGCAATCACCGGTCCGATCATGTGGCTGAAGCGCAGGCGCGCCGGCCTGGGAGCCCCTCCGCCCTTCAAGGGGAAGCGCGCTGGCTGGGCGGTCTATGCATCACTCGCCGTCTTCGGCATGTTCTTTCCACTCCTCGGCGTCTCGCTTCTTGTCGTACTCGCGTTCGAACGGCTCATACTGTCGCGCGTTAGGCCGACGCGCGAGTGGCTGGGGCTGGCATAGGAGCGGTCCAAAGCTGCCATTCCGGGAGCGATCCGTAGCTGACGCCCTGCGCCGCTCGTCGTAGCGCAATCCCTTCAACGTTCCGCCCGTTTGACGGCGTAACCTGACGTGTAACCCTCGTGAAACTGACGTTGTTACGGTAATTCACCTGCCGAACTGACGCTGCGGCCGCCAGAAGCTACCGGATCATCGGTGCCAGAGATTCTCACATGACACGCCTGAGCCGCCTGCTGACGCACGGAACGAGTGCACTCGCCCTGATGGCGATCTCGTTCGCCCTTTCGCCGGCCCTTGCACAGCAGACCCAACCGGTGGCAGCGACTGGGCCGGTCGAGGACCGGCCGCTGGCGGGCAGCGACACCGTCACCATCTACGGCCGCGCCTTCGAACAGATTGGCGAGGCCCGATCCGCCTCCGAGGGCGTCGTGGGCTATGCCGACCTCTCCACCCGCCCGATCAGCCGCGCCGCGGAACTCGTGGAGGTCATTCCCGGCATGATCGCCACCGAGCACTCCTCCGGCGGGAAGGCCAACCAGTACTTCCTGCGTGGCTTCAACCTCGACCACGGCACCGACTTCGCCGGCTTCGTCGATGGCGTGCCGATCAATCGCCGGTCCCACCCGCACATGAGCGGCTATCTCGACCTCAATTTCCTGATGGCCGACCTCGTTGAGCGCGTCGAATTCAAAAAAGGCGTGCAGTACGCCGAGAATGGCGACTTCTCGTCGGCCGGTTCGGCGTCCTTCATCCTCTACGACCGCCTGCCCCAGAACTATGTGCAGGCCCGGGTCGAACCAGACGAATACGCGCTCAGCGCGGCAGGCTCATGGAATGTCGGCGACGGCACGCTGCTGGTCGCTGCAACGCACGAAGGCGGCAAAGGCCCCTTCGATCTCGACGCCGACCTCAACAAGAACGTCGTCTATGTGAAGTACAGTCAGCCCCTTGCCATGGGCGGGATGGGTGATGCGAAGCTGCGCCTCGGCTTCATCGGCTACACCAATGAATGGACGCCTACCGATCAGATTCCACTGCGCGCCGTCGAGTCGGGTCTGATCGGCCGCTTCGGCACAATCGACCCGACATCCACCAGCAACACAGCGCGCTATATCGGCTACGCCGGTCTTGAATGGGATGACGCGAGCGTGCTCGGGTATGTCGAGAAATCGACGCTCGATCTCTATCACAACTTCACCTACGCGCTCGACCAGGTGCTGGGCGACCAGTTCCTGCAGGTCGAGGATCGCTTCGCCGCGGGCGCCCGCGCGAAAATGAGCCGCGACTTCGAACTCATGGGGATAAAAGCGAAAGGCCGTCTTGGCGCCGATGCGCATGCCGACTGGCTAGCCGAGACGGGCCTCTACCAGACCACGAACCGCGTCATTAACTCGGCCATACGCAATGACGAGGTCGATATCCTCGCGCTCGATGTCTGGAGCGATATCACGCTGCACTGGACCGATCGCCTGCGTACCACGTTCGGCCTGCGCGCCGACTACATCGACCTCGACGTCACCGCCATCAACCCCGCCAACTCGGGCAGTGACTCGGGCGTTCAGTGGAGCCCGAAGGTCAACATCGCCTACACCGTCACCGACGACTTCGAAATCTATGCCGGCTATGGCGTTGGCTTCCACACCAACGATGCGTCTGGCGTTGTCCTCACGCAGGACCCTATCACCGGCGATCCGGTGGACTCCGCGACCTTGTTCGCGGAAAGCCGCGGCGGTGAAGTCGGCCTGCGCTGGGAGCCGAACGACACGCTCAACCTGTCGGCTGCCGCCTTCACGCTCGATTTTGACAGCGAACTCATTTACGCGGGCGACGCCGCTGTCTCCGAACCCAGCGATCCGACGCAACGCCATGGCTTCGAAGTTGCGGCATTCTGGAATCCGGTGAACTGGCTGGCCTTTGACGCTTCCGCCGCTTGGTCGCAGACGCGCTTCAAGGACGCGCCCTCGAACCTCGACCGCGTCCCGAACTCGGTCGAGGGTGTCGCCGCAGCGGGCGTTACATGGCTGCCGGGTGATGGCTGGGAAGGGTCACTTCGCGTTCGCTATCTGGGCCCCGCTCCGCTGCTTGAAGACAACTCCGTCCGTGCGCCGTCCACCACGCTGGTAAACGCTGGCATCTCGAAGACCCTCGGCCAGTTCGAGGTTGGCCTCGACATCCTCAACCTGTTCGATGCCGAGGACAACGACATGGTCTATTTCTACGAGAGCCAGCTGCCGGGCGAGGCGGCCCCCGTGGAAGACATCCACTTCCATCCGGTTCATCCGCAGACCTTCGTCGTGAATCTGAAAGCGAGATACTAGTATTCTGCGCCAGAGTTTTCGGGCCGCCCCAAGCCTGAACGACGACCGGCAGTTTCGGGCCCCAGTAACGCCGTAGGTAATGTTTGGTCTGACTGTCCGGAGCCGAGGGTATTCCGGTCATAGCCGGATTGCGTTTAGCTTCACAGGATCAAGCCTGGATTGAATTTGAAATCGCCCGCCGGTGTCGGGGGTAGCGTCCACGGAGGTGGTGTAAATTCACTGATGGAGCGCTTCGGGCGCGCGGACCGCAAGAGTCAGCGCGCGCCCGGGGCGCGGTCGGCGGGAGGGGTGGTCATCGGAGAATTGATCCGCCCCCTTTGAAGTGGTCCGCCCTTAGGTATGTTTTGGACGGGATGGAGGATCACGATGGCAAGGAAACGGAAGCCGGAAGAGATTGTTGCGAAGCTCCGGCAGGTTGATGTGCTGGTCT
>Ga0247838_1003873_pt1 | contig 16618 bp, 16 predicted proteins | sample LaCruzMarch2015__5_FD_189097 | JGI IMG/M metagenome (GOLD analysis project Ga0247838, IMG submission 189097) | Freshwater microbial communities from meromictic Lake La Cruz, Castile-La Mancha, Spain - LaCruzMarch2015_15m | ecosystem: Environmental > Aquatic > Freshwater > Lake | place: Spain... | reverse complement strand
AGTAAAAAACAGCTCGCATTATTGAGGCTAAATGTTGGTTTTATATTCCAAGCCCATAATTTAATGATGTTTCTTAATGCAAGAAAAAATGTGCGTCTTTCTCTTGAACTGCATGAAGAATACTATTCAGAAAATATGGATCAAATCGCTGATGATATGTTAAACAAAGTTGGCTTAGGTGATAGGGCTGATTATTTTCCGGCAAAGTTATCCGGCGGCCAAAGGCAACGGGTAGCAATCGCCCGTGCCCTTGTAAGCAAACCCAAAATTCTCTTGGGCGATGAGCCAACAGCAGCTCTTGACAAAGAATCTGGTAGAGCGGTTGTAAAATTAATGCAAGAGTTGGCAAAAGAACAACAAACCACAATAATCATGGTTACCCATGACAATAAGATTCTTGATGTAGCCGATCGAATAATTATTGTTGAAGAAGGTCGTTTAGCAAACGAACAGCAAGAGGAAGCTTTTCTAAAGAAAATGAAAAGTAGCGATCATTAATTATTAGCAATCTAAAAGTGGAATCATCTTCTCTAAAGCTATTGCTCTACTTGCTTTAAGGAGCAAATAATCACCAGGTTTAAGAATCTTTTGCAATTGCTCTGCTGCGGCTTCTGGAGAATTCACTCGCCTTACTAAATCCAGCCCGGATGCACCTGCCATCAATGCCTCTGCCTCATTGTCTGCAGCAAGCACAAACAATCCATCAAGAGCTAATGCCAATGCGCGTTCTCCAACCAATCGGTGCAAGGCCACGCTTTTATCACCCAATTCCAACATTGTGCCGATTACGGCAAAACAACGGCCGGGTTGCTGAGCCAACAAAGATAAGCTTGCTAAAACTGCCTCAGGAGAAGCATTATAAGTTTCATCAAGCACAGTAACTCCTGATAGTTTTCCTTGCAAAGTAATTGTGCGAGCCCTACCGCCTGGCAGCTGCACATCAAGCTTACAAAGGTTATTTAATTCAACAGATAATTCTTTAGCAACTGCAAACGCAAGTAACAAATTTCGGGCATTATGGGCGCCAGCTAGAGGTAAATCCACCGTAAGTGATGGCTCATTAAGAAGCATTTGCTTTCCATTAGAACTTATCTGGCCAATAAGCTCAGCAGGTGGTGTGCCAACTCCTAACTCATCATCATTTAAAGCAACCCGTATCACCCGTCCGCTATAAACCTGCGCTATTTCTGCTTCTAACAATGGATCGCCAGCTGGAATTACCAAAAGACCATCGGGATTAAGTGAAGCGGTAATTTCACATTTTGCTTTTGCAATCGCCTCACGGCTACCAAGGCGACCGATGTGAGCTGTGCCAATATTTGTAATTACAGCGATAGATGGTTCCGCGCAGCGGCTAAGGCGATCGATCTCACCTAAGCCGCGCATACCCATTTCCAGCACCACAGCAGCCAATGGCTGCCTCGCCCTGAGCAGGGTTCGGGGTACACCAATATCGTTATTTTCATTGCCGCTACTGGCTTCCACCTTGCCAAGGGGGTTTAGGCAGGCCTTGATTAATTCACGGGTGGTTGTTTTTCCTGCTGATCCAGTTACTGCTACAACAGGAAGTTGCATAAATTGCCGCCAGAGCAAGGCAACTTTTTGATACGCATCAGTGGTGTCGGCTACCCGGAGATATGCAAGTTGTTCTGGAATTTCCCCTGGCCAATTACTTGCCACAAGGGCTCCTGCCGCCCCAACGGCAACAGCTGCATCAAGAAAATTATGACCATCAAAGTTCTCTCCCTTTAGCGGAACGAATAAATCACCGGGCTGCAAAGCGCGGCTATCGGTGCAAACATTTTCAAAACTCCAGCCGAGAGTGCCGGGATCTAAAGCTGATCCACGGCGTTCAATTGGCTGCCCGAATAAATCAGCTAGATCTTGCAGGCAAAGAAAATTACTCATGGAATTAAGGGAATGAACATAATCATGCCTTGCCCCACCTGGGCAGAGCGACCCAAAGTAACGCCATCCTGGGTTTGCAAACCTAATTTACTAAAACCAATTGAATTAGATTTTTCCAACCAGATATCTGCCTGTTCTTGCATTTTACTTAGAGTTAATTTTTGAAAGCTTACGGTTGGGATTATGAGCAGTCGCCCTTCCTCTGGATAGGGCTGCAGTGAAGCAATTAGTGGCGAATCGGCGTTAGGCTGTAACAGATCCAGTAATCTATCGATTACTGGATCAGTGCTTATATCAAGGCTTGGAGTTGAATATTGGATAGATAATTCTTCATCTTCTATAGATGGATTAGAACTTGCTTCGATTTGCTCAGGGTTAAGCAATGCATCTATATTTAATGTGGAATCTGATTTACTTTGTTTAGTAGGTTGCAAAGTATTTATTAATAGTAGGCTAATTAGTAATACAAATAAGAATGAAAGCAGGGGCCAGAAAAATGGCTTTAAATTAATTGGCCAAAAAGTGGGAGAAAAGAGATCACCGGCAGCATTGCGGCGCCAAAGTTCTTGAATGCTCAACCTCAATTGTGCAAGCACAGCTGGTAGGTCTTTTTTTAGGTTTTCCCCCAGTATCCGTAAGGGGCTACGCCAGGGTATTGGCAGCAGGGAAGGCGGCCCAGATTGGCGGGGATTCACTTCCGCCATTAACCACCATTACGACGCAGCAGCGAAAGCGGATTAAAGCGACGTTGAGGGGCAAGTTGAGGAGAAGGACTGGGATCCAGTGCTTCTGCCGCAGCTCTAGCCGCCAATTGTTCTGGCGGTTGCTGGATTGAAAATTGAGCTACAGCGCTGGCCTCAGGCGTTGGTTCCTTTAAACCACATACGTCTTTGTACATCGCGTCGTAGTCAAGCGCTGAACGCTCCCAGCTGAAATCCAAAGACATCACCCGACGCATCAACTGTTGCCAGCTATCGCGGTGGCGATAAGCCTCCCAGGCCCGCACTAATGCCGTATATAAATCAATTGCTTCATAACGATCAAAACAGAAGCCATTACCGGATTGCAAGATTGGATCGTAAGGAGGAACCGTATCAACCAATCCCCCTACACGGCGCACCACAGGGATAGTGCCGTAGCGCATAGCCAGCAGCTGGCTAATGCCGCAAGGTTCAAAACGGGAGGGCATTAAAAATGCATCACTACCTGCATATATCAGTCTTGATAAATCATCGTCGTAGGTGAGGAAAGCGGCAAAACGTCCTGGGTGGGAACTGGCCATCTGCCATAAACCGGATTCGTAGTGGCGATCCCCAGTGCCCAGCACCACCAATTGGGTATCGGTGTAGGCAAGTAGCCGTTCTGCCACCTGTAATAAAAGATCTACTCCCTTTTGATCCACTAGCCGGCTCACCATGCCGATTAAAAAAGTATTGGGGTTAACTCCCAAGCCCATGCGCTGTTGCAGAGCCTGCTTATTAGTTGCCTTCCCTGATAAATCAGAAACGCTATAGGTGGCAGGTATACGGCTATCTGTACTGGGATTCCAGTCTTTAATGTCTATTCCATTCAGAATTCCTCGCAACTTACCGCTAATAAAATTCAATAATCCATCTAACTTTTCTCCGTATTGGGGTGTTCGTATTTCTTCGGCATAGGTTGGTGATACAGCATTTACACGATCTGCGTAAAGAAGAGCAGCGGCCATCGTGTGATCACCCTGCATATACCAAGGGCACCAGGTCATCCGCTCCAACTTCCAACGCCAAGGACCCTGATATTTGAGGTTATGGATTGTGAAAATAGTTGCAATTTCAGGATCTTGATGCATCCACACCGGAATCATGCCTGTATGCCAATCGTGGCAATGAAGCACTTGAGGTTTCCAGCAATTCCATGCAAATTCAGCAGTTGCACTAGCAAAAAATGTAAAGCGCCAATCCTCATCTTCTCCGCCGTAGATGCGTTCACCATCAAAGACGGGATGACCAACTAAGTAGATGGTTAAACCGTTGCTGGGATGTTTTGTTTCAAATACGGCGAAATCTGTGCCCATAGTTTGGCCCCGCCAGATCGGCTCCTTGCTCACCTGCAAACGCGACCACAACTTGCCGTAGCCGGGCATGATTATGCGCACGTCGTGGCCTAGGGCGGCCAGGGCTGGTGGCAGGGAACCCAGCACATCTCCCATGCCTCCCACCTTCACCATTGGGGCACATTCGGCAGCGGCGAAAAGTACGCGCATCTGATACGGGTTTTGAATACTTCACAACTCTACGGAGAGCCGCAGATAAGGCCAAAGCAAAGATTGCTTAAGGCAGCACCGTGATGGGGGTGCCGCGTTGCACCTTTTCAAATAAATCACGAATGTGTTCATCAAAAAGGCGAACACAGCCATGGGAAACAGCTCGACCCACAGTCCAACGGTGGGGGGTGCCATGAAATCCAGAGCTGGTACAGCCCTCGATATCAAGAAAGCGCTCCCCATCAAAGCCACTGCGGCCGAGGCAATCACGATGAAAACCAATCCAACGGCTGCCAAGGGGATTACCGGGATCGCCAGCAGCTACTAATTCACCGCTTTGGGGATGTATCCAAATGGGATTTTGCTTTTTTTCCAGCACTTGATAACGGCCAGCAGGTGTATCCCAACCAGCCATCCCCACTGCCACGGGGTAGCGCACCAGTAGTTTTCCTTGCTCTAGGAGTAACAACTGGCGGCGGCTGCGATGCAGAACCAGGTGTCTGCCGATTTTATTGGTAATCGCTTTTGGCAGTTCCTTCAGCTGGATTTCATGGGGCCGCAGGGGATGATCTGGATCTTCAAGGGGCCCAGCGGATGAGGCCAAAGGCATCAAAAAGCTGAAACCAAGGGCCAAAAATAAAAGTGCAAGCTGATTTTTAATTAATCACTCTCACTCTTGTGCCCTCTTTCACCAGCTCGAACAGAGCTACCGCATCTTTATCCACCATCCGGACACAACCACTGCTTGAGGCTTTACCGATGCTGGAAATACTGCCAGTGCCATGGAAGCCAATCTCTTTGCAATGTTCAGCTCGGTAGTTGGGAGGATTCTGATCAAGGGAAGTTCGATTGCCGCAGGCGTACCAGAAGCCAATCCAACGGGTGCCAATGGGCCCAAGCGGGCTTGGTTTCACCTTTCTTTCTGTAAAAGGGCTCAACCACACAGGATCTTTTTGCATCCGAAAAATCGTGTGTTCACCAAGGGGCGTGGGGCTTGAAGCTCTACCCACTGCCACCGGGAAAGCGGCAATTTCCTGGTTGTCGCTGAGAACCCTGACACGTCTTTGGGAACGACTTAGTTCCAGCACCGTTGTGGGTTCAGGGCGGCTAGCCAGCTGTTGCTCACCTAGCTTGCGATCGGCCAATGCTGGATCGATAAAAAGTAACGGCAACGCAATAGAAGCCGTAAAAGGTAGAAATAAATTCCTCACCAGGTCAAAAGGAAACTCTCTTGATCTGAGCATTGGATTATGGCGTATGTGTGTATTCCTAGCAACAAAGACCCACAAGTCTTTCTGGTCTTAACTTAATTGTTGTGATTTAAAGCCAAGGAACACCTGTGAAATCTGGGGGTCTTTTCTCGATAAATGCTTGCTGTCCCTCCTTTCCTTCCTCTGTTTTATAAAAAAGATGGGTTGCCTGGCCGGCTAATTCCTGCAGCCCAGCCATCCCATCTGTTTCAGCATTAAAAGCTGCTTTGAGACACCTGATCGCAGTGGGACTGTGCTGGAGAATTTCCAAGGCCCATTGCACCCCTTCATTTTGGAGGTGAAACAGGGGGACCACCTCGTTTACCAAACCCATTGCCAAGGCCTGATGGGCGTTGTAACGGCGGCATAGAAACCAGATTTCCCTCGCTTTGCGCTGGCCCACTAAACGGGCCAAATGGCTACAGCCAAAGCCGGCATCAAAACTGCCCACACGCGGTCCTGTTTGTCCAAATTGAGCATTTTCAGCAGCAAGGCTTAGGTCGCAAAGCAAGTGCAGCACCTGGCCACCACCGATTGCATAGCCAGCCACTAAAGCAATAACTACTTTGGGAATACTGCGAATTAGGCGCTGCAAATCCAGCACGTTTAAACGGGGCACCCCCTCTTCATCTAGGTAGCCGCCATCACCTCGCACCGATTGATCACCGCCAGCACAAAATGCATAAACACCGTCTGCAGACGGACCAACTCCTGTAAAAAGAATTACTCCGATGCGGGGATTTTCACGCACCCGAGAGAAGGCGTCGTAGAGCTCCACCACGGTGCGAGGCCGAAAGGCGTTGCGTTTTTCAGGGCGGTTGATCGCAATGCGGGCAATTCCTTCATCGCTGAGATCGAGCAACACGTCTTGATAGTTGCCTTGGGGCTTCCAATTAATCGGGCAATTGCCCGGCAACACCAAACGTTTTTGTTCTGCTGGTTCTGCTGCTGCCATTAAGAATCTCCTAGACCCACCTCCCATCCTGACCGCCGCAGTTGTTTTCGCAGCTGCGCATCAGCGGCCCTTTCTGTGGCCATTCGCAACAGCAGCATCGGTTGATTGGCTTGTTCATCCGCCAACATCCAGGCCAATGCGGCCGGAAGTTCTTCAAGGCTGTTGCAGTTGCGACCAGGCACCCCATGGGCTGCAGCAAGTGCAAGCGGATCTATCGCCTGGGGCATTGCAAACAAGCGATCGAAATCAAGGTTCTCGCGGGGCATTAAAAGTTGCTCAAAAATTCCGCCGCCGCGATTGTCAATAAGGATCACTAAAAGCCTCCCGCTTAGCTGCTGCCGCCAAAGCCAACCGTTGCTGTCGTGCAGCAGAGCTAGATCTCCACAAACGAGCACCAATTGGCCCCATTGCTCTGCAATGCCGGCTGCAAGTGAAAGGGTGCCATCGATGCCGGAGGCGCCCCGAAAACTCACCACCGTGCGTTGTGATTCCAACCTTGCGCCATAACTTTCCCAATCCCTCACAGCACTGCTGTTGGCGAGCATCACCGGCCATTCAGGTGGCAGCAATCGGTTGCACCAGCGAGCAAGGGCTGGTTCGGTGCAAGGTCCCTTTAGTTGTAAGCGTTGGTCTAGGTGGCGCTGCAGCCTTTCTTCGGCCTCCAGCCATTGCCTTTGCAACAAAAGTGCCGCCTCAGAGGCGGAGCCGGCAGGCAGGGCCTCAACCCATCGAGCTAAGCCACCCCAATCCTGAGGGGCATCACTGGCAAGGGGATCTTGGCGGCGGGGTTCCTGCTCCGTAATAACCAATTGAGGTATTTCTCTAAAGCCCTGGAGCCATTGCTGTAAACGCCTGCTGGCAGGAAGCGGCCCCAGTCGCAAAAGCTGAGTTGGCAAAGGCACCTGCGCCGGTTTCTCCAAAAGCAGGTCGTAGCCACTGATGAGTGGTAACGGCAGCCCCCTGAGGCCTGAGGCTGAATCTGCCAACACAGGCCAGGCGGTGCGTTCCACCAATTTGCGTAAAGCCCCAACAAAAGCTGCGCCAGAACCGCGGCGCCAAGGGCCCACCACGATCAGGCCGGCCTGATTTGGGTCTAAACCCAGGGGGGAAGGCAGCCTTGGCAGCTCCACATCGAGATTTGCAACTCGATTAATCGGTTTTTTGGGAGCTGGCGAAGTTGCATTTGCATGGAGCGGTTCCTCAAAAGCAAGGTTGAGGTGTACCGGCCCCGCAGGCACTCCAAGGCACTGCCGCCAGGCCAGATCAGCAAGATCTTGTAGCCGTTCGCCTGTCGCTAAATGCAAACCGTTAAAGGGGCCTTGCAACAGTGCTCTGCAGGCCGGTTGCAGAAAAGCCTCCTGGTTGACACTTTGATTTGCTCCGCAATTTTTTAAACGTTCCGGCCTATCGGCGGTGAGAAAAAGCAGGGGCAAAGCACTGCGATCAGCCTCCACTGCAGCCGGCAATAATTCGGCAACAGCAGTGCCTGAAGTTGTTACCACGGCCACCGGCTGGCCATTAGCCCGGGCCAACCCCACGCCAAAAAATGCAGCTGAGCGCTCATCGATGGCGGTAAAAAGTTTTAAGCCTTGGCTTTCTCTTCTCAAGGCCGCTAAGGCAAGGGGCGCTGATCTGCTGCCAGGGCATAAAACCAAGCGGCGCAAACCAAGGTCCATAAAGGCCCCCAACAGGGCCTCGGCTGCGTTGAGATTGTCGATGGCATCAGGGCCCACTGCATTGATGCGTTAAGAAGCAACGATTGTGCTGCCTGCTCTGCCCGCCATGGCTAATTCAAAACCCCAAAAAAGCGCTTGGTCTCAAGTATTTAGCTTTTTTTTAGTTGCCGCACTTGCTCTCTTACTGCGTTGGGCGGTGTTGGAACCCCGCTGGATTCCTTCCGGTTCAATGCTGCCAAGTCTTGAATTACAAGATCGAATCCTGGTTGAAAAGCTGAGCCAGCGCTTTAAGCGATTGCCAACACGTGGAGAAATTGTGGTGTTCAGAGTGCCTGAACCACTTCTGAATTCCGGCTACGACCCCAAAGCTGCCTTAATAAAAAGAGTGGTGGGCATACCTGGCGACCAACTAGAGGTGGTTGATGGTCGATTGAAACGAAATGGCGAGTACGCGAACGAACCCTGGCTGGCTGAACCGATGAACTACAACATGAAACCAATTGCAGTGCTGCCAGGGCAGCTGTGGGTATTAGGAGACAATCGCAATGCCAGCCTTGATTCGCACATTTGGGGTGGAATGCCACAGCAAAATTTGATTGGCACAGCCATTTGGCGCTATTGGCCCCTGGCTCGTTTTGGAGCAATCAAAGCAAAAGCGAGCTGAACGGGCCTATTTGTTGTAGATTGTTATCAGGGCTACAACCGGTGGTGGAGTGTTCAATCCTGAGTTTTTAACATCCGAATCAGATCCAAGTAGCGGGAACGGATTGATTCGCTACCTACAAGATCAAAGCCCTGATGTATTGCAACGAGTTGCCCGATCTGCAAGCCCAGACATACAAGAAATCATCCGTCACAACGTTCAAGGCTTGCTTGGCATGCTGCCTGGTGAACAGTTTGAAGTAAAGATTCAAACCAACCGCGACAATCTGGCTGGATTGCTGGCTTCTGCCATGATGACTGGCTATTTCTTAAGGCAGATGGAGCAGCGCATGGAACTCGAGCGAACCGTGTTTGGTGCTGGCGGAGAAAATGACGAAGATAAAATTGATTTCTAATTTGAAAGCCTGATTTCATAGCCAGTATCAACTACTCAAATATTATTTGCTTATTTTAGTGGCACAAGTTTTAATTTCTCTAACCGCTTATTGAAGTTGCGCAGTAAACTGCGGTTTGCTTTTTCTGAATCAGTACTTCCAGCAATCCAGTTATTATATAATAATTTAAATGTTTCATTGTTAACAGAAACAGGCGCATTGAAATGAGCCGGTATAACCCATCGCACTGGCAATAAACTGCAACTCATTAACCATTCAGCCATAAGTTTTCTATGGCGCGGAAACACTAGTTCTTCAAGGATTGGTGCCACCTGCAAAGCACCCGCCTTGCTAAGAATTTCAAAATCCTCTTCCCAGGATTCCTGCCAGCGAAATGGAAACATACGTAATACCTGGCTAACAGCAGCGGGCCTTAAATAACAGGCAAACAGCACAAGGCGGCGCCAACCCTTCAAGCGCAGCTGAGGGGAATCCAGCATCGCTTCCGCCCCTGATTCACGGCCATGAAAAAGCAAAGGCCTTGGATCTTGATCGAGTAATGATGGCCATTGATCAGACACGGAAATCAAACCATCGGTAACAAGCAAAGCCCCGGTGGCTTTATGTAAACAACAAGCTTCATGAAAAGGCCCCGGACCTAAGGGCACGGGCCCCAGGGAAAGCCAAGTCAGCTGATCTTGATGGGGTAATCCGTCTTTAAAAAGCACCTTCGTGCGACTTTCAGGAAATCCCAACCAGGGCAGCGGTAGTGGCAAGGGAAAGCTCCATTGGCCGGGGGTAACCCAAAGCTGCGCCTCTGGAAAAGCCCTAGCCATTGCTGGAACGCCCACCTTGTGCTCAAGGCCAGAGCTGCTCGGATGCACGATCGTGCGAACCGGCCCATGCTCCTGCTCCAACTGCTTAATCAACGCAATACAGGCGGCTGTGGCAGCCACTGGCGCATAAAGCAGAAGCCCTTCCTGCAGCTTTAAAACCAACATCCGAATCGGTACAGCCACATAAAAAACCCCTTGCAGCTGCTCAAGGGCCCAAAGCTGGCCTGGGAGCAACTCGCGCCTGATCGTGTGGCGATTGCCGTAGGGATAAAGGGGCAGCAGGGGCCACCAGGGCCAATGGTGGCTTTTTTCGTTAGCCATACCAGCACAATTCCATTAACAACAATAGGAATTGCCAGACACAGACCAACAGATCGGTAGGATCCCGGCGCCCGCAGCTCCCTTGGATGGCAAACATCAATCACCCCCCCAGCCGCACGATGCTGAACCTTCTGCATGTGCTGCCGGCATTTGCAGATATTGATGCTCTACGTTTAAATGTGATTGTGGAGCTAAACTCCATGACCATTAATAAATACGAATTGATTACTGAAACCGGTCATCTGAAATTAGATCGGGTTGGATATTCATCCCTTTCTTATCCATTTGCCTATGGCTGTATTCCGCGCACCTGGGATGAAGACGGCGATCCTTTGGATGTGGAAATTGTTGGAGTAACCGAACCATTAGTGCCCGGCTCATTGGTGGAAGCTCGAATCATTGGGATAATGACATTTGATGATGGTGGAGAAGTAGACGACAAAGTTATTTGTGTATTAGCAGACGATAAACGCATGGATCACATCACCAGCTATGAACAGTTGGGAGCCCATTGGTTAAAAGAAACTACCTATTACTGGGAACACTACAAAGATCTTAAAAAGCCTGGCACATGCAAAGTGAATGATTTCTTAAATTGCGACAATGCAATACGAATCATCAAAGAATGCGAACTGCGCTATTTAGATACAATTGAAGCACAATTAGTAAATTAGGAATCTCGCCATTGCTTCTCCCACCCTCATGCCATCAATAGCGGCTGAGAGTATTCCACCGGCATAGCCAGCCCCCTCGCCTGCAGGGAATAGGCCGGGGGTATTAACACTTTGAAAATCACTCCCTCGGCTAATTCTCACGGGTGAACTGGTGCGGGTTTCAACGCCGGTGAGTAAGGCATCTGGCGAATCAAATCCCGGAATTTGTTTAGCAAATGCCGGTAAAGCCTCTCTTACGGCATAAATCAATTCTTCTGGTAAAGCTGTTGTGAGATCAGCGGGGGTTACACCAGGGGCATAGGAAGCTTTCAGAGGGCCTAAATCCTTACTGGCGCAACCAACTAAGAAATCATCGAGCCTTTGGGCCGGAGCGTTGTAATTCTCCCCCCCCAATTTATAAGCGTGGGCTTCCAATCGACGTTGGTAAGCAACACCAGCCAAGGGGCCAGTGGGATAATCAAGTTCAGGGCTAATGCCCACAACGATGCCGCTATTGGCGTTGCGTTCATTGCGGCTGTATTGACTCATACCATTAGTAACTACATGGCCTTCTTCTGAAGTAGCTCCAACCACCAAACCACCAGGGCACATACAAAAGCTATAAACACTGCGGCCATTACTGGCGTGATGTACCAGTTTGTAATCAGCGGCCCCCAAAAGTGGATGGCCAGCAAAATCGCCCCAGCGGGCCCGATCTATTAGTTCTTGTGGATGTTCAATGCGAAAACCAACGGAAAAGGGTTTGGCTTCCATTTCCACACCCTGCAAGTGAAGTTGAGCAAAGGTGTCGCGGGCACTATGACCAATTGCAAGCACAGCTGCAGTGGTTGGAATTATTTCATTGTTACTCAGTTGCAGGCCACGCAACTGGCGAGTGGCAGGATCTAAATCGAAGCCCACCACCTGCTCTCCGAAACGCACTTCACCGCCGAGCGCTTCAATCCGGGCCCGCAATTGACGCACTACTCCCACCAGTTTGAAGGTGCCAATGTGGGGTTTATGCAAAACCAAGATTTCAGGATTTGCGCCGCAAGCAACTAATTCTTCCAACACCCAACGGCCATGTTTTTTGCTTTCTTTTACGCCTGAATAAAGCTTGCCATCGGAAAAGGTGCCTGCTCCACCTTCACCAAATTGAGCGTTTGAGAGGGGATTAAATGGGCTGTTTCCCTTCCAAAATCCAAACGTGTCAGCGGTGCGTTGATTTACCGCACAACCACGCTCCAAAAGCAAAGGTTTAAAACCCTGCTGGGCAAGAAATAAAGCTGCGAAATAGCCACAGGGGCCAGCACCGATTACCACAGGGCGTGTGCTGTTCTCAGAGTTGAATTCCGAGGGCGCTGGCACAGATGGCCGTATGAGTGGTTTTGGGATAGCGCTTAATTGCTGATCTCGCTTTAAGCGCTCCAGTAATTTTATTTGCTCTGGCACCTCTACATCAACGCTATAAACCAGTTCGATTGCACTTTTATCCCGTGCATCAACACTGCGACGATGCAATTTTACCGGCCCTATTGATTCAAGCGGCAGCTTCAAACGCCTTGCAACCGCCTCTACTAAATCCGCTTGGCAATGATTTAGAGGTAGTGCTAGTTGGTGAATACGAATCAATGAGCTTCTCAACTAATTAGTTGGGCAGGCAATCGTATTGGTGGTTGTTTGTTGTTTTAACCATTGGCTTGCCTGCTGGCCAAAGCCGTTCCAATTAAGCCGTTCGTGTGCAGCTGCATTAGCAACTAACAATGGCAATTCAGCTTTTAAACTTGGAAGATCTGATTCCGATACACCAACCGCAAGCGCTAGGTAATCCGCCATCGAACGGGCTACCACCCTGGTGAAATAGGCAGCGGCCAAAGCTTGCAACGCACCCCCCAGCAACCAACTAGCACCGTTCAATTTTAGTAATCCCGCTAAGGCCTGGCTGCCCCATTCCAAAGCCCCAAGGCCCAGGGCTGTGCGAGCTAGCTCCGTAGCTGCAGCCTGAAGTTGATCTGGGCTCCATTGGCAGCGCCAAAGAGCAGCCATCTCCTTAAGCAACAATCCGTTCACCACAGCCAACAACAGCAAATCTGCCGATGGCAAAGGGGATGCAAACACCGCTGCCGCCACAAGCCATTGGCTGCGCTGCACCAATGGTTGCAATTGTTGGCGCCTTTCAGATTCAAGAAGTAATTGCCATGAACCGATCAACTCCTTTAAGCAACGGCATTGGGTAGAAGCTCTCTGTTGAGCAAGTGGCGCATATTCAATTTTTAATGGTTCCTCACGGCTTAACAATTGCCAACCCTGGCCAAGTTGGCAACGCCATTGCCTTAAAAAATCCAATTCAGATGGAGCCAAGGGAGGGGCTAATACCAGAACTGGCATAGCCATTGGCAGCGCTTCTAACCAGCGCAAATCAGCGAGTGTTGGTGCCCCAGCGAGGGCGTAAACCAGGTGATCTGCCTGCAGAATTAAGTTTGGCCATTGCCAATCCTCTGGCGCTGCCTGCAGAGGTTGGGCTAGATGCAATTGCAAAGGGGCGGGCCCTGAAAAAGCAGCTAGCAAAATATTTGTTAGATCCTCTTTTGGCTCGGCACCTGCAAGAACCACATGCCGTTCTTGGCGATTTCCAAGCTCTTTTATTTGCTTGAGCTCAATTTGATGGGAAACCATTGGTAATCCCAATGAATCAAATTGTTCGAGTAATTCTTCGCAGTGATTAAGCAAACCCTCGAAATTGGCTGGCAACTTTCCAGCCAATTTGGGTTTGCGGCGTTGCAGCAGCCAAGCAGTTGCTCCAGCAATTGCGGCCAAGCTCAAGGGAGTCCCTAGGCCATGCAGCACATCACTGATGAACAATCCCCCTGCAATGCTGAATCCGCCTCCAACAAGCACAGAAGCGGCGAGGCGACTACGCCAAGAATTGAAAAAAGCCGAGCTGGCCATTGATTGCCACTGGTTCATATAGTTCTAAGCCACAGCAGCCAAAATGAAATCGCTTCTGATCAAATTTATCTAGCCACTCGCGCAAGTGAACAATCCTGGTTTCGTTGAGCTTCCTGAATTGCAGCAGCAGCTCTGCAGCTGCTGGAGGCAACTCAGCCAAGCCAAGAGCTGGAACGCAAATCTGCCTGTACCACTGCTGAATCGTTGCTGGCTAAGGCTAGAAGTGTTGGAAGTTGGCAATTTATTAAAACGATTGCCGGTGGATGCAAGTGCCCATGCGCCAGAGCTGGTTCGTTTTCAGCATTTGTTGCGCCAGGGGCTCAATTCTGAACAGGCAGAACGGCTTTGCTGGGAGGAATTCACTGCTGAGGCATGTCACCTAGCCCTGCGCCGTTACTGGGAGGCTCAGCAAAACCCACAATATTTATGGAATCTCAGCAATTATTTGGATTTACTTGGGCGCTACCGCAAAAATTTTGAGCAAGGCAATTGCAGTTTGCCCCTGTTGATTTTGCCCCGTAGCAACGACCAAATGAAACTCATATGCCACTGGATAGAAGGTTGAAGCTGGGCCGGCGATAAGTCAAAATAAATTATTGAGATCGGTGAAGGCGAAATGCCCGAGCAGGACAGGAGCCAAAGAGACGGTGAACGGGCAGATGGCAACCGCCGCGAGGCGGCTGGAGGCTTTCGCATTCGTCTAAGCGACAATGAACTGCGGGCAGCCCGCACAATTCAAGACACCTTTCAGTTGCGATCAACAGTTGCGGTGCTGGGTTTTGCCTTGCGCACTGTGGCCCAACTTTTAGAACAAGGCTCCCTTGCTGAGCTTGTAGCCCAGCAGCAACAGGAAAATGCTCGGCCAGCCAGAGAAGCAGTTAATCGAGGCGATCGCGCTGGAAGATCTGAACGAACCGACCGCGCTGAAAAAGTTGAAAGAGCGCCAAAGCCAGATCCCTTCGCTCGTCCCAGCAAACCAGCCAATGAGGTTGTTGAAGCAGTTGAGGAAGAAAATGTAGTTACTGAAGCGGAACAAATCTCAGATTCTGATGAAAATAGTTCTAGCGAAAACGCAGAACCTGTAGAAACAATTGCAGATTTAGAAATTCCCGCAGAGGCCTGATGACTAAACCCAGGGTTCTCTCTGGAGTTCAACCCACTGGCTCTTTGCACCTAGGAAACTGGCTGGGTGCAATAAAAAATTGGGTTGAATTACAAGATAGCCATGATACTTTTTTCTGCGTTGTTGACCTGCACGCAATTACTGTTCCCCATGATCCGCACGAGTTAGCTAAAAATACAATCAGCACTGCAGCACTCTATTATGCTTGTGGTATTGATTCAAGCAAGTCTACAGTATTTGTACAAAGCCATGTTTCCTCCCATTCGGAATTGTGCTGGTTACTAGATTGCCTTACACCATTAAATTGGCTGGAAAGGATGATTCAATTTAAAGAAAAAGCAGTAAAGCAAGGCGATAATGTTTCAGTTGGATTATTGAATTATCCTGTTTTAATGGCCGCTGATATTCTTCTATACGACGCAGACTTAGTACCTGTGGGAGAAGATCAGAAGCAGCATTTAGAATTAGCCAGAAACATAGCTCAGCAAAGGATAAATAGTCGCTTTGGCAGTGAAGAAAAGCCCATTCTCAAGGTGCCTGAGCCATTGATTATCAAAGAAGGTGCTCGGGTAATGAGCCTCACTGATGGAACGGCAAAAATGAGTAAAAGCGATCCCAATGAGGGCTCCCGCATAAACCTATTAGATCCACCAGAACTTATAGTTAAAAAAATAAAGCGTGCCAAAACAGATCCTATGATTGGCCTAGAGTTTGATAATCCTGAGCGACCTGAGGCTTCAAACTTACTCAATATTTATGCAATTGTTAGCGGACTTGAGCGGCAACTGGTATTAAACGAGTGCGCATCGATGGGTTGGGGTAAATTCAAACCCCTCCTAGCAGATGCCTTAGTAGAAACTCTACGCCCAGTTCAAACTAATTATGCAGAAATTATTGCAAATAAAACTGAATTAATCGATATTTTAAAGCAAGGTAGAGAAAAAGCTGAAGAGGTGGCATCAAAAACGATTAAGCGAGTTCGGGATGCGATGGGATTTCTTGAAGCATGATTAAGCTTATTAACGCGAGCGCGCATCTATTGAATATCTGGCATTCACATTGCATCGTTTAGCGGCAACCTGCCAAGCGCGATCAAATAGATGCCAGCGAAAACTACGGGGATCGCTGCGGCTATGGCTGCGATCAATGGAAGCATGGTTGGTAACTCTTCGCATTGGAATACCCCATCGCAATTGCCAAAGCAACACCTGCTGGGCTAATTGAGAATATTGTTGATTGCTGTAACCACTATGACCATCGCTGTTGCCAGCACCGTCTGCAGGGCTAACCAAACTTATATGTAATGCCACATTATTAATAGAGCCAGCTGCAGCTGGAATTTTAGAGCCACGGTGACGAATCGTACTATCACCCCAAGCGCTCCAACCAGCGCCATAAGCTCGAAATTTATCAGCAACTATGCGATATAAGCTACCATCTCTTGCAAGAACTAAATGATAACTTACCTGTTGAGTATCGTTAGGATGTGGGGTTGAAAAAAGCTTTAATGTTGGATCTAATGGCAGAACTGTTTCATGCAAAACTATTAAAGAAGGTTGGTTTGGAATCCTGCCGCCAGCTAAATCTTTAGGCCTGCGGAAGCCATAGTTTGTTTTATCAGCAGGCTGCCAAATTTCTTTTAGGCCTAGAATTTCCTTACATTTT
>Ga0247838_1003866_pt1 | contig 16642 bp, 13 predicted proteins | sample LaCruzMarch2015__5_FD_189097 | JGI IMG/M metagenome (GOLD analysis project Ga0247838, IMG submission 189097) | Freshwater microbial communities from meromictic Lake La Cruz, Castile-La Mancha, Spain - LaCruzMarch2015_15m | ecosystem: Environmental > Aquatic > Freshwater > Lake | place: Spain... | reverse complement strand
AGAACTCGTCGAAGCCGTTGTTGGTCGGCAGCATGGGATCCTTGTCGCCCAGGTGATTCTTGCCGAACTGCCCGGTCGCATAGCCTTGTGCCTTCAGGAGGCCGGCGATGGTCGGGTCCTGGATCTGCATCCCCTCGTCAGCCCCAGGCATGCCGACCTTGGAGAGCCCCGTGCGGAAGACGCTCTGACCCATGATGAAGGAGGAGCGCCCGGCGGTGCACGACTGCTCGCCGTAGTGGTCGGTGAAGGTCATGCCTTCAGACGCGATGCGGTCGATGTTCGGGGTCTGATAGCCCATCAGCCCATGGGTGTAGGTGCTGATGTTCGACTGGCCGACGTCGTCGCCCCAGACGACCAGGATGTTGGGTTTGTCGGCCGCCCCGGCGGCGGACAGGGCTCCCAGCGCGGTCAGGGTCAGGCCGAGGGCGCCGAGTAAGCAGCGACGGTGGTGTCGCGGCGGATTCTCTGGTTGCATCATGTGAATCCTCTCTAGGTTTTCGTGCCACACTTTAGGGGAAAGGCTCAGGTTTCTGGTCTTGCTGCTGCACATCGACGAGCAACTATCCGACGTTTCGGCATCGTCTTGTTCCATCTCGGATGTTGGCGGCCTACTGGGCAGCGTGCGCCAGGGTTGTGGTTGCGGGCTCGTTGACCCGTCCGACGCGGCACCGGGCAATCGCCGCAGGACGCCAAGGCGGAGAATAGGCTAGCGTTTCGCTCGGCCGCTATTCGATTTGCGAAAAGAGGCGAAGATGGGCACAGTGCTTGCGGACGCAGCTTCGGCCAGGATTCAGTCGACCGACGGGCGGGGCGCCCCGTTGGCGTTGGCCGGCATCCAGGACAATGACGATCCCTGCTGCTGGGAGCGTAGCGGCCAGCCCTGGGAGGTCATCGGCACCCCGCTCGGCAGCGGGCCCTTTCGGATCCGTAAGGTCTTCCTCGCCACGCCCAACTGCATGCTTTACCGCGAGTCGTGCGCGACCCGGTTTCGGGTTCAGGCGCTCTCGCCCGAGGGGATGCTCGCCTGCGCGGTACCCGTCAAGCCGGGCAGTCAGACCTCGTACTTCAGGCGGCCCTTGCACGAGCGCGGGCTGCCCGCGACCCTGCCCACGGGGCTGGAGGCGGTGCTCGACCAGGGTCAGGAGCACCTGCTGTTCCTGGTGCAGTTGTTCCTGCTGGACCAGCACCTGCCCCCGGAGCAGGTGGGGCTGCTGAAGGCCGGGGCCGAGGCCAACGTGCTGCCCGCCGGTACCGAGACCGTCCACGGCCTGGGTCGTTGGCTGAACGGGATCCTGGCTCGCGTTCATGGGTCGCCGGAGATGCTCCGCTACCCCGTCGCCGTGGCGGCCCTGGAGCGGGAGCTGGTGCTGGGATTCGCTGCGCGCGTCCTGCCGCCGGAATGCCGCACCTTGCCGAAGCCGAAATCTCGGCGGCGGCGCGGGTACGACCGCGCGATCGAGGCGATTCGCTACGCGGACCTGACGACTCTGGAGCTGGGCGGTTTGTGCGCCGCGGCGGGGGTGAGCGCCCGCGCTCTGGAGTACGCCTTTCGCGAGAATCTGGGTGTCTCTCCGGGGGCCTTCATCCGGCAACTGCGCCTCCATGCCCTGCGTCGGGCACTGCTCGCAAGCGCCGCGGGGGAATCGACGGTCACCGCGCTGGCCTACGACCTCGGATTCACCCAGCTTGGGCGCCTGGCTGCCCACTACCGCTGTGTCTTCGGCGAGCCGCCCTCCGCCACGCTGGCCCGCCCCTTCCCGGGCGATGACTCGCCCTTCTGGATGGGGTACCCCGACGGCTCTATGGCGACCACGAGGCGCTGATAGATATCCAGACCTTCGCGGTCATTCGCGGGTCCCTTCCGAAGAGGGCTCTCAGCCTCACGTTGGAATGGGCCGCAGAGCATCGGACAGAATTGATGGAGGACTGGGTGCTATGCCAATCCAAGCAACCGCCGAAACGCATCGCGCCGTTGGAGTAACTGCCGCCGCCCCTTGGCGCGTCAAAGAGATGACGGTCGTCTCCGACTACCGCTTGGCGGTCACATTCCAAGACGGGACTCGCGGGTTCGCCGACCTCTCCGCTGTCACATCGTCTCCGTCGCCAGGCATGTACGAACCGCTGAAGGACCCACAGTACTTGACTCAGTTCACGAGACCCTGCGGATGAACTCTTCGGCGAGTTGCCCGAGGGCCTGGAAGTAGATATGGGATTCTTGACCATAACGGCCCCTCAGCGTAAGGATTTCCTCGTGTTTGGCGTAGGCCTCTTCGGCCGTTACAGTATCGGGAACGATGGTATCCCAAACCGGTTGAAATTCTGGTTTTGCCCGCATCTCCGCGAGTATCGTGCGATGCAGTATGGTAGCGGACTTGAAGCGATTGACGACGGTTCCGTAACGTTTGATCTCCCGGCGGATACCCTTGCTATGGTTTTGAATTCGCACATCGAGTTGGCTGACACCGATGGTAGAAACATGGTCGGCGATGGTTGGCATGATATAGCCGTTCGCCGCGGTCAGCGCATTGAGTGTTGCCACACCCAATGCCGGGGGGCAATCGAGCAAGACGAAGTCGAAGGCGGGAAAAACGTCTTTTGATAGGGCTGCGTGCAGGACGAAATAGGGGCTCCCCATCACATAGCGCCATGCCGGGTCTCCTTCCATCAACTCCTCCTCGATCTGCTGGAGGCGCGGGGTACAAGGAATCAGGCTAAGGGTCCCGGCCACGCCTTTGACCCGTTCGATACCGCTAATCACCAATGCCTTACCGAAGGCGTCCGGTATGGAGCCGGTCCTTTTTACCTCCGCGAAGATATCTGCGACCGTCTTATTATCCTGGTCACACTTGACCCACCGCTTCTCCCCGAGCAAGGTGAGGGATGCATTCGCTTGGGAGTCCATGTCGATCACCAATACGCGGAAGCCATGGACTGCATTGAGAAAATCCGCCAATGCCAGGGTCAGTGTCGTCTTGCCAACGCTACCCTTGCGGTTTATCATCGCAATCGCGATCATCGTCTAGTTCCCGTCCACCATTGCGATTTCCAGTGCCTCGGCTGGTCCAACACGCCGCACACTCGTGAATTCGCTGCCAAGATCATCGGAAACAATCACTGGGTCACCTCCCAAGGCGTGACGAGCAATAACCCAGTCCAGCGTTGCAGGGCATCGGGGACTCGCGGGCGGTTCACGATCCTGGCCGACGGCACGCGCGCAGCGTTGCCACTTGGCGAGTTGCCAATCCGCGTCGCAGCTAAATTGTGCCGACAGGGCCGCTGCCACCTGCTCGGCCGCATCTCGGTCAAACGCAATAATCTCGATACCGTGAGTGTGGATAAATGCCTCGACCGCCGCCGGATCGTAGGCGTCACCTTTCTCCCTTCGCAACTGTGAGACACGCTCCATGTGGACTAGCGCCGACACACAAATACGGTGGCTACGTTCGACACACTTCCGCGACAAATCTCGGACGAAGCCAACTCTAAAAAGTACGTTGGTATCAAGAAAGAAGCATGTCACGGCTCACTTTCTCCCAACATCTCTGCCATTTCGGGCTCGCTGACGATGCGAAAACCCGCGGGTTGCGCACGGACGAAATAGACAAAGCGACCGCTGCTTGTTTTCAATTCGTCCAACACATAGTCCGGCAGCCGCACGCTACCGTCGTAGTTCAATAGTGAAGCAGTTCTGGCCGACCCATCACCGCCGGGTGCTGCAGTCGCGAAGTCATTCAACTTCGGTGGCACCGCCTTGATGATAACAGTGTCACTCCCGCGCCGTTCGATCAACCGGCTGTCGAAACGCGGCAGTGCGAAATTCGGTGAGTGGGTCACGATGAACAACTGGCTCACCGCACCGTCGCCTTCCATTGCGGCGGCAAGGCAAGCCGCGAGACTCGATTGCACCTGCGCATTGAGGTGAGATTCCGGTTCTTCAAGACCCATCAGCGGTTGCTCCGCCAACGCCAAAATGGCCAGCAAAGAAAAGGTCGCCACGGCCCCGGACCCGAGTTGGTTTAAGGGCAGCACACCCGTATCGCTGAGCCAGCCGAAGTCGTTTGGATAGTCGGGCGGATTCTCGATCAGATCCAACCGACCTTGAGCCAGTCCAACCGCAATCTGACCGAAGCGGTCGATGGCCCAAGCACTACGCTTACGCCGCGCGAGGTCCATCGTACGAGCCAAGCCCATAAAGCGATCACGCAGTTCTCGGCTAACCGATTCTTGACCGGCCGAGCGGTGGATCGTCATCCCTGGCCGCAGGGCGGCAACCGTTTGCTCCCACTGGCCCGAGATCGCCTGCCATCGCTCAGCAATGTGGTCGGCAATGGTAGTGCCCGGAGGGAACGGCAATTCGGCCTGGAGTTCGGAGGCGTAGTCGCTGTGTGCCTGTTTCAAACGTGCCAGCAGGCTATCCGAATCGCAGCCTGCCCAGTCGGTCAGTTGTGTAACGATGGTGCCATCCCGGCTCTCGATGCGGAAACCGAAGCTGATCGACTCGCCGTTGGCCTCGTCGGGCGCCAGCACACCATGTAAGCTGATGGCTGGCGTACCCGCGAGATTGAACATCCAGGCGTCCTGTGCGTACTCCTGGTAGAACGCCTCGCTATTGCGGGGGGTGGTATCGAGGAGTCGCAGGAGCGGCGAGCCTAAGAGTCGGCTGAACAGGTCGATTGCCCGCAGCAGATTGCTCTTTCCTGCGTTGTTGGTTCCGAACAGGACGACCACCGAGCCGAGCCCCTCCAGCGTCACTGGACCGGCAAACGAGCGGTACCCGGAAACCGAGAACGACTTCAGGTACATCAGCCGTCGCTCCCGACAATGTCCTTAATGCTGCCGGCCGATAGGGCGCGCCTGGACCAGCGCAGGGGCGTATCCGCATCGGCCTGGTTGATCCGGACCCCGACCGCCTCCGAAACAGTCCCGAACTTGAGCCGCAGCAGGGTCAGCAGGACCCTGGCCTCGCCCTTGCGCAGGCCGATGTGCTCGCCCTGCTCCAGCCCTTGCTGGAGGAAGCGTTCCGAGAAAGTGCCCATGGTTGCTGCCTATTGCGGGTACTCGCGTTGGTATCTGGCCCGCTCATTGTCGTCCAAGTTCGCGTAGATGTCGATAAAGTTAAGATATTTCAGTTTCTTCCGGGGTCTTGCTTCAATCGAACCGCACCTTCTGCGCACTGGAGGCAGGCGTCGCCCGGTCCCAGGCCCAGTCGCGGATGAAGCGAATCTGTTCGTTCATGCTTTTCGACAGCGGCACCAGGGTGCGGGCGCGGGCCAGGATGTGTTCGGTGGTGAAGGGGCGCTGGTCGCGTTCCGAGTCGATGCGCCCGGCGATCACTGCCTGTTCGATTTCGGCGGCGGTCCACTCGCGGCTGTCGCGGACCAGCCGTTCCAGGTCGAAGGCGGCCGGATCGCCATGGTTGTGGCGGATGTGCACGAGCAGAATCGCGGCACGCTCCTCGTCGTTGGGCAGGTCGAAGAAGAAGACTTCATCGAAGCGGCCTTTGCGGATCATCTCGGCCGGCAGCGCCTCGATGCGGTTGGCGGTGGCGGCGACGAAGACCAGCGGCGGTTTTTCCTGCATCCAGGTGAGGAAGGCGGAGAGGATATGGGAGGCGGCGTCGGCTTGTCCGGCGCCGCCGCCGAGGCCGTTTTCGATCTCGTCGATCCACAGCACCGCCGGGGCCACCGATTCGATGGTCCGCAGTGCCTTATGGAAGGTCGCCTGGGGGTTGCCGTAAAGATCGGCATAGATCAGGTTCATGTCCAGTCGGAACAGGGGGACGCGCCAGGCATGGGCCACCAGCTTGGCGCACAGGCTTTTGCCGCATCCGCTGATGCCCATGAACAAAAGTCCCTTGGGCACCGGCAGGCCGCTGTCCACCGTGCGTTGGTTGAACAGCGGGGTGCGCCGTTCGATCCAGTCCTTGAGGGCGGCCAGACCGCCGATCTGCTCCAAGTCCACCAGATCCGGGACATAGTCGAGAAAGCCGGCACCGCTCGCCGCCGCTTTCTTGGCCGCGCCGATCTCGGCCAGCATGGCGTCGCGGTTGAGGTGCCGACCGGCCAGGATGCGGTACATGACGTGCTGGACCTCATCCAGCGTCAGGCCCCGCAGGGCCAGGGTCAGGGCGTCGCGGGCATCGTCCGGTAAGGGTTTGGTGGTGTAGCCGTTCCACACGGTCTGCACCTGCTCCCCGATCTCCTGCGTGTCGGGCAGCGGCATTTCAACCAGCAGTACGCTGGGGCGCAGCGCGGGCGGGATGCTCACGTCCGGCGCGATCAGCAGGAGCGCGCTGCCCGGTCGCCCCATCAGGGTCGCGTGGGCGTCGCGCAGGGCGCGCGCCACCTCCGGCCGCTCCAGGAAGGGAGTCAGGTCTTTGAACAGAAAAAAGCCGCGCCCCGTTGCGGCGGCGGCCGTCTGGATGGCCAGCACCGGGTCGCGGGTGTCGGGTGCCCGCGCGGCCGGATCAGCGGCAGGTACCATCGGCGTGCCGCCGGTCTGCAGCTCGAGTCCGCGGGTGCAGGTCCAGGTAAAGAGTGCGATGGCGGGATCGAGGTCGACAGCCAGGCGACGCACCCGTTCGGTCACGCGCGCTTCCTCGGCCGAGTGGATATAGATCAGGGGGTGGCGGCCGTCGATGGCGGCACGGAGCGGGTCGGTGACCACGGTGTTCTCCGGTCAGGTTACCGATACTGCCGCAGATACCACCACTCGAAGAAGCGCTTCAGCCAGTGGAAGAGGCGCATGGAGGGCAAGACGAAATTGTATTTCTCGTTGCGGGCAACCAGCATGCCGCGGTCATTGGTGTCGACGATGCACAACAACTCGACCTTATAGGTCTCCCGCGGTTCCCGTCCCATGCATTCGGCAGCCAGGTTGCGCGCGGCGGCACGCGCCTGCAAATCCGCCATGTGCGCCTGCTTGGGCATCCAATCCGGACCGGGGAAGCTGCCCGCGTCACCCGCCACATAGACGCGCTCGAACCCCGGCACGCGGCACTGGGCATCGGCCTGGAGCAGGCCGCCGGGGGAGCGCGGCAGGTCGGTGTTGTCGAACCAGGTGTTGCCGGTCATGCCCGGCATGAAAATGATCAGGTCGGCGTCGAAGGTGCCGCCCTCGGTGGTCACTGTCCGGTCGGTGAAGCCCTTGAGCTTGTGGCCGAGATGGGTCTCGATCCCGAGCCTGGCCATTTCCTTGAGCAGGCTGCCGACCGCCTTGGGCCCCAGTCGGTTGCCGGGATTCGGCGCCGGGGTGAAGAAGACGAGCTTGAAGCGCTCACGCCGGCCTTCTTGGCGCAACTGCTGGTCCATGCCGAAGAGGAACTCGAAGACGGGTCCGCCGCGCATGGAGCTGGGCTCGTTGGGGTTGCCGGCGAAGCCCATGGCGATGGTGCCCCCGTCCATGGTACGCACCCGGTCGCGGATGCGCTGTGCGGAGGCGATGCCCTCGCAGGGGGTGATGGCATGCTCGATCCCCGGCAGCTTTTTGATAAAGCGTCCACCGCTGGCGATGATCAGGCCCTCGTTGGTGACCGGCTCGGCGCTGGTCTGCAGGGTCCGGCCCCCATCGGTCAGCCCGGTTGCCTCGGCGGCAATGTGAGTCACCCCCGTGCGCTTGAAGAATTGCTTGAGGTTGACCCGCAGGTCATCGCCGGTGCGCAGACCGCTGGGGACCCAGATCAGGGCGGGCAGGTAGACGAATTCGGCCGTGGGGCTGACCACCGTGAGGTCGACACTCAAGCCCGACTCACGTAGGGTGTTGACCGCGGTCAGTGCGCCGAAACCCGAGCCGACGATGGTGATGCGATGCATGGAAGACTCCGGGAGTGTCGTGTTTAAACCGCGCCCAGCGCGGTATGCGATGTTCTTGGATGAGATCGGCCCCGGCAGACTCGACGATTGCTGGAGCTGGCGCGGTTTAAGTGGTTGACGGAAATCGCCTTAGCGCGGGATCAATCCCGCGGCCGATCAGTCGTTTTTCGGCTCGGCCGCACCCAGCAGCGGGGCCAGGACGGGCCAGACATTCTCCAGGATACGCGGTTGGGCCGCGGCCGTCGGATGGATCTCGTCGGCCTGCATCAGCCCCCGATCCTCTGCGACCCCTTCCAGAAGGAAAGGGACCAGGGGAACCCCCTTCGCGGCAGCCACTTCCTGGAACACGGCTTGAAAGGCACGCTCGTAAGCCGCACCGTAGTTGGGCGGCAAACGGATGCCGATGAGCAGGACTTGGCTGCCGGCCGCTCGCCCGAGTTGCACCATACGGGTGAGATTATCGCGCAGAACCTCGGTTTTCAGGCCGCGCAGTCCGTCATTCGCGCCGAGTTCGATGAGCAGCAGCGCCGGGCGATGACGTGCCAGGAGCGCCGGCAGGCGGGTCAGTCCACCAGCGGTGGTGTCGCCCGAGATCCCGGCGTTGACGACGGCATAGTCGAGGCCGTGTGCGCGCAGTCGCTCCTGGAGCAGGGCCACCCAACCGTCAGCCGTAGCGAAGCCGTAGGCGGCGCTCAGGCTGTCTCCCAGCACCACGATCGTCGGTGGTCCGCCCGGCGTCGTGGTCGTTGCATCGCTCGCGCGGCCCGCGCCGGCGACAGCCAGCACACTCGTCAGCACAGCAGTAAGCAATAGGCGCATCATGACAGGCATTCCGGTCGCGGTCGTAGTCCAGGCCCAGGGTTTAGGCAAGCATGTTAACGGTCCCAGCGGGGATCTGACCATCCTGAACGGTCTCGATCTTCAGATCGAGGCCGGCGAGGCGGTGGCCATCCTGGGGGCCTCCGGCTCCGGCAAGTCCACGCTGCTCGGGCTTTTGGCCGGACTCGACGGCGCCACCGCGGGTGACGTCTGGCTGTGCGGTCAACGGCTCGACGGGCTGACCGAGGACGGGCGGGCGGCCTTGCGGGCCGGGCGCGTCGGTTTCGTGTTTCAGAGTTTTCAACTCCTGCCGACACTCACCGCCCGCGAGAATGTCTTGCTGCCATTGGAACTGACCGGCACCCGCGACGCCGAGGCACGTGCCGACGAGGCGCTCACGCGCGTCGGGCTCACCGCGCGCGCCGGCCACTATCCGCGCCAGCTCTCCGGCGGGGAGCAGCAGCGGGTGGCTATCGCCCGCGCCTATGCCCCGCGCCCCGTCGTCTTGTTCGCGGACGAACCGACCGGCAATCTGGACCAGGCCACCGGCGAACAGATCATCGACCTGCTGCTCGACCTGCGCGCCGAGGCCGGCGCGGCGCTGGTGCTGGTGACCCATGACCCGGCACTGGCTGAGCGCTGCGACCGCCGGCTGCGGATGCGCGACGGGGCTTTGGAGGATATCGCATGATCAGGGCTACGCTCATGAGGTCTCCCACCTGGCGCATCAGTGTGCGTCTGCTGCGCCGGGATTGGCGCAGCGGCGAACTCTACCTGCTGGCCGCCGCGCTGATCCTGACCGTGGCCGCCGTGACCGCCGTCGGGTTCTTCACCGACCGCATCGAGTCCGCCATGGTTCGCCAGGGCGGTGAGCTGCTCGCCGCGGATCTGGCGGTCGACGGGTCATCCCGGCCCCCGGACGCGTATCTCAACCAGGCGGTCAGCCTGAGGTTGGAAAGTGCCCGCACCCTGGAGTTCCCGAGCGTGGTCATGGGTGCGGCTGGTGCCCAACTGGTGCAGGTCAAGGTGGTGGACGCGGCCTATCCGCTGCGCGGCCGGCTGCGTTTGCGCGACGGCTTCACCGATCCGGAACGCACCGTCGATCAGGGACCGCCGGCCGGTGAGGTCTGGGTGGAGGCGCGGCTGCTGCGCCTGCTGGAGGCCCGGATCGGCGACCCGGTCGGGTTGGGCGAGACCCGGTTGCGGATCGGCGCCATCCTGAGTTACGAGCCGGACCGGGGAGGTAACCTCGTCAATCTGGCTCCCCGGGTGCTGATGAATGAGGCCGATCTGTCGGCGACCGGGCTGGTGAGCGAGGCCAGCCGGGTGCGGCATCGCCTGTTGTTGGCTGGTGAGGTCGATGCGGCCGCCGCTTTTTCCGCTTGGCTCAAGCCCCGTCTGCCGGTCAATCTCACGCTGGTCGATGGGCGCACCGCCCGACCCGAGTTTGAATCCGCATTGGATCGCGCCTCGCGCTTTCTGCATCTCGCGACCCTGGTCACTCTGCTGGTGGCGGGCAGCGCCATCGCGCTCGCCAGCCGCCGTCTGGTGGAGCGCCAGATCGACGCGGTGGCGATCATGCGCTGTCTGGGCGCGCCGCAGCATCTGCTGCTGCGGGTTTTCCTGCTGCGGCTGGTCCTGTTCGGGCTGCTCGCGAGCCTGGTGGGGTCGCTGGTCGGCTGGGTCGGGCAGCTTGGGTTGGTCGCGGCCCTGGCCGACTGGTTCGGGACCGACCTGCCGGCGGCGTCGCTGACGCCGGTGGCGGTGGGCGTGCTCACCGGTCTGATCGCCTTGCTGGGGTTCGCCGTGCCGCCCTTGCTGCAACTCACCCGGGTTCCGCCGCTGCGCGCGCTGCGGCGCGATCTGGGCGCCCCACGCGCATCGGCCGCGGCGGCGGTGCTGGGGGCTTTGCTGGCGCTGGCGCTGCTGGTCTTCTGGCAGGCGGGTGACGCGGTCCTGGCCGGGCAGCTCCTGGCCGGGGTGGCCTTGACCCTGGTCACGCTGATCCTGGCCGTCTTGGGGCTGGTGAAGGCGGCGAGCGGTCTGGCCGGCCGGACCCGCGGGGTCTGGCGGCTCGGGCTCGCGGCGCTCACCCGGCGGCCGACCTTCGCGGTGCTGCAGATCGCCGGATTCGGGTTGGGCATTCTGGCGTTGCTCCTGCTCGCGGTGGTGCGGGTGGACCTGCTCGAAACCTGGCGGGAGGGCCTGCCCGAGGGCGCGCCCAATCACTTCCTGATCAATATTCAACCCCAGGAGGTCGCGTCGTTGCGCGCCTTCCTGGCGGAGCAGGGCATTGCCCAGGCGGAACTCTACCCGATGATTCGGGGGCGGCTGATCCGCATCGGCGAGCGTCCGGTGAACCCGTCCGACTATCCGAATCCGCGTGCCGAAAGCCTGGTCGCCCGTGAGTTCAACCTGAGTTTCAGCGATGCGCCCGCCCTGGCGGGCCGGACCGATAACCGCCTGGTCGCGGGCCAGTGGTGGGCGGCGGGGGAGACCGCGCCCCAATTCTCGCTGGAGCAGGGACTGGCCGAGACGCTGGGGATTCAACTTGGCGACCGGCTGACCTTCTTCGTGTCCGGTCACGAGGTCAGCGCCCCGGTGACCAGTCTGCGCGAAGTCCGCTGGGACAGCTTCAACGTCAACTTCTTCGTGGTCTCCCCGCCCGCTTTGCTGGGTGTCGAAGCGGCCACCTACATCACCAGCTTTCACCTGGCCGCGGACCGCGAGGCGGTGATCCCCGCGCTGATTGCGCGTTTCCCCAGCGTCACCCTGCTGGACGTGAATGCCTTGCTGACCCAGGTCCGCGCCGTGGTCGACCGCGGCGTCCTGGCAGTGGAGTACGTGTTCCTGTTCACCCTGGCCGCCGGGGTGCTGGTGATGTTCGCCGGCATCCAGGCGAGTCTGGCCGAGCGCCGCGCCGAGCACGGCATTCTGCGTACCCTGGGCGCCGGTCGGAACGCTCTGCTCGGCAGTCTCGCGGTGGAGTTCACGGCCGCCGGGCTCCTGGCCGGGTTTCTCGCGTCCATCTTCGCCGAAGTCACCGGCTGGCTCCTGGCGGAGCAGTTGTTCGGGCTGCAATTTAGCTTCAACCCGCTGCTGTGGGTCACCGGCGTGCTGGGTTCGGGGCTGCTGATCGGTCTGGCCGGCACCTTGGCAACCTGGCCGTTGCTGATCCGGCCGCCTTTGCAGACCTTGCGCCGGGCGGCTTGAATATCAGCATTCGGACGTGATAACCGGACGTAGGGGCGGGTTTCAAACCCGCCCCGACACGCCTATCTGTCCGGGCATCACCCGCCGCGCAGACACTCCGCCGGATCGATACGGCTCGCGCGATAGCCGGCGGCCACGGCGGCCAGCAGTGCGACCAACAGGGTGGCCGCGGCGGCGGCGGCCAGATGTTCCGGCTCCAGTCGGCAGACATAGCCTTGTCCAGCCAGGTTCCGGCCCAGGGTGTGGTTGAACGCGGCGGCGCCGAACAGGTAAGTGACAAAGGCGAGCACCAAGGCCAGGGCGGCGATCACGGCGGACTGCACCATCGGCATCAGCACCACGGTGCCGTTGCCGAAGCCGAACAGGCGCAGCAGCGCCAGGTCGCGGCGCTTGCGGTCGACGTTGACCCAGAGCGCACCGCCCAGCGCCAGCGCGCAGCCGGTGAGACCGATCAGCGCGATGACCCGTAGGATGAAGGACAGGGTGCGGTCGAAGGCACGTACCGTCTCGATCCGCTCGGCCTGGGTGCGGACCTCGATGCCCTCGGCGCGCAGGGCCGCCGCCAGCGTGTCGACCGCGTCCAGGTCGCGCGCGTAGACGCGGGCGCCGGCGAACTCGGTGCGGGTGCGGGTGCCGGCGCTGGGGGCGCGCAGATCCGCGTCCGTCAAGGCGACGCGCAGGCCGTCGCGGTAGTCCTCCGAGGCGATCAGCAAATCCAGGTGGGTAAACACCGCCTCGCGTGCGACCCGGCTCTCCGGGATGACGCCGATCGGTTCCAGGGCAAACTGGGCGTGCTCCGGCGTGCCGTTGCGCGAGCGGCGGAAGAAGCCGGTCAGGGGCGCACCGGGGGTCCAGCCGACGCGCTTCGCCAGGGTCTCGGTCAGCAGCACCTGGCCGGCATGGACCGGGGTGGGCAGATCCGGCGGCAGCAGGGGGTCACCGGCGGCGGTCGGGATCATGTCGATCGCATCGAACGGGCGGCGCTCCCCGTCCACCAGATCGATGGTGGCGTTGATGGTGCGGGTGCGGGGGATCAGAAAGCCCAGATCCGGGCGTTGCGCGGTGGCCGCGAACCAGCGTTGATCGAGGCGGTGGGCGCCGAAGACGACGACCTCCAGATTGCGCGGGTCGTTGATCAGGTCCTGGCGCAGGGTGGCGATGACGCCGGTCTTGAGCCCGAACAGCAGCATCAGCGGGGCGATGATGGACGCGACGGTCAGCACCAGCACCAGGGTGGTCCGGCGATCGTGCCAGAGATCCTGGAGCGCCAGCCGGAAGCCTTCCAGGCGAGACTGGGGAGCGCCTTGGTTCGGTGACTCGGGCATGGTGGAGCGGCTTTCTCGTGTATTTCAGCGCTTGGAGACGGTGACTCAGCCCGCGAACGCCGAACCGAACCCTGCGGCCAATGGCGCCGCCTGCATCTCGCGTAGCCCGTGGGTGCGCACCCGGCCGAGGTCATGGGTGGCCAACACCACGCTGGTGCCCAGACGCTCCACCAACTGAAAGAACAGGTCCATCACCTCGTCACCCAGGCGCGGGTCCAGGGCGGAGGTCGGCTCGTCCGCCAGCAGCAGGCGCGGCCGGTGCGCCAGGGCGCGGGCGATGGAGGCGCGCTGGTACTGGCCCACCGAGAGTTGAGCCGGCGTTTTGCCGAGCAGGTCGCGCAGTTGCAATTGGTCGATGATGGCGTCGAGCGCCGCATCCCGCGGCGGCAGCCGCAGCAGGCGGCGGTTGATGCCGATATTGCCGGCCACGCTCAGATAGGGCAGCAGCCCGCCGGTCTGGAGCACGAAGCCGATCGCCGCCGCGCGCGTCCGCGCCAGGTCGCCGTGGCGGCCGGCGCGCCACAGGGCGGCGATATCCAGCGGCGCGTCAGCGATCGCGAAGTGAAACCGCGCGGCACAGAGCGGCCGGACGACGAGCCCCAGCAGTTCCAGCGCCGTGCTCTTGCCGCAGCCGCTCTCGCCGGTGAGCGCGATCATCTCCCCGGCGCCCAGGCGCAGCGCGGGGATCACCACGCGGAACGCCTGATCCCCGTGGCCGCGGCGATAGCTCAGGTCAGTGCACTCCAGCAGCATTCAGGGCAGATCCTTCAGCGGAATCGGATACACCGCCTCGCGATGGTGCGGATTGTCGGTCTGGGCGATGTCGACCCAACCGAAGGTGTCGGCGTAATAGCGCGAATACAGCAGCACCTTCTTGCGCAGCCGGTCCACGAAGTCCGCCTGCCGTTGCAGGCCCCAACTGGTCCAGTCGCTCTTCTTGAGGTCCAGCACGTCGCTCTTGTAGGGCAGCCCGGCAAGATAGTCGAGCAGCAGATCGCGCTGCGCCAGTTCCGGGGCGCGGCGCCGGCCGGTCGCCTCCGGGTCGCGCTCGAAGGTCGCGGCGATGGAGGCGAGCCGGTCGTAAAACGCCGCGGTGCTGTTGGCGCCGTCCAGATCCGTCTGGGCGGTGTCGATCACCGCGGCGACCAGATCGCGCAGGTCGGAGAGCTGATCACGGGTCATCAGCACCCGGACTTCGACCGTGCGCAGCCCGGGGTCGGCCAGATCGGTGTCACTGATCCAGGCCTCGAACACCTCGGGGGCGGCCGTCTGGCGGCGCTCGCCCAGATAGGCCAACTGCATGGCGTGGCCCAGTGAGGCGACGATCGCTTGGATGCGGGTTCGCTGGTCCGCGTCGTCGGCATCCGTCGGGGCGGCCGCGGACGCGGGGACGGCAGCCCCGGACGCGGTCGCGGTGCCCCGGCTGCTGTGCTCGATCTGCGCGATCACGTCCCCGGCATAGGTGTCGAGCGCCGCCCGCAAGCGGTCGCGGGCACCGTCGGCGATGGGGAAATAAGCCTCCTGCTGGGTCATGGCATTGCGCGCCAGGTCCTTGTACTGCGCCGCGGCTCGCGCCAGATTGCCGGCTTGCCGCGCCGCTGGTGTTTGCAGGTGCATGACCGCAATGGCCACGCCCGCGCGCTGGGCCTCACGCTGCACCGCCGCGGCATTCAATCCGGTGCTGGAATTCACCCCCGGCACCGCCCGGTCCTTGGCCGGCCCCGTCCCGGCCGGGGTGTTGAAGGTGCCGTCCAGCGCACCGGCATCGGTGATCAGGACGAGATGGCGGGCGTCGAACCGGTCTTTCCAATCCGGCTGCTCCAGGGCGGCAAGCACGCCGGCATAGGGGTCCTCATCGAAATAATCGGTGGCCACCGGGGCCTCGCGCAGCCCGGCGATCCGGGTCAGAAAGTCATCGCCATTGCGGACCTGCGTGGGTGCGGCGAACACCTGCGCCACATAGTCGAGCGCCTCATTGGTCTCTTCATTCGCGCTCTGGGCGCGGAAGGCGACCAGACCGAAGGCGACCTTGTCGAGTAATCCGGCCGTGCGGATGCGCTCGTAGAAATGGGTGATGGCCGCGCGGGTCTCGTCGATGTAGGGGCCCATCGAGAGCGAGGAGTCGACTACGAAGACGATGGCGGCCTTGAACGACCGGAGTTGCTCAGCCGCGCTCAACTGGTCCGGCAAGGCCGGTCCCGGCGCGGTGCGGCCGTGTGCCTCGGGCAGCGTCACCGAAGCGACCTTGACCGCGCGCACCGGATTGCCGGCCGCGGTGCTGTAGTCCTTGATGTCGAGGATCGGCAACAGATAGAACCGCTCATAGAGATTCACATGGGTCTCGGGCTCCAGCGCGACCGCCCGCGGGTCCGTGCCGCCGGCGGCGATGCCCTGCACCAGGGCCCGCCCCGCGGCCGACGGCGAGGCCGCATCCAGCACCGAGCGCAGAGCGTCCCAATCGCGGAAAAAGACCAGCCGTTCGCGCCCCGCCGGGTTGGTCAGGGCCAGGGTCAACTGCTGATTCCAGGCCAGGGTGTCGCGCGCCGGCACCCAGCCCAGGAGGTTGCGGCCCGCCGCATCCGTGCCGACCCGCAACCACTCCTGCCCAGCGAGGTCTTGGCGTTCATAGACATAGAGGCGGCTCAAGGCGGTGATCAGGCGTCCGCCCGTGGTGCCCGGCATCTCGCGCGCCGCCGCCCCCGGTTGAGTCAGCACCCGTTGATAAAGCACCGTGGACCCCGCCAGGAGCAGGGGCGTCCCCGCCCCTGCGGTCCCGCACAGGAACGCCAGGCAGCCCACCAGGATGCCCACGCGCAGCGCGTGCAGTACGCTGATCCATCCCGAGATCGAGGTTGTAGCCGGACCAGGGCCGCGCCGTGATGTCGACCGGGTAAAACCTCGACCTCCGGTTTGCTTGTAGCCGGAACGATGAGCAAAGCCAAGGCCGCCCATAAGCTTACCCATATCTCGAAAAGAGGTACCGAGCTGAAGTGGCATTCAGTTGCCCTGCAACGCGTAGGTCCGGTCGAGCAGATCGGGATAGAGCGCCCGCCAAAAGCCGCACCGGTGGGCCTGATCCGCGTCGAACCAGGCGGTTTTATAGGGCTCCAGCCGCAACATGGCGTCGGGGCCGACAAAGGGCAGCCACCGCGGGGCACCAACGGCCACCGGGGTGCCGGTCCGGGCAAAGCTGGTCCAGTAGGCCATCATCTGCGCGGCGAGCGCCTGCTGCGACTGCGTGAGCGCAGGACCGTCGCGTTTCATGGTATTGGAAAACCCTGGGAACTGGGTGACATTGAGATAGAGGCAGTCCTCGTCGATGCTCGCTTCGGGAATGCCATAACGCGCCGTCTGGGGGCAGAGGCCGCGATAGCGCGTGGCGTCGCGTACGCCGGACCAGGGTGCGGCCGGCCGCGGCGGCGCCCAGCGCAGTTCGCCCACCGGGGGCGCCGCGAAGGGGATACCCTTATGTTC
>Ga0247838_1003862_pt1 | contig 16654 bp, 17 predicted proteins | sample LaCruzMarch2015__5_FD_189097 | JGI IMG/M metagenome (GOLD analysis project Ga0247838, IMG submission 189097) | Freshwater microbial communities from meromictic Lake La Cruz, Castile-La Mancha, Spain - LaCruzMarch2015_15m | ecosystem: Environmental > Aquatic > Freshwater > Lake | place: Spain... | reverse complement strand
CGCGGTGATTGACGAACGACTCAGGTAGCTCAATGATCACACGCCGGGTCGTGACGTCGACAAATTGTCGTTGAACTTGCATGAAATTCACCCTATCGGTTCAGTATAGGCGTGCCACCGCTCAGCGATGTCACGCATTACGGACGGGGCGAGCTATCGCGCAGACATTCATCATGGCTCGACTCGACCCCGCCGTTCGGCGCCCGCTCAGGTGCAAGCCGCACCTGATCGCATTCCACAGGCGCATCAGGTCCGATACACACCGGCCGGTCATCACGCCACACCACCGCGTACTGGCCCAACCGGCGTTTTCGCTCCAGCGCCCCGGCCACCGCCCGCGTCAGGGCATCCAGGGCCGTAGCCTCGTGCTCAGGTGTCTGCATCATATCGGTCTCCCACCGGGTAGTCGTTGCAGGATCGCAGGTTGTCTCACTTCGCACCGCTCGCCCTCTTGAGTAAAAAGCACCTCGGGGCGTTCACCGCTGTTAATGAAACAGACAGTCCGATCGACCGCCGCGGCGTAGTTGCCAAAGAGGTTCTCCAGGCTGCGGACGAAACGGCGTTCGATATCCTCGACCGGGATCCTGTGGCCACCGTGTCGTACGCGCTCCGCCACACGCATCTTCGCCATCTCCACGGTGGGGAGGACCAGGTAGATCAGTTCGATCCGCCAACCGTTCAGCTTCAAGCGCCGGATCAAGCGCAGGTAGCCGCGTCCCGCGAGGGTGGTCTCGAAGCCGAAATCGTGCCGTGCCGCGATATGTCGCTCCACCTCACCGAGAAAGATCCGACTCGCCGCGATCCGCTCGCGCTCCGGCGCCAAGGGCGACAGGCCGGCTGCGATCAGGTCCGCATTCACGAAGAGGCGGCAGCCCGCGACGTTGGGAAGATATTCCAACGCGAAGGTCGTCTTGCCCGCGCCGTTCGGCCCGGCGATGATCCAGCAGGTTGGCTGACCCTGGCCGCTCATATGAGGCGAATCCTCCCGGTAAGTAGCTCCTGCATCATGCCCTGCTTGAGGTTGCGGGCCTTGGTGAGCTTGTCTTCCAACGCAGCAATTTCGGCGTCCATGTCGGAGAGGATGGCGGCGATGGCATCTTGCTCGGCTTTGGTAGGTAGCGGTAACTGGAAGCCTGCCGCTGTTGTGGTGTTAAGCACCTGCTGTGCTCCTCCGACCAAATAACTTTCGATCTGCCGCTTGCCAAAGTCTGAGTTGATAATGAGTGAGAGAAACTCCGCTGATAGTTTCTCTTGTATTGGTCTAACAACTACAAGGCTTGCGGCGTTCGCCTCGCCTAGGTTATCTGGGATAACACACGAAGTCCCGGGATAGCCAACGCGAACCATCACGACATCGCCATACTGCAGGGCTGATTTTTTCCACCTTTTATGAGTCTCAGCTGAGATAAAAAGGGTATCAGTTAGATCAATTCTATTTGGCAGAACATTCTGACCCCGCAAGAGTGGCACTCCGTCGGGCGTGAAGAGGTGTGCCATGGAACCAACGAAGCCGACAGTTACTTTATCGGCGACTCCAGAAATAGAGATAGAGTTCCAATCCCCCGGAATGACACCCACTTCAGTATTCTTGTAATTCGACAGGATTTGGAAGCCTGGAAGGCGCTTCTTACCGGTGAGCAGCTCCTGCATTGCGCCTTGTTTGACTTGGCGCTTCTTGACGAGAAGATCCTCCAGAGACTCGATAAAGACATCCGCATCACCCAATGCCTCGACGATGGCTTCTTGTTCGACTTTGGTGGGGGGGAGGGGAACCGGGAGACGGGCATATTCTCGGCCGTTTATCCCAGGTTGCCCGCTACGCATTGAGTTAACTTTCACCCAGTTCCAATAAGTCCGGCTTTGCGCGAAGTACGCAAGGAACGCTGGAATCATGCGCTCGCAGTCCGGACATATCCGGATCAGAAATCCTGCGCAGACCAGGCGACCATCATCAGGGTTATAGCGATACGACTTTCCGACGCTGGCTCCAGTACGAGCGAAAACGACGTCTCCAGGCTCCAGCAAATGTGACGCCGAAGCGGAGTGGTCTACTGATACCTTTGTCGCTTCGGAAAATCTCCCATCGTCAGTGATGTCGGTGATACGCAGATAGGTTGGAAACCGAGAGTCGAACGGGATTGCAGGCGCATTGATCCCGTAACTTGGCGGTTTACGTAACCGTTGGAGCAAGGGTTCGACGATCCAATCTTCCGGAATCACACCCAACTCAGTCTGCTTGTAGCCAGGCTTCACGTCCATGAGAACCCCATCCGCTCAAGATGCCGATTCACCCTGCCCTCCAGATCCAAGACCCGCTCTGTCAGCCTGGGCATAGGCGTCTCATACCGTTCGGCCAGATCCTTGACACGCTGAGTCAACTGCTGGCTGACCCGGTCCATCTCACCATGGATGGCCGCTGCGAGCTCGGCAAGCCACTTGTCATCGACAACCAGGGTCTTGATTTCGGCCGCGGTGAGTTTGGGATAGTGCTTATAGGCCATGACATCAAGGGCGGATTCCGCGTCCCTCAGTCGCTTCTTGAGGTCCGCTTCGTCGCCGTTGAGTTTGAGCCAGTCGTTGAGCACGGCGGCCTCGTCCTTGCTCTCCTTGTCACCCTTGATCTCCCTGAGCCGGGCGGCGACGTTGATCTTGTTGACCTTGTCCAGTTCGGCGAAGGCGCCCTCGTCCCCGCCGTTCTCTTCCTCCAACTCGGCGAGCCTGGCGCTGATTGCCTCTAATTCGGCAGCGATCTGATCGATGTCCGCCTGCTCCTTGGCGTAGTAGCGGGCGACGATCAAGGGCTTCGGGATCAGGTCACAGGTCCAGCCCTTGTCCTTCGGCTTGCCCTTCTTGTCGGTCTCGATGATCCGATAGGTCTCGGCCTTCCAGCCGTCGGCGGCGATCAGATACAGGTCGTCCTGCATGGTCTCGGCCCAGTAGTCCAGCAGGTGCTGGTAGATATGGTAGGGGTCGATGAGCGGTTTGTCCTGGTAGTGGGCGAGCAGCCCCTCGGACAGCCAGACGATGACCTCCTTCGGGTGACAGCCGGCAGCGAGGGCCTTGAGCGCGGCGGCACTCTGCGCCTGCCAGGCGGCGAAATGCGTCTGCATCCCGGCGATGAAGGCGGTGAACTCGGGATGCGCATAGATGGCGGTCTTGATGGCCGATTTTTCCACGGCCAGATCCAGATAACCGGGGCGGTTGGGGCTGAACAGGATCTGCCGCAGTTGCGGGCAGACGGACCAATAGGGAGCCAGCGCATCGAGATCGGCCGCGGGGATGCCGCCCTGCAGGTGGCCGGCGATGTCCTGCAGGTCCTCAGGCTGCTGGCTGTCGATGTAGCGCGGCAGGTTGAGGTTGAAGTCGTTGCGCTCGATTTCATCGATGCCGACCATGCGCGCATAGCGGGGGACATCACGCCGGCAGGTGTAGACGTCCACGATCTTGTGGATGTCCTGGGCGCGCAGCCGGTTCTTGGGGCCGTCCTTCATGAAGCCGCCGCTGGCGTCGATCATGAAGATGCCCTTGCGCGCCTGGGCGTCTTTCTTGTCGATGACGACGATGCACGCGGGGATGCCGGTGCCAAAAAAGAGGTTGGCGGGCAAGCCGATGAGCCCGGCGATGTAGCCGCGGCGCACCAGGTTGCGGCGGATCTCGGCCTCGGCGTTGCCGCGGAACAGCACGCCGTGCGGCAGGATGCAGGCCCCGGTGCCGGTGCTCTTGAGCGAGCGCACGATGTGCAGCAGATAGGCGTAGTCGCCCTGCTTGGCGGGCGGCACGCCGAAATGCTTGAAGCGATCGAAAGGGTCCTGTAGCGGGTTGAGCCCGGTCGCCCAGCGCTTGTCGCTGAAAGGGATATTGGCGGCGATGTAGTCGAAGGTCTTGAGGTAGTCGCCGGCCAGGAACTTGGGGTCGGTCAGGGTGTTGCCCTGCATGATCAAGGCGGTGGGATTGTTGTGCAGAATCATGTTCATGCGGGCCAGGCCGCTGGTGGCGGCATCCTTTTCCTGGCCGTAGAGGGTGACCGGGGTGCGGGCCGCATCGGCGATCTTGAGCAGCAGTGAGCCGGAGCCGCAGGTGGGGTCGTAGACGGTGGTGTCGGCACTGGTCCGCGCCTCGCGGATGCCGAGGATCTGGGCCACCACCCGGCTGACCTCGGCGGGGGTATAGAACTGGCCCTTGCTCTTGCCGCTTTCGGTGGCGAAGTGCCGCATCAGGTATTCGTAGGCGTCGCCCAGGATGTCATCGCCATCGGCACGGTTCTTCGAGAAGTCGAGCGCCTTGTTCTCGAAGATGCTGACGAGGTTGGTGAGACGGTCCACCAGCTCCTTACCACTGCCGAGCTTGGAGGCATCGTTAAAGTCCGGCATGTCGGACAGCCGATTGGCGTTGGCCAGCGGGCCGATGATCCGCTTGTTGATCTGGTCGCCGACGTCCGGCTTGCCCTTGAGGGCGACCATGTCCTTGAAGCTCGCACCCGCGGGGATGGTGATCGGCGCGAAGGGCTGGCCGGCGTACTTGTCGCTGACGTACTTGATGAACAGCAGGACCAGGACGTAGTCCTTGTACTGGCTGGCGTCCATGCCGCCGCGCAGCTCGTCGCAACTGGACCAGAGGGAGGAGTAGAGTTCGGACTTCTTCAGGGCCATGGACACGAGTCTTGTGGGTTGCGCGCAGGCAGACCGAGGCCGGGGCGACCGGCCCGGAGCGTCGCTGGACCATCAGGGACGGGCAGGTTCCCTGGAGGTGCGCCTGTTCGGGTCAGCCAATCATACGCCGAAGCCCCGTCACCCCGCGCCCGTCCAGGCTATAGTATTCGGATTGTTCCGACCCATCTCCGGTCAGGCCGGGGCTTGGTGCCCAAGGCCAGGCTCACAGATTCGCGAATCGCTGCTGACATTTCCCACGAACTCCCGGAGCGCTCCACCATGGCCACTTTCGTTCTGGACACGCTGGCCTACTCAGACACCCTCAAGGCGGGCGGGTTCAGCGAGCAGCAGGCCGCCACCCAGGCCCGCGCCTTGGCCGAAATCCTTGATCGGCAAATGGCGACCAAGGCCGAAGTGGCCGATCACGAGAACAACCTGCGGCGCGACCTTCACGAGACCGAACTGCGGTTAGATGCCCGGATTCGCGAAACGGAACTGAAGTTAGAGGCGAAGCTCGCCGAGACGAACGCCCGCATTGCCGAAGTCAAGGCGGACCTGACCCGTTGGGTCATTGGCGCGGGCGTCTTGCAAACGACCGTCATCGTCGGCGTATTGATGAAGGTTGCGAAGCTGATCTAGCCGCGGACCGGCGACTCGGCAAGACTTGGTCGGCAGACCGACCACAGGGCCTCACCGCCCGCCTCCAGATGGCACAGATACGCCCGCAGGTCGAACTCGTACTGACCGTAGCCAGGCTCCATGTGGGCACACAACTGGTAGAACGCCTTGTCGTGCTCCCGTTCTTTCAGGTGGGCGAGCTCGTGCACCACGATCATGCGCAAGAACTCAACGGGCAGGTCGCGGAACAGGCCGGCGATGCGGATTTCGCGCTTGGCCTTGAGCCGGCCGCCCTGCACGCGCGAGATGGCGGTGTGGGTGCCGAGCGCGTGCCGGACCACGTGCAGCCGGTTGTCGTAGTTCACCCGCGACAGCGGCTCCGCCTTGCGCATGAAGGCCGCCTTGAGTTCGCTGACGTAGGCGTAGAGCGCCGCATCCGTGCGCACCGCGTGCGCCGCCGGGTAGCGCCTCGCCAGCAGCGGGGCGAGCCGGCCCTCGTCCATGAGCCGACGCACCTGGGAGACCAGCGGCTCGGGATAAGCGGAGAGGTACTTCATCGTCGTCATCGCTATGGCCTCGGCCCGGGTGCGCGCTCGAAAGTGGACCAGAAATAAACCGGAACATAGTATTGCACCCGTAACCGCCCAAGTGAGGAACCCCAAGAGGAACCCCGGACCGGACGCCATGCCGAAATTCTCAGACCTGTACGTGAAAAACCTGACGCCCCAGGCCGCCCGCTACGACGTGCGCGAAGGGCAAGGCTTCGGGGTCCGCGTCTCGCCCGATGGGGGTAAGGCGTTTTTGTGTGGCACGACCTGCGGCACAGCGCGGCGAATTTCATGGCCGCGAACGGCGCAAGCCTGCTGGAGATCGGCGCCGTACTCGGTCACAAGTGCGCGCAGACCACCGCCCGCTATGCTCACCTTACCGAGCAAGCGAGACATGCCTTAGTGCGGGGCACGGCCGACAAGGTGCTGGGAAGACCGCTAACACCGCGCGCAAGTCCCGCCAGCGTTCCGCACCACCCAACCACGGGAGCAACACATGCCGAATGTCACACTCAAGGCCCACTTCGATGGGCGGTCGATCCTTCTGGATGAACCCTATCAGATTCCTTCCAACGCGCGCTTGCTTGTCACCCTGGTGGAGCCGGGCCAGGACGACGAGCGCACTTTATGGTCGGGGCTGTCGCTGTCCGGCCTGGCCGGGGCCTATGGCGACGACGAACCGGACTATGGCCCGGCCGACGTGAAGCGCCAGTGAACGCCACCGGCGGTTGCTCCATCGGCTGTGTGACTACTTGGCGAATCAGCCGCTCGGGGGCTGATCCGTGTCGCGATCCTGCACACCCCCGGCACATTGCGTAGGGACCAAGAATGCAGACCTTCACGGCCGTAACGGATGAGATTCTTGCCGCCACGATCACACGGGCCAGATCCCGCGTAGTCCTGTTAATCCCAGGCGTCTCGGAAGTCGTCGCCCAGGCGATCGACGCTGAACGCCGACGTTCCCGAGGGTCTCAAGGAACTGTTCGACACCAAGATTCGGCCGTTCTCCAAACAGGCCGATGTGGCAGTAGAGGTTCAGGCGATGGTGCGGGGTCAACTGGCATTCGACGCAGCCGGACATCCCATCATGGATTTGCGCACTCAGGCCGAGATCAGGCAGGACTGGGATGACATCCTCAAACGCTTCCTGCGCCGAATGCGCAGCTTCGGACTGCTAATCCGCCGAGCGGACAAGCCCGCATTCGAGGCCGAGGTTGCCGCCTTCCAAACGGTCCTTCAGTCGTGGGTCAAAGGCTTCCGCAAGGAGATCGAGAAGGACGAAAACACCCTGGTATCGGAAATCACGGGTCTGATCATGGCCCGCATGGCGACCAAGCCCAATCCCGCAGAGCCACAGATGAAGCGCGAGGCGGTCGAGACGATGATCCGCACGGGCATTCAAGGGATGCGGGTCATCGAGCCATCCGTGAAGCTGGTCTTCAAAGACGTGTCCTGGGAATCCACCGGCGATCCGGAGTTTCGCAAGGCGCTCGGTGAGGTACTGCCCAAAGAGGACGCGCAGGGCTGGTTCAACGTCTATGCGGCGGCACCGCAACGGGGAGCGACCGACCTTTTCTCGCAAGACGGGTAGCCCCTTCCGGCTCATGCTGGACTTCTCTACAGCTTGGTAGACTATACACCAAACGATTAGGCGACCTACACGTCATCAGCCCACCCAAGGCGGAAAAGCATGAAATCCGATACTTTGCAAAAGGGCTTCCCGCGGGCCCTGAAGCGTCGGAAAAGCTAATCGCTGAGGCGCCCGGCGAGGATCGCCCGCCAACCCGAGCGGGAGCCGCTACCCGGCGTAATGCCGTTGTTGTCCGCGAGAGTGGGATTCCCGCGATCCGCGCGGCACTGGCCGCCCGTCGTCGCGGTCCGCAGAAGGCCCCCGCCGACGTTCCGACAACGATCCGCTTTGATGCCGGTGTGTTGACCGCCCTGAAGCTGACCGGAAAGGGATGATATACGCGCGTCAAAGACGCGATGCGGGAATGGATCAAAGACCATTCGCCGGCCGGTACCGGGACGCATCGCTAGGCACTCGGCGCCCTACCGCAGGTTCGAAAACCGACGATGGCCCGGCCGACTCTTTCGGGTATCAGCCTCCACCCTCGCCTTCCTGAACGACGCAGTTGTCTTCCCGCGCCGGAAAGCCAGAAGCACCATTCCCCAATTCGGCCTTCCAGTCTTTCTGGAGGTAGCTGGCTAGTATTCTGATCATCTCCTTCTGGTGAGCCTCTACCTCCACATCAGTCCAATGTGGGTTAGCATAGATAAGCGCAGCTTTGAGTGAGTCGATCCGTGACGAATCATAATTGTTGAATTTCGCCCTTTTTTCCTCATAGCACTTACGCCCGAACTCGGAATTTAGGCTGCGGGACACCAAGGTCAAGTTACCGAAGGCGTTCAACCATCTTTCGGTGACATCAAGAGCCCTTCCTTGAGGCGGGTTCTGCGGAAAGACATGCTCGATCGAGTTGCGGGCGGTGATACGGAAACACTTGAGTTTTTCCGGCGTAATGATGGGGTCTTGACTTAGCGCAATACTCGATTGCTTACTCGGTTCATTGTCTGAAAACCGGTGCCAAAGCACATATTCGAGCTTATAAAACCAATAGTGCGGAAACCCGACTCCTAGGTCTTTATCAAGTGGGTGAGTAAGAGGCTGCGGGGACATCCAGGGGTTACTCATGAAGCCCCGGGTTCTTTGCACCAATGGGCGGTCATCGTCAGAGCACAGCAGATGGTTATCCAAATGCCGGAGGAAGGGGATAAAGGTCGATCCTGTCGCGTCCTCTGAACGATGCATAAAGGCCAACAGCGGAGTGAGCCAGTATTGTGTAGTAATCTGCTGGGAGTGATAGAGCATGCTTTGGAGCAGCGAGAATTCCCTCATTGACTCTGCCTCAGCATCGCGGCGTAGACATTTGCTTGCCCCTGACTCGTCAAGGCGAAGCTTGCGGATCAGATGGACTTCTTCTTCGCCCTCGTTTACCCATTTGATGACATACTTGTCGAAAAGATAGCGCAATTCCCAGAGGAGTTCGATAAGACATTTAACACAGCCTCGCGGATCCGCTTGCACAAGTGATTTTTCAAAAAAATGGACGTTGAAAATGCCTAGAAGCTCTTTATCAGAAATACGATCAAGATCATACTGACTTGTGTCGTAAAGCCAGACCCGCAGGACATGCTGGAGTAAGACGGAAAAGCCGAAAATGCTACGTAATGATACTGGCTCATCCTCTTCCTTGAAATAGCCCTGCACCCGCGCGCCCTCCGTTTGATCAAACAACCCGTCCAGGATTTGCTGTAATGACTGTGGCGTGCTATCGCGTTCATTCCCCACCTGCGGATTTAGAAATGACAGTACGCGGCGCGCTTCAGCCAACCTTTCGCAATTACTTGAAGCGTTGTCAAAAAGCGGAGCCAGAGTGACGCCCGAAAGCGTCTGCAGGTTTCGCTCCACGTAGCTGTCCATGCTGGCGCAGGCATCCCACAGCAGCGCGTAAGCCCCTCGCTCTTTCGTATCCAGCACTTTCAGCATACGTGCCTTTAGAATTTCATGATGCTGAAGCTGCACACCGCGGTTATTGATCACCTCGAACAGCTTGTTCAGGTCGGTTCCTGCCGGGACCGTTGTCTGAACCAGCTTAACCTGATTGAGCATGAACGCATTGAATTCCTTGCGACGAACTCCGTGTTCCGGATCGTCAAGAAAGGAACGGATGATTGTTTGCGCATGGAAAAGCGATTGCAGCCCGCCGGCATCCGCGTGGAAATCCTCCTGTACGCGTTCAGGATCATTAAGACCTTCCTCGAAATAGCGATTGACCGATTCTCGAATCGCGAAATCAATGCGCGGCAAGGTCTGATCGCCCTGCTCCACCCGGAGAAAGGGGGCGAGTGCCCCATCCGTGTCCCAGATCATGGCGATGAGCCACAGCGTGGTAAACCGCTGCTGACCGTCGATCAGCTCAAGGACATCTCGCCCCAGGCCATCGGTGCTAGGCGTGACCACGGTTCCGCCCAGATAATAAAGTGACTCGCCATCCCGTTTGCATGCAGTCAGGAGGTCCGTCATCAGGATACGTACCTGTTCCGTACCCCAAACATACAGGCGCTGGTAGATCGGCACCTGATAGCGCAGTTTCTTAGTAACAATATCCCGCAGCGTCAAGAGTTCCGACGACGGCCTCATGCGACAACTCCGGACGGGCATCTATTCTGAACTCGGTCGATCATCCAGGCATGCTTGTCTCGTAGGCTTTCTCCTTCGCCCTTTTTATAATATGCCAGCACTGTACCCTTGTAGCGGCCAGGTGCGTTAACGCCGGTTATCACTTTGTCATCCCAGTCATCGTACCGTTTCTGAACCTTGGAAAGACTATCCATGTAATCCATAACTTCATCCGACAAGAAGGCTTCGGCAATCACATCGAGCAGATTCAAAGGCCCATCTAACAAGCAACTCCTTGAGGTTTGCCAGTAGACAGAACCCTGGGCAATGCGGAAGCTTCCCAAGACATGCTCAAAGCGCAAAGCAAACATCATTAGTCGATCGAACCCGAACCGGTCTACGTACATCAGCGCCGCCAGCAGGAATACTCTGCGCAGATGAACCGACATGTGCACGATGACTTCGTCATAAAGCTTGCGAAAGCCGCAAACCTGCAAGTCCGTGCTATTTTTATCCATCAGCTCGTGAATCAACGCGGCGTACTTGTCGGCGAAAAGGAAGAAACCGATGCCCTGGGTGATCGGTTGCCGCAGGGCAAAGGGCAACTCGGCCGGCCGGTGACTCACTTTAATCGGCAAGGTTTCCAACTCGCAGTCGCCGGATGGGCATAGAACCAAGGATCGGCTGAGACGGTTGTTGCGGGTCGCGTGGAGAGGAATGATCGCAGCAGCGCCTGCCATCGGCTTGCGGGTGCGCTCCTGGAATTCCTTCAGCAGGGCGTCACGGGAGGCAGACTTGTCAACGATAGCCGGGCCGCGCCATTGCCGGGCACGCCACAGAAAGAGATCGAAAAGCACTGGCGCGAACGCCCCCGGGAGGCCCGGAATCGGCCCATTCAGTTGCAGGGCTTCCCAGCGCCTTGCGCCATTGATCTCAAGCGCCTGATCACCGCCATCACCCTTGATTGCCCGCAGGTGATAAGCCTTGAGCAGATCGATGGCATCTGGTGGAACACCGCGATTGTTCTGGGTGTCGAAAAAGGCAAAGGCCAGATCCTCGGATGGCACCTCAATCACAGTAAAACAGAGGCAATCAAACAACTCAGCACTATGCAAGTCATCTGCTGCCAGGAAACAGTCCTTAGCCTGTCGGACATTTCGTATGGAGTCCACCGAACGATAGGTAAGATCGATCTTGGGGGGGAGTTTCTTATTGATGCACCAGTAAAGGATGCTAAGGGCTGTCAGGCGCTGCTGGCCGTCGATTATGAAACGCATATTCTCATGCCGGTGCAAGAGCACCGTACCCATGTAATACTTTGCCGGCGTCTTTGCCTGCTTCGACGACTTCCAATAATCCTGCAGGTCGCGGATCAATTGCCGGACCTTGTCCTCGCCCCAGATAAATCCCCGCTGGTAATTATCGATCGAGAGTGCAGGGACATCATTCCGATTGATCAGGTCAACAAAGGTTTCCACCCGGGGTGGGCTGATCTCTGCGACAGGTAATTCCTCGTTGGCCTCAAGCTTCATCGCGATAAGCTCATCGTAACTGGGACACGATCGCACGCGGGCTCGTCAGGTGCAGACCAGCCCACACGCAAGGAGATTCTTACACACATGCGAGCAGTTCGACGAGGAAATTCACGCCCAACTGAGCGCCCTTAAACACAGGGTCCGCGTAGCCGATCACTCGTGAATGATCAGTAAGTCACGATGCAACTCGATGAAACGATGAGATTCCAGCGCGGTTTCCACGGCCTGGATATTTTCGCACAGCAAACGCTCCAGATCCGCATTCCCCAAGTTTCCAGTCGCGATCAACAATAACCGGGCCGGACGCCCTTGGAGAAGGTGTGAATTGACAAAATCGGCGTCCTTAGTGACCACGATCCGATCATCCCTGCAGGCGAACTCAGTGATCGCAGCGTCCGAAGTCCGATTTCCTCCCGCCAGATCAAGCGTGTGCAAGGCGTCATGACCGCGTGCCGCCAGCCAGCGCGCCAGGCGCTTAGGCAATTGGGCATCGACGACGAATCTCATGCGGCCAGCGGGACGAGGTGCTTAGTGTGGGCAATCCGAGCGGCAAAGGCCAAGGCGGCAAGGATGTCTTCGCGGGTCAGATCCTCGTAGTCGGCCAGGATGTCGTCGATGCTCATGCCGCCCGCAAGCCACTCCAAGACCGTCTCGACCGGGTAGCGGAGTCCTCGGATGCAAGGCTTGCCGTGGCAGATGGCCGGGTCCATGGTAATTTGCTCGATCATCGCTGGACTCCCGGGTCCCCAGACTCATTAGCGCTTGAGGGAATGGTGGGCCGTCAAGGATTTGAACCTTGGACCAAGGGATTATGAGTCCCCTGCCCCCTCCCTGTTTTCAAGGCTTGGCGGCCGTTTTTTTGGCGAAAGTACCAACTGAGGTACCAACGCACTGTAAAAGTACGCTATGCTTAGTCTATGCGCACCCACGCGAACGGGGGCGCAAGTGAAACCCCGAAGGGCTGTCACCCAACGGGGCTTCTGTCACCACCTGCTGAGGCACAGCACATGGCAACGATCACGAAGTTACAGCGTCCCGATGGGACTGTCTACAAGGCCCGAATCCGCCGTCACGGTAGCGAGGGCGAAACCTCCCGGACCTTCAAGACCCGCAACGCCGCCGAACGTTGGGCGCGCAAGGTGGAGTCTAGCATTGAGCAGGACGACGCGGGGCTGGTCAGTGTGGCGCAAAAGCACACGCTCAACGAAGCCATCGACCGCTACCGCCGCGAAATCCTACCCGGTCTTAATCCGACCACCATCCCGAACTACACGCGGCACCTGACTTATTGGAGCAACACGCTCGGACACCTGCGCCTGTCCGACCTGACCGCCGCCAAGATTGCAGCCTGCCGGGACGACCTCGCCACCGTGCCGATGGTAGGTAAAACACCTGAGTCGATCCCCGCCTGTCGCGCACCGGCTACTGTGCGGCACTACCTCGCGACGCTGGCCGCCGTTCTCACTGCGTGCCAACAAGAATGGCACTGGATCGCGGACACCCCCATGCGGCAAGTCAGCAAACCGACCGCGAACAACGCCCGGTCACGGTTTCTGTCCGAGGACGAGCTTAACCGCCTGCTGACCGCCTGCCGCGCGTCGCGGAGCCCCGACCTGTTGTTGGCGGTCATGTTGTCGATCACCACCGGCGCCCGGCAAGGCGAAATCCTTGGACTGCGCTGGAAAGATGTGGACCTGAGCGCGGGTGTCCTGCGCCTGCGGGTGGACAACGAGAACACCGTCAAGGGCGGTATCAAGACCCTGCCCATCGTCGCCCAGGTACGCCCGCTGCTTGCGGACCGCCTGACGACCTACCGGCAAGGCAAGGTTGCGGACCTGACGGGTTCCGGCTTGGTGTTCCCGAGCCGGGTCAGTCTCAACCAGCCTGTAGACCTGCGCAAACCGTTCGAGAACGCCTTAGCGCGGGCGGGGATTGAGGGTTTTGTATGGCACGATCTGCGACATAGCGCAGCATCGTTTATGGCCGCGAACGGTGCGAGCCTGCTGGAGATCGGCGCGGTACTTGGGCACAAGTGCGCTCAGACCACCGCCAGATATGCCCATTTGACTGAGCAAAAAAGTCACACCCTGGTGCGCGACACTGCCGACAAGCTGCTGGGGGGCAAGTCGTGACGCTTCAGCATGACGAACATGGGTTTTTGGTTGGCGTCCCCGTGGACTGTGAGCCGGGCATGGCGCGTATCCGGGCTGAGAAGATCCAAAGAGAGCTTGATCGCTGGTGGGAGAAACGAGGACACCCCTGGACGCTCGCAGAGCTTGCCTGCGGACTGCGTGACGGGGGCATCCATCTGCACCCACCAAGCTCTGTGCGCCTTGTCGGGCGCGAGCAGCATCGTTTGAGCAACGACGACCAACAGGCATTGGACGCCTACACCGACGCTGAAAAGGTACTGGTGTCGGGCGGCCGGTTCCGTCACAACTTGCTGATCGAGTCGGCATTGACGGTGGAGCGGCTGACGCGGCCGAAACCGGCATCGGTCTTGGCGGCGCTGAGCCACCGAGAAACCGAAGACTGCAAGCGTATCGTCCTGGAGTATTGGCACAAAAACAAGGCGATTTACCCCAGCAAGAACGAAGCCGCCAGCGCCATCCTGGAAAAGAAGCTGGTCCCGCTAAAGTACGAGGCGATCCGCGGTTACTTGAAGAACCAGTAGCGCCCGCCCCTGTATCTGCGCAGACTACATAGTCTGCGCACACGTCTTACCGCCGCAATATCAACGCCCTACGCTACCCCTCATGCACTGACGCGCACCCCGCGCGGCAGGCGAAAGAAGGTAGCAATTTGATGACCACCACCACCGCTCCGCTTTGGCGCTCGGTCGCCGCCCTTGCCGATTCACTGAATGAGGGATCGAAGCGCCCGACTTTCACAGTGCACGCACTCAGGCATTACGTCCGGTTCTCCGAGCAGAACGGCTTGGCCCCTCACGTCCGACGTTTGGGATCAAAAATCCTCGTTGACGAGAGGGGTTTTCGGTCCTGGATTGACGCCCAAGGCCAGCGGGCGGCTTGACCATGCACACCATCAACGCACCGGCCCTGGGCGGCCGGACGGGCGAGCCTGCCCAGAATCCAGGCCCCAGACATGACGATGCCGCGGGAGCGAACCGCGGCACCGAGGGGCAAGGCAAAAATCAGCACGGGAATTATACCGCACCCGGCACCCTGTTGCGCGCCCTAACCGTCGAGACACCGGACGCTGACCCCGGCGCAGACATCGGCAATCTGGAGTTCCTGAGCGCGCTGTTCGAGGACTTGCGCCCGGATGAGTACCGCTGGACGGCGCAATTCCTGACGCCCCCGAATCAAGCCAAAGACCCGCAATGGTGCGGACTGGAAGTCAGCGAACGCTACCAGGATCGCAACCCGTCGCACCGTGGATGGAATCACTATTTCAGCGTCGCGGCGCTCAAGGCCGATGCCAAGGGCAAGCGTCACCGCCACCTTGACTGCTTCTCGCGGCTGTTCTGTGTCGTACTGGACGATGCCACAACGCCACCCGGAATCACGCCGACGTGGGTACTCGAAACATCGGCGGGTAACTGCCAAGTCGGCTACCGCTTGGCCGATCCGGTCAGCGATCCCGGCATCGCCAAGCGGCTGCATCAGGCCATCACGAAGGCCGGCCACCTGGGAGCCGACAAGAACGGCAACAACCCGGTGCGGTACGTCCGGTTGCCGTGGGGCGCCAACACCAAGTACGAACCGCCGCACGACCACCGCCTGCTGCATTGGGAGCCGACGCACCGGACCAGCGTCACCGACCTGATAGGCGCGCTCGGGTTGGACGCTGCCGCCATCCTCACCGAGCCGGCGCCTGTCACCGTGGCACCTGTCCCGGTCGCCACCACCGACCCCGGTGCATGGGCCATCAAGGCGCAACGACTCGCACTCACCGCGGCGCAGCGCACCTTGGACGATCCGACTTTGGGGCGCCATGCGGAAATCAACCGCATCGGAGCCTATGCCGCGCGCGACGGGTTGCCCGTCGAGGCCCTGGAGACCGTCCTGCAAACGTTTGTGGACCACATGCGGCCCACCGACTCATCAGGCGTTGTGACTGGTGTCAATTGGGACAACGAGCGCAAGGCCATCAAGGACGGCTATCACAAGGGCGTTGCCGATGGCGTACCGGCATTGGTGGATACGTCCGCGCTGCTGCGCGGCCGTGGCGCGCCCGCTGGGGCGCCCGTGGGCGCCCCCGCTACCGGCCCATCTCCAATGGCCGCACTCGCCGCCCTGGCCGGCGCAGTAGCAGCCAAGGCGCGCCCAAGCTGGGACCCCGACATGATAAAAGGCGCGCTCTCCTATCTGGACCCCTGCGCCGATTACCTGATGGCTATCCAGGCGATTCATCACGCCTGCGCGGGCGGTCTGGAGGGGCTCGATCTCGTCTATGACTGGCTGAGCGCGGAGACGCCCGAGGAACGCGCCGCCATCGATGACGCTTGGACGTGGCTTGACGCTTCGCGGGGCAAGCCGGTCACGGTGCGCTCGCTCTACAAGGCCGCACGTACCCAGGGATGGGACGGGCAACCGTACCAAGCGCCGCCTAATCCTATGGTGCGAGTCAGCATGGACCGCTTGGGGCAGTTCATGCCGCCGCCGCGGTACGCCATCGACACCCTGCTGCCGCGTGGCCTAGTAACCCTGCTCGGGGCGCACGGCGGGGCGGGTAAGTCGTTACTGGCGCTTGCCATGTCCGCACATGTTTGTTGTGGGCAGCGGTTCGCGGGGAAGTTCGGCGCGACCATCGGGCGCGCGCTGTTCGTCTCGCTTGAGGACCACGGGGACATGGTTATGGACCGCCTGTCACGGGTTATCGAGTCCTACAACCTGGACGCCGACGCAGTGCGCGAAAATTTCACCGTGCTGGACGGGACAGGCAGTGATTGCGCCCTCGCGGTAGAGCGCGTCCACACCCGGCGCCTGATGGCTACCCGCGCGCTGAGCCAAGTCGCCGCCGCCGCCGAAGGAGCCTCTAGCGGTGTCCGCAAGCCCCTGAACTGAAAAGCCGCCCGGCGGGGGAAAACTTTCGTTTACCCCAGCCCGGAACGAACAATCAGTCAGTTGCGCGCGTGGGCTGGGGCGGCAGGCGAAA
>Ga0247838_1003847_pt1 | contig 16721 bp, 16 predicted proteins | sample LaCruzMarch2015__5_FD_189097 | JGI IMG/M metagenome (GOLD analysis project Ga0247838, IMG submission 189097) | Freshwater microbial communities from meromictic Lake La Cruz, Castile-La Mancha, Spain - LaCruzMarch2015_15m | ecosystem: Environmental > Aquatic > Freshwater > Lake | place: Spain... | reverse complement strand
TCTGAAATGAAGCTTTTCACCTAAAGCTCCATTATGATGTTTCTTCGTCAATCCAAAAAATACCTGCCGCCTTGAAAAACCCCATTCGAATCGATCACCTCCTGCTTAGGCTGATTTTTGGCCGAAGCTGGCGCGAGAAATTATGGATGTCAAAGCGCGATCTGGGTATTTGATGATCGCCAGGTCATCACGCCTTCGCTGCTACGATGATGTTGACTATATTGAAAATAGCGCCAAAATTGATGACATTAACTACATTTACACCCTAGACAATACTTTTAAGGTGATTAATAGCTCCGCGCTAGACGAGCGTTTCTTGCGGGCTGCGGGCTTTTGCATCAAACACTGCATGAGCGATACCCGTTTATTTTATTGGCAAGATAAGCTTTGGGGGATAGGTGCAGCCGCACAACTTCAAGGGCAACATGAGGTAGTCAAGCAGGTTATGTTCTGCATCGAGCAGAACGCTGTAATTGATGCAATCTCACTAGACTCCCCTACCGGCTTTTCATTGGAGAAAAATTGGACACCAATAGTTAAGGAGGGGGTCTTAAATTTGATTTATAGCTTCTCCCCTTTAAATCTCATCAAAATTGAAGACAGAAAAGCAGTCCTTCAGGGCGGCCTTAGAAAGATCACCAATCATGACGCCAGGGGTGGCACCCAGTTAATTGAATATAAAGGTGGATACATTGGGCTAGTACATCAAGCGCCCAACATGTGGAACGGCAAAAGATCGTATACCCACAGCTTTGCTTGGTTTACGAAAGATTTAGAATTACTGGAAATTAGCGAACCTTTTTATATTCAGCGAAAAGGGCTTGAGTTTGCAGCTGGAATTTGCGCAGATGAGGGTGGAGTGATTGTTTCCTATGGAGTGGCGGATCGGGCTTGCAGGATTATAAAAATCCCCGATCGAGTGATTGAGCGTTATCTGACAATGTAGAGGTCAATACCCCTAACTCTACAAAGAGTTTTCCAGCATCACATCATTCACCATGATGCAATCTATCTCCACCATCTCTGGGAAGCCCCCGCCATTATTGGGGACCAAAGAACCCAAAGTAAATCCCAGCGACTCATAAAGGGCAATAGCCTCCCTAAAATCAACGGATTCTTGATAAAGCTTTTGCACGGCTAACTCACTTTGTAAACCCAGAAAATTTGAGATGATATTTTTTCCGCCACGAACTACCCGAACATCAAAACCTTGTGTATCCATTTTAAGAAATGGCCTTACAAATTGATACTGATTCTTTAGCCTCACATAAGCGTCTTCTAACGTTTCTTTTTGTACCTGAATAATATTGATCGATTTATTGGCATCCTTAAAATTAGCAGTTGATTCATGACTTGGAGTTCCCAATGAACTGAATTGGTCGCTTTGCATAACGTTAAACTTGCCAATACCCCCAACTTCATCAAGGGCAATTTGCTCAACAGTCCATAGTGGATCATTTAATGCCAATTTTCTAATCTTATCTGCGGCAGATGGGATGGGCTTAAGCTCTTGCTTAAGTTCTCGATTAAGTTCTCGCTTAAGCCCTTGTCTTATGACTTTTTACTTGCTGGACTTCTGGTCGTTTGCCTGCATCTGGTGCCGGTCAATCCAATTTACTTGAATTCATCTTTTTTTGGGGGGCTGCTAGAGACATCCCAAATAGGGCGATCAGGAAAAAGTAGTGCTCTAGGTACTCTCGCTCGCTGACCTCGCCCACAATCCAAAAGAAAAACATCCCCAGAATAAGCCACAGGGCAATATCAGCAAGCAACTGCCCTCCAGTAGGGTCTGGCACTAGCGCTCCAGGGTCCTTGGATGCGCTCATCTGACGCCAAGAGAAGCTGCGGGCGATCACCCCAACAATGGCTGCCCACACCAGAAATAGGCCTGGCAGGCCCAGCCCTAGGGTGTAATCAATCCAGGCGCTGTGGGTCATGAGTGCTAGGGATTTGGGGTACTCAGAGCGCATGTAGTGCCCAAAGGCCATGTGAGAGATGCCGTTACCTAGGGGGTTTGCTTGGATGAGTTGGGTTCCCTTAATAAACCACGAAACGCGCTCGTACGTACTGCCGTTGATGGGTCGGCCCTTGCTGTCAACGGGTTCTGGTATCGGCCTGCCGTCCCGTATCCAGGTCTGATTTTTGTCAATCTGGGTTGCAATCTGAATGTCGCCCATGAGGTTAGTCAGCTTTCCCTCGTAGCGCTGGTCGTAGGTCCAAAAGGCAAAGAGTGCTGCTGTGACGATGGCTATTGACAGCAATCCCAGGGACAAGGCCTTGGCTTTATGCATGGCTGAGCGATTTTGGTCAGTAAGCCCTGCAAGACTGCGATAAATCACTGCAAGCAAGCACAGGGCGGCCCCCAGTCCACTGACTAAAATGCCGTTTAGGGCCCTGGCCGCTATGAAGTCCACGACACCCATGAGAACTAATGCCACCCCCATGAGCAGTATCCAGACCCTCACCTTCAAGGCTTTGCTGTCGATGGCGAAATAAATCAGGCCAAATCCCACCAAGACCTGGCAGAGCATAAAGTACACACCGGAGAACTTGCCCTTAAATGGCGCATAAAACATGCCACTAGGGAGCACCCAGTTGTGCTGCAGATAGACCTGATACAAGTAAAGCCCGAAGGTCAGAGTGGGTAGCAGGGCAATCGCCAAAATCACCCAGATGATTTGCCGGGGATGTTTAGAGAGCATGATGCCCGCAACTGAGCCCAAGATAATGCCAGCGCTCGTGCGCAGCCAAGTGCTCGTTAATTCTTGCCACTGTAGGTCTTTAAGGGTGGAAATACAGTACCAGTGAAATAAGACCCACAAAGGAACGAGTAAGAGGCAAATGCTAGGCCAGTACGCCTTCCAAGAAAGAGCAGGTCTAGTCAGTAACATCCATCCAATCCCTGCGCCTGCCCCAGTAAATAAAGCAATGTTCCGGGCGGCGATGGTGTGGGGTAGAGCCCAGACTATTAAGAGAATAGAAATAGCTAAAAATACCCATCCCCGAAAGAAACGTTCCAGCAAGGTGTAACCCAGCAACTGGGCCTTGGATTTAGAAGGGGGGAAATTTAGGGTGGACTGCAATGAAAAATGTATTTTTCTCTAAGATGGGTGGAGTGGGTGATTACTTGTAAGCAGAATCACTAGATTATGATCACAGTATCAATCCCATGAATGGTTCCATGATACCGCCCCTTCAATACCTGAGCAGCCCCAAAACCCTCAATGGCGCCCTAGAGACTTGGTTTGTCCAAAACACCTTGCTTGGTGGAGCACCCATTTCTGTATTGGATCAGGGGATTGTCCTTCATGGTGAGAAGATTGCCTACTTAGAGCTATTTCAGATAGATGCGAAGTTCATCCAAGAGCTTCATGCGCAGGCTAAAAAAGTGATTCTGATTCATATGGGGGATGAATTTGCGAAAAAAGATACCTCTGCCTATCCACAGTGCGATCTGATTTTGCGTAACTATTACTTTCCAGAGCTCTTTTCTAGATCTGAGTTAAAAGATCGGATTTTGTGGATACCCAACGGTTTTAAATCCGGCGTTGGTCCGCGCACTCCCGATTCTTTGCAAAGCGCAACTCGTCGACAGCACCTCGCCTCTTTTATGGGGTGGATTGATAACCCCGACTCGTTTGCTGGCGAGCGGGATAGTTTTGGCCGTATGGTGCGTGCAGTGCGCAAAACCCGTGGCGCCCGCTTACCCGTATTCTCAAAATGGCTGGATCGCAAATTACACCGCAGCCAAGAGCGCCGCCAATTTTCTCGCTCGAGCTTTGCGTGTGAAGACCTTTATCTCTTGTCCTCGAGTGGTTTTGCCAGTGGCAACAATCTGGGACTGTACTCTGCCATCATGGAAAACAGTATCTTTGCCCCCTGCCCGGCTGGCAATTCTCCAGAGACCATTCGTTTATATGATGCCTTGGAGTCTGGCTGTATACCCATCTGCCTAGATCATCTCTTTTTACGCTCAGAATTGGCATTAGCAGCGATTGGTCCAGTACCCTTCCCCATTCTCCAATCATGGGATGAGCTACCTGCTTTTCTCACGAAAATGAAAGTGGCTTTGCAAGAGCAGCCTCAACTGATTAGCGAGCTACAACAAGAATGCATCCGCTGGTGGGCAGCGTATAAAGAATGGATTGCTAACACCATTGCGCAGCGCATTGCTGCGCTCTAAGCTTATCTTTATGACGAACTTTAACGCAGACCTTGATGCCCATACTCAAGCGCAATCGCTCTATGACAAAGCCTTGGCATTTTCTACTGCAAAACACTCTTTAACGCTCACCCATGAAGTCGAACATGCCGGTTATGGGGCCATGCTCTCCCGACTGATGACGGGATTAAATCAATCTTTTGTTCAATCAAGCAACTACCACTTCACCACCAATTCCTCCTATCAAATAGAAACCCTCTTTAATCTTGCAGTAAAACAAGACCCGATCGAATTTGCTAAAAGCAAGAAAAAAGTGTGGCATTTTTTTAGAGATACTTGGGATGTGAAATACCCCATACTGTCTTGGAAGTGGCTCACGAAAACGGCGGGCTATAAAGAGCGTGTGCGGGCAGAGCACCAGTTCCCCAATTGCCCCATTCCGATTGGGGGTACTCTTTCACGGCATCAATGGTGCGCTATTTTGGCCCAACTCATCTGCGGCAATCGAACGCCGTATTTACAAAATATTCTGCAAGAGAAAAAACAAGTGCTCGGCTGGGATGATGCGGCACTCCATGTGGGTATCCATGCGCGGCGTGGCGATAAAAATACTGAGTGCCCTTATATTCCGACGCAAACCTATGTAGCGTTTTTCCAACGCATTTCCAGCCAGTACCCAGATCAGGCTATTGAGATTTTCTTAACAAGCGATGACCCAGACTGTTACGCAGATTTTTCAGCAGCACTTCCCGATGTGTCTATTTTGTGGGATCAAGACGAACCCCGCTTTAATAATTGCAATGTCCATATGGTAGGTGATCAACCCGACTTAGCACTACAAGAGAGCACCACGGCCGCTAAAAATATTTGTCTCTTGGGGCAATGCGATTATGTGATCGGCATGGCTTCGGCGCAATTTACCTGGATTGGCGGACTGCTTTGCGTCTTTCAACACAATCTAGATACCAGTAGGCAGATCATGATTGACCCGATGACTCGAGCGCAAAGCCACTGGGCCTGTACTTATGGCTACCCCTTGGAAGAACTGATTTCATGAAGGTCTTGCATATCATCCCCGATGTCAATGCGGGTGGCGCCTCTAAAGGGACCTACCGGATTCATCATGCGGTAAAGAAGATGGGGGTAGATAGCCACCTATTGGTGCTGAAGAAAAATTTCGAAGAAAGCCATATTGAAAACGTCAACGCTGGCATCACTGGTTGGATTGGTCGCAAGCTACACAAAGAAATCAATCGCTCACTCAATAAGCCATTTGCGCACTTTAAGACCACAAATCAAGCCCTCCATTCTTTTGGATTGGCGCGCCGCGGCATTATTCACAAAATTAACCAATCCGATGCAGACATCATTCATTTACATTGGATTGCCAATATGCTATCGATTGAAGATATTGGCCATATCACCAAACCGATTGCCTGGACCTTTCATGACATGTGGCCCCTATGCGGAGCAGAGCACTATGTGATGGATGACTCTGAGACAGCCCGCTTTCGGGTTGGCTATCTAGAAAACAATCAGCCCTCTTATGAAACCGGACCGGACTTTAATCGCTTTACTTGGGAAAGAAAATTAGCCGCTTGGAAAGATAAAACCTTTCACATTGCTACCTGTAGTCATTGGCTAGCAGACTGCGCTAGGGCAAGTCCGCTATTTCAGAATGGATCAGTAAGAGCAATTAATTACCCGCTGGATATGGAATCGACTTTTAGACCCTCACCTAAAGCCGAGTCACGCAATCTATTTCATCTTCCTCAAGACAAAAAGATCATCCTTGCTGGTGCCATTGATAGCGTCAATAGCTTTTACAAAGGTGGCGACTTACTGAAAGAGGCGATTACCCATATTGCCAACACTGGGCGTAAGGATGTCGTAGTGGCTCTGTTTGGTGAAAAGGCGGATGCCCAATTTACGGACTGGGCTTTACCCGTCATTAATGTGGGCCGTATTTATGATGAGCAGTTGCTCGGTAAACTGTACAGCGCTGCCGATGTGGTGGTCATGCCATCAAGACAAGAGGCTTTTGGCCAAGTTGCTTCTGAAGCGCAGGCCTGCGGCACACCAGCAGTGGTCTTTAATAAAGGTGGCCCAATCGATATCGTGGCACATAAAGAAACCGGCTACTTAGCTAAGCCCTTCGATACCCAAGATTTGGCAGAGGGCATTTGCTGGGTGCTTGATGAGCAAAGCAAGGGAGATCACCTCTCCAGACAATCCCGTGAGCGCGCTATGCGTTTATTTTCTGCACAGCTAGCGGGCAAAAAATATTGCGAGCTGTATGAAGCCGCACTGAGTTCAGCCCACCCAATCCCTCCTTTTAAAATAGAGTGCTTATGAGCGCCCATTCCCCCAGAATCCCCATCACCAAAGCCAATGTCTTATTTGGTGGCCCGGTTCGTAATGTAGAGCCGACAATTTATGCAGAAGTAGCCAATCTATTTCAGGCATTAGGGCAATTTCACACAGTGCAATGCTTGGTGATTGAAAGTGATAGCGAAGATCAAACCTTGCAAGAGCTAGAGCGTCTGAAAGCAGACTTTCCTCACTTTGACTATATTTCAGTAGGCAATCTACGTAACAAGATGTCTTTGAGAACAGACCGGATTGCTTTTTGCAGAAATCACATTCGCAAGCAATTACTAAGCAACCCGCGTTACGAGCAAATTGACTATGTCATGATGGCAGATCTAGATGGTATGAATCATTTGATTAATCAATCATCGATTGCTCAGTGCTGGCAAACACCTGAAGACTGGGATGTATTAACCGCCAACCAAACCCATTACTACTATGACACTTGGACGCTGCGGCATCCCGATTGGTCCCCCATGGATTGCTGGCATCAAAAGTGGGCGCTCGATAAACTCATTGGAGAAGATGCCGCCATGAATCTGGCGCTCAACGCTAAGCAATGTCGTCTCCCCCCGGATAAGGGATTAATCGAGGTCGATTCTGCATTTGGTGGACTGGGGATGTATAAAAAACCCGTATTTATGGCCGCAGAATATGCGGGCACAGATGAGCAAGGAAGAGAGGTGTCAGACCACATCCCTTTTCATGCGAAGCTGCGTCAACAAGGGTTCCGCATCTTCATCAATAGCGCACTATTAAATTGCGACCATCACATGGGTGCACCTACCCATTTGCAGCAAAAAAAGATCTCTCCAGTTTTTAGGGGACTACGAGCCTTATTGTTGGCCATACTAGGCAAAAGAAGGTTAAATAAGTACCTAGATCACCTTAAGGCCGAAGAGGGGTGAGCGGCCACCAGCAATAGTTTATAGATAAAGCTTTTTTCGCAGATTACGAATCTTTCGCAAAAAACGGTATTTTGTTAAAGCCAATCTATCCCACCATCCCAATGTGGGAATGGCAGAATGTTTACCTGCCTGGATAAATACCTCATTAAATTTTTGCATCACTGCTGCAGGAGAAAAGCGTTCTGAATACGCATCCCAGTTCTTTTGAAACTGGATTTGCCTAGTAAAGCCAAGCAAAATTTGCTCCAGATCTTTGCGTCCTTGATAAAAAATGCCCTTATCGCCCAAGATCTCAATATGGCTGCGTTGTGGAGAAAAGGCATAGGTAATGACTGGCTTTCCTTTGATCGAAAACTCTCCACAAGCAATGCCAAAACTCTCTCCAATACCGCGCGCATGAATCATGCCATCGCAAGTATTGATCAGTTGCATCTTCAAATTCATATCCGAGTTGCCGGGCAAAAAGATCAGTCTGTCATGGCTTGCAAACGGGGTAATGTTCATGAACACAAAATACAAGTCGGATCGCTGTTGCAACACCTCAAGAATGACCTCGTGCACAAAGGTGAGGTTAAAACTATCCGATCCCCCATAGCAAGCCAGCACGGTGGCCTCCCCTGGAATATGGAGCTGCGCTCGCAAATCCCCAGCCACTTCGGGTAAATCAATCATATGGGGAACAAATGGCAATTTTTGGTTGGAATACTCTTTGGCCAACCACTGCGAAACAAAAGCGTAGCGATCACCATGAAATTGATCCGGTGCTACCGGAAAAACGGCGTGGATTGCGCAGGGAACGTTTTTAAGGATATTGGCATCCCGCTCTCCCGATTTAATGAAATACATTAAATCAAGGTGGTTTGCTTTGGCTAAGGCCTCTAACTCTTCCATGCTCTCATAAGCAAAAACTGGGAAATGCTTTTGAAACTTGGCAATCACATTCGGATCGCTCGTAAGTTGCTTCTTGTAAAAGATAAAGGACTGGTTGTGTAATAGGTTCTGATTATGAAATGCGTAATCAAAGAGTGCCACCTCTGCACCACGCAGGGTTAGCGAATTAGAATGAAATCCAATATTCAAACAAGAATCCTATTTAGTCATTGGTTGGATAAAAGTGGTAGATTTGCACCTACAATTGATCATACGCCGACAAATACTGCCTGTACCCTACTTCCATTTATGAAAACAATCAAAATCGCCTTGCTGGGTACGCAACATGATTATAAAGATGGGATTGTGCCGCGCATCATTGCGCAGCTTGGGTATCAGATACGGTGGGTACAAGTCCATGAATGCGATTTATTAATTTATGGCGCCTTTTACTCTGCTCGCAAGGCCCATGCTTGGCTTCCAAAACCGCTGCGCCCCTTAGCTGGCAATCTAGAGCAAAAGCTGAAGGACTCACTGAAAACACGAAGTCATGCACCAGTGAGCGTATTTCATACTTGCGAAAATAAAAGACCAGATATGGTGGCTACTGACTTTGCCATTACCTTTGACTTAGGCCCTGCTAAGCCCAATCAATTGCGACTGCCTTACTGGATGGAATTGGTCGACTGGTCGCACGAGGGTATTGTGGGTAATACCAATCCCCGCTATGGAGAATTACTATCCCTCACACGCTTGGGGCAGGCTCTAGGAGATGACTTCCTCAAGCGACCTCAAGTGGCCAGCATGATTACCTCTCACTTACTAGAACCTCGTCGGACTCTTTTAGCGGCCACCCAAAGAGCAATTCCTGTAGAGGGGTATGGTCCTTACTTTGACTCCTCTATTAAAAACCATCATCAAAGCTATTTTGTCAAAAAAGCGGTTTTACAAAAATATGCTTTTAATCTTTGCCCAGAAAACTCTCTTTACCCTGGCTACTACACTGAAAAGATTCCGGAATCATTTCAGTCTGGAGCGCTCCCTCTGGGCTGGACCGATACCAATGTCTGCGCCGACTTTAATCCAAAGGCCTTTATCAATTTAGAGCCGATGGCCCATCTAGACTATGCACCACTTACCCAGATTCTCAACTCAGAGCCTGATCTTCGTCAATTTTGTGACCAGCCCCTACTCCTTAAAAAGCCCAGCCTAGATTCTACAAAGCAATTTATTGCCGAGATCCTAAGGCAAGCGAGCACATAAAGTTTCTTCCTGCCTTAACGCGGGAACCAAGGGTGGGGACTAAAGGTGCGATCCATCCAACGATGGACGGAGCGACAAATCTTTTTAAATCCTCTGGTAGGTGCACGTTCAGGGCGATACACCGTAGTGGGCGTTTGAGAGATATCAGAAGGATACGGCCTAACAGCAAGAAAGCTTAAGCCATGGACCCCTTTATGCTCGATGTAATGGTCAATCGGCTCATAAATAAAGCGTGCACCATCAATCAGCTTTTGTGCGGCAGCAGGTTTTACTAAATATGCAGTACAACCCAGCGCATCAATTTGATTTTCTGCAATAACCCAGTCGTCCACCTCTTTAATCACGCTAAATGGGGAATCTTCTAAGGCCTGCAAACGTACCAAATTCCATTGGGTATATTCATTTAATAGGTAATCAATCGTTTTTTCAAACTGGGGAAACAAAATAAAATCATCTTCAAAAATCAAGGTCGGTTTATTTTGATCAACACAGGCTTGCCACGCTTTTTTATGCGATAAAAATGCGCCGATCTCGCCAGGCATTAAGCCAAAACCCAATAGCTTTTCTACCTTCTTAGCATCGTATTCTGGAATAGGGAACTCTAAAAGTTTGCCATCGACTGCATCTAAAAACTGCCAGTCAATTGTCGTCTTGGCTAACTCCTCGCTTGCGCGCTGACGTCGATCTGGTGATCGCAGCATAGAAATGACTAATGTTTGCAACTGTCTCAATTGGATTCGCTTTTGTTGTTCAATTTAATTTGCCTCACGATGCATTGTTTTTAGCAAAATCAGCATAAGCCTGCGCCAAACCCTGCTCTAGCCCCACTTGTGCATTCCAACCCAGCTTATTTAAGCGCTCTGAACTCATCCACTTCCGAGGAGAGCCATCGGGTTTGCTAGGGTCAAAGCTAATAGCACCTTGATAACCGGTTGCTTTAGCGACTGCATGGGCCAATTCATTGATGGTCACATCACTTCCAAAGCCCACATTGATGTGACTTTGCATGGGCTGTGTTTGGCTATCGTAGCTTGCTTTATCAAGCTCCATCACAAAGACGGACGCTGTAGCCATATCGTCGACATACAAGAACTCTCGCTTAGGAGTGCCTGTTCCCCAAATGACCACTTCAGGGGTATTAGCGACCTTCGCCTCATAAAAACGCCGAATGAGTGCGGGAATGACATGGCTATTTTCTGGGTGGTAGTTATCCCCTGGACCATACAGATTTGTGGGCATGACGGAGCGGTAATCGACACCATGCGAGGCGCCATACTGACGGTTGTAACTCTCACACATCTTGATGCCCGCAATCTTAGCAACCGCATAGGGCTCATTAGTAGGCTCTAACTTACCTGTGAGTAAGGCATCTTCACTCATGGGCTGGGGAGCTAACTTAGGATAAATACAGCTTGAACCCAAGAACAAGAGTTTCTTTACCCCAGATAGAAAGGCTTGATGAATGACATTGTTTTGCACCATCAAGTTGTCATAGATAAATTCTGCTGGGAAGGTATTGTTGGCATAAATGCCCCCTACTCTCGCTGCAGCCAAATAGACCTGGTCTGGCTTTTCAGACTCAAAGAAGGCGGCAACTTGCGCTTGATTGGTTAAATCTAGCTGCGCATGCGTTCTAGTCACCATATTGCTAAAGCCCTGCTCTTGTAGATTTCTGACAATGGCTGAGCCCACCATACCTCTGTGGCCAGCAACATAAATCTTTTGAGTTAAATCTAGACTCATCTTTTTCTTATCTATCTACTATTAATTAATTCTCTTTACCAACCGCGACTGAGTAGCCGTGCTTCTCTAGAAGCGCATGTTGCTTGGCCTTTTCTAGATCGTTAGCTACCATCTCCACAATCATCTCATCAAGGGTAATTTCTGGAACCCAGCCGAGCTTTTCTTTGGCTTTAGTAGGATCTCCCAGCAAGGTCTCTACTTCAGTAGGACGGTAGTAACGGGGATCGATTTGCACAACCACATCACCCACTTTAAGCGCTGGTGCCTTATCGCCTTCAATACTGGCTACGATCGCTTTTTCATTTTCGGCAGTGCCTTCAAACTTTAGCGTAATGCCCAACTGTTTGGCGCTGCGGGTAATAAACTCTCTGACCGTGAACTGCACACCAGTGGCAATCACAAAGTCTTCTGGCTGGTCTTGCTGGAGCATCAACCACTGCATCCGCACGTAGTCCTTAGCATGACCCCAATCCCGTAAGGCATCGATATTGCCCATAAATAAACATTTCTCCAGGCCCTGGGAAATATTCGCTAAACCACGAGTCACCTTACGAGTCACAAAGGTCTCACCACGGCGCTTGGATTCATGGTTAAAAAGGATGCCGTTACACGCATACATGCCATAGGCTTCACGGTAGTTCACGGTAATCCAGTACGCGTAGAGCTTAGCTACTGCGTAAGGGCTACGTGGATAAAAAGAGGTAGTTTCTTTCTGGGGGATTTCTTGCACCAAGCCATAGAGCTCAGAAGTCGAGGCTTGATAAAAACGGGTTTTCTTCTCTAAACCCAAGATGCGAATGGCTTCCAACATCCGCAATGGGCCCATGGCATCGACATCAGCCGTGTACTCAGGGGATTCAAACGAGACCGCCACATGAGATTGAGCACCGAGGTTATAAATCTCATCAGGCTGGCACTCTTGAATGATGCGAACCAAATTACTGGTATCGGTTAAATCACCATAGTGAAGAATGAGGTCTGGATGATTGACGTGGGGATCTTGATAGAGATGATCAATCCGCTCGGTATTAAAAGAAGAGGCGCGACGTTTAATGCCATGAACAATATAGCCCTTCTCCAAAAGGAACTCAGCTAGGTAAGAGCCATCTTGGCCGGTGATGCCGGTGATGAGGGCAACTTTTTGTTTGCTTGATTTAATTGTCATATTGGTAATTACTTAAGTGATTGATACATTTTCTTAACAACTTCGATTCCCTGGGTTGTCGCTTTCCAACCCATTCTCTCTAAAGCCTTGGATGAATCAGCTCGGCCAACCAATAAATCAGTAGGCCGAAACAAGGTAGGATCTTGTGTGACATAGTCTTTCCAATCTAAATCTGCTTGTTCAAAAGCAGTACTCACAAACTCCTCTAGGGAGATAGTTGTACCTGTGGCAATAACATAGTCCTCAGGGACATCCTGTTGGAGTATCAGCCACATCGCCTCCACATACTCTGGAGCCCAGCCCCAATCTCTGGAAATATCAAGCCTGCCTAGATTTAATCTTTCCGGGCTGCCATTGGCAATTCTTTTAACAGCACGCACAATTTTTTTCGTGACAAAGCGCTCGGGTCGCAATGGAGACTCATGATTAAATAAAATACCAGTACAGGCAAAAATACCGTACGCCTCACGATAGTTGTTCACTAACCAATAGGCGGATGATTTAGCAACGGCGTACGGACTCACGGGATAAAAAGGTGTACTCTCATTAGCTGGAGCACCATTGGCCCCGCCGAAGCATTCACCAGAGCCTGCATAATATTGATGGATATTTTTATCCATCATCCGGCAGCCTTCCAATATATTTAAGGTTCCCAAGGTAATACTCTGCATGGTTTCAGCCGGCTGCTCAAAAGAGAGGCCAACGGAAGATTGTCCAGCCAAGAAATAAATTTCATCGGGATTGCTAGTGCGCAAGGTCACCAACACGCTGCGAAAATCTTCAGGCACCATTGATAAAAAATGAATCTGGTCTTTTATTGCTAATGTTGCCAAATTACCAAATGCTGATCCTTGCACGTCCCTAGAGGTCCTAAAAATCTCATATCCCTTTTTTAAAAGGAGCTCTGCCAAGTAAGCGCCATCTTGACCGCTGATGCCGCAAATAAGCGCAACCCTTTTAGGCATTAATGAATCTCTTTCATTCTTTTAACGTCCATAAATATCGTCAAATCGCACAATGTCATCTTCACCCAAATAGCTACCGGACTGCACCTCAATAATCTCCAGTGGCTCTTTTCCTGGATTGGCCAAGCGATGGGTTTGGCCTTGTGGGATGTAGGTACTTTGGTTCTCAGTGAGCGTAATGACTTGATCACCGTTGGTAATCTCAGCCACCCCTTTGACCACAATCCAATGCTCAGCTCTGTGGTGATGCATTTGCAATGAGAGGCTTGCTCCAGGCTTTACTTGAATGCGTTTGACTTTAAAGCGCTCCCCTTCATCGACAGAGTCATACCAACCCCAAGGGCGGGCCACTTTACGATGTAGGTTCTTCTCTTCACGCTTTTGGGCTTCTAACTGATTGACGATGTGTTTGACATCTTGACTGTTAGCCCTGTCCGCAACCATCACCGCATCAGCAGTCTCAATGATGATGAGGTTCTCTACCCCTACTGCGCTCACCAAACGGGTGCTGGCATGAATAAGGGAGTTCTTGGTATTGGCGAGCAAAGTATCGCCAGACGTGACATTACCCTGCTCATCTTGATTACCCACTTGCCAGACGGCATCCCACGCACCGAGATCATTCCAGCCAGCATCTAGTTCAACCATTTTGACTTGGAACTGTGTTCCTGGACATTTTTCAATGACAGCATAGTCAATGGATTCACTGGGTATTGTTTTAAATAATGCTTTATCGGGCCTGACAAAAGTAGAGTCGCCAGAAGCATCTACCGCCTTACCAAGCCAAGCCGTTTCTGTGGCGCCAAAAATATCGGGACGAAACTCTTTTAAGCTTGCTAACCAAGTGCTCGCTCGAAGTACAAACATTCCGCTGTTCCACAGATAGTCCCCATCAGCTAAATAGGCTTTGGCTGTGTTTGCATCGGGCTTTTCAACAAATTTTTCAACAGCGTATTCACCATGAGCCCCCGCACCAGCAGTGCGTTTGATATAGCCATAGCCCGTTTCTGGGGCAGTTGGCGTAATACCTAAAATCACAATAGTTTGCTTACTGTGATCAGCGTCCACTACAGCCACACAATCTTGTAGAGCCTTAGTAAAGGCTGCGGTATTTTTTACGGTCTGATCAGCTGGAGTAATCACCAAGATCGGATCACTTGGTTCGTTAGCCTTGGTATCTTGGCCATCTTTGGCCTGAAAAGCAGCTAAGGTCAGTGCCGGAGCGGTATTGCGGCCCAAAGGTTCAAGCAACAGGGTGGCAACAACACCATGGAGCTCACGTAATTGATCTAAAGCCAAAAAACGGTGCTCTTCATTGGTAACGATCAGCGTAGAGCCCACCTGTATTTGTGGGCCTGCGATCGAGACAATCCGTGTGATAGCCTGCTGAAACAAACTTTGACTAGAGTCATCACCGGAAAGTACTAAAAACTGCTTAGGAAAACCGGAACGGGATAGGGGCCAAAGACGCGTGCCAGAACCGCCGCAAAGGATGACTGGAGTGACTTGGGTCATATGATGGAATTGCTCGCTCTGATGAAATCAACTTTTAATTTTATAGGGTTATTGAATTTCTCTAAATTATTTAGAATATCCCCAGCTAGCCCATACTATTTATAAAGAATAGAAGGAAATTTTGAAATCGAAAACAAATGCACCCAAAAAAATAAGCGATTCTAATTTGGGTGCGTAATTCCCTCGAATCCTCAAAAAAACAAGGCAGCCCAAACACCATTATCGGGCTCTGCGCGCTACCATCAATGCATTGAAAGATCCTAATTTCTATGAATTTGATCTAATTAAGCATCTAAAAGTCAGGAAATCTGCCAAATTGCTATGCGTTGAGCTGTTCTTATATTAAAGTTTATGTTACAATTGAAACAATATAAGTTTTATATAAAACATATTTGGACTCATATGCGCGCACATGCTGAAATACCCCAAACGATTGATCGTGGGGCATTAGCCAAAATGACCATGCAATTGATGGATCATTGGGATTTGCCTACTGAAGATCAGCTTGCCTTGCTGGGCTTGGCATCTAGTAACCGAGCTGCCTTGGGTCGCTATCGTCAGGGTGAACCCATTAGCCAAAACGTAGACCAGTACGCAAGGGTGGGTCATTTGTTAGGGATTCATAAAAACCTTCGACTTTTATTTCCGCGCAATAAAGACTATCTATATAGATGGATGAAGACCAAGAACAAGGCGTTTGAAAATCGAACCCCAGTAGAAGTTGTTAAAGAACTCGGTTTTATGGGCTTGCTCATGGTGCGGTCTTATTTAGATAGGGCTAGAGGCGTCTGATGGGCAGTCTATTTAATGGCTTATTTGAAAACTTAACCCTGGTTGATACCCATCAAGACTTAGCTCGAAACATCATTTCTCTCATCAATAGTGAAAATCTATTCGATGATTTGAGCAATTCTCCAAAAGATTGGGAAACGGCGCAAATGGTTGAGCTTGACCACAAACCATCGCCTTTTGAATCCTCCGTCCCCGTAATACATCGTCCATTTGAGGATGCCGTATGGGACAACGTCATTGAATATCCATTTAAGCATTGGATGCGAAGTCGTTATTCTGATGGCTCTTTTGGCGTTTGGTATGGCGCAGACTCGCTAGAAACCAGTATTTATGAATCAGCCCACCATTGGTACGCCGGCATTCTAAGCGATGCTGGCTTTAATCAACCTGGAGCGTATGTTGAAAGAAGGGCCTACTGGGTTAGGTGCGATGCAGCCCTTATTAATCTGAAGCAAAAGGTTTTATCCCACCCCCAATTAATGGATCTAAATGACTATAGCTATACACAAAGTGTTGGAGCCAGATTGCATCATGAGGGTCATCCTGGCTTGATGACCAGATCCTCCAGAAACCTCAGTGGAGATACTTTTGCAATCTTAAAAGCGCAGGTACTTACGACCCCAAGACATGCAGCGCATTACTCTTATGAAGTAACCGAGGAGTCGATTGTGGTCAAGTTAGATGGAAAATCTCTTCTTTTAAAAATTCAACACCTGGGAAAAGAGTAATTCCTAGGTTCGCTGGCACACTTTTAAGAGGGCGGGCCGTAAATTCCTCTTGGTGGGCAATTCGTCAACTTGAAGGTTATGGGGTCAAAATTGCAAGTTATGCGTAATCCCACAGGAGCGGGTTTTGTCTGCCCTTTTTTATCAATCGCTTTATTTAATCGAAATAGTGATATTAGTTGTTTTTAGCTATCAAGCTAATACAAAAATACGATTATTCAAGTGGGTAAATTTGTCCATAAT
>Ga0247838_1003823_pt1 | contig 16802 bp, 16 predicted proteins | sample LaCruzMarch2015__5_FD_189097 | JGI IMG/M metagenome (GOLD analysis project Ga0247838, IMG submission 189097) | Freshwater microbial communities from meromictic Lake La Cruz, Castile-La Mancha, Spain - LaCruzMarch2015_15m | ecosystem: Environmental > Aquatic > Freshwater > Lake | place: Spain... | reverse complement strand
CCCTTGCTCGATCATGACGCCGTGGCGGCGCTGCTGTCGCCCTATGCCGATGCAGAGCGTCACTGGCTGCCCGCGGGCGCGGTCGACTGGGAGGAGTGGGAGGATGTGCAACTGGCCCGGCTCATGGACTATGAAATCGCCCGGACGGCCAACGATGACCGGGAATTGCCGCCCCGCCCCCGCGGTGCCGATGAACTGCGCAAGCGCCTGCGGACCTTTTTCAGGACGCTCCCGCGCCGGGTGCTGCGGCGGCTGGCGGTGGCCGACGGGGCGGCACCGACCTCCCCGACCCTGGCGCTGCTCGGGGAGGCACTGGGTCTCGACGCGACCGCGGTACGCCTGCTCGATTTCCTCGAACAGCGTGAGTTGGTCGAACCGCTACGCGTGTTGTTGCGCGCCAATGGGCACCCCGGTGTCCGCATCGCCGCCCGCGTCCAACTGGGGCGACTCGCCGCCTTGCTGGGTCTGGATCGGACGGCGGTACAGGGCGCACTGGCCAAGCGCGCCCCGCTGCGGGCGCTCGGGCTGGTGGAATATGAGGACGGTCACAGCGATCTGGAGGACTTCCTGGCGCCCACCAGCCTGCTGCGCGAGGTGCTGGAGGCCGCCCCGCGGGATGCCGAGGCGTTGCTCGCACTCTTGATCGAACCAGCCCCGGCCGGGGCCTGGCGGCTGGACGCTTTTCCGCAGTTGGCGGAGGCGGCCGGGCGCCTGCAAGGGGTCTTGCGGCAGAGCGCGGACACCGCGGCGGTCGGCGTCAACGCGCTCTTCTATGGGCCGCCCGGGACCGGCAAGACCGAACTGGCGCGGGCCTTGGCCGCGGCGAGCGGGCTGCGGGCCTATCAGGTGCGCAGCGCCGATGAGGATGGCGACGGGCTGCGGCGCACCGGTCGGCTGTCGGCCTATCTGCTCGCCCAGCGCCTGCTCGGGCGCCGGCGCGACGCGGTGCTGATCTTCGATGAGGTCGAGGACGTTTTCGAGTCCGCCGATGAGCCGTTCGCCTTCCTGGGGGTGCGCCGCGCGACCGGCCGCCAGAAGGGCTGGATGAACCGCATCCTGGAGGAGAACCCGGTCCCGGCGATCTGGATCACCAACGACGCGGACAGCATGGACCCGGCCTTTCTGCGCCGCTTCCTGCTGCCGGTCGCCTTCGTCACCCCGCCGCGCTCGGTACGTCGCCGGATGGTCGAGAGCCATCTGGGCGACCGCGACCTGCCGCTGACCTTGCTCGATGAACTGGCCGACGACGCGGTCCTGGCGCCGGCCCAATTTGGCGCGGCCCGGCGCCTGCTGGACCTGCACCCGCAGGCCCCGGCCGAGCAAACGGTACGCGCCGGGGTGGCGGCGGTGCGCACCCTGCTCTATGGGGCGCCGACGCCCCGGCGGCGGACCCCGGCGACCCGCTTCGACGTGGTCTTTCTCAACCTGGCCGGCGGGATCGGTCCGAACGCCATCGCCCACGCCCTGGCCGAGCAGGGTCGCGGCAGCCTGTGTTTCTACGGTCCGCCCGGGACCGGCAAGACCGCCTTTGCCGAGGTCCTGGCCGAGGCCCTGGACCGCGAACTGGTAGCACGTCAGGCGTCGGACCTGATCTCGCCCTATGTGGGAGAGACGGAACAAAACTTGGCGCGGCTGTTCCGTGAGTGCCACCCGGCGCATTCGGTCCTGCTGCTGGACGAGGTCGACAGTTTCCTCAGTGACCGGCGGGCCGCCCGGCACAGTTGGGAGCGGACCCAGGTCAATGAGCTATTGCAGCAGATGGAGCGTTATCCCGGTATCTTCATTGCCGCCACCAATCTGATGGCGGGCATCGATGCGGCGGCCCTGAGGCGGTTCGATTTCAAGCTCAATTTCCGGGCGCTGAACCCGGCGCAACGGCTTGCCCTCTTTGCGCGGGAGGCGCTGAATGACGCCGCCGCGCCGGTGGCGCCCGACTTCGCGCGTTATCTGGAGACGCTGCAGGGACTGACGGCCGGTGACTTCGCCAACGTCTGCCGCCAGCGCACCCTGCTCGGGGAGACCCTGACGCCTGAGCAATTCCTGCGGCGGTTGGCGGCGGAGTGTCGACTGAAGCAGATGGATGGGCGGGAGGCGGCATAGCGGCCGTCGATCATCCCTCCGGCCGTGCCGAAACCGGAAACCAAGCGGAGGTCGAGGCTTGCGCCGGTTCGGTCGGCCGTCGGGCCGACCCCCAAACCGGCCCGGCTGCGCCCACGCCCTGCTGTTATCGTTACGCGGCCCACTCTGACTGCTACACTTAGCCAATCTCTATTAGCTAGGCATCAAGAAGCCCCATGATCCAGGTCAATATCCACGAGGCCAAAACCCAACTGTCCAAGATCATCGACCAGGCATGCCGTGGCGAGGAAGTCGTGATCGCCAAGGCCGGCACACCCGTCGTGCGCCTCACCCCCATCGCGCCTTGCCCCAACCGCCGGCAATTCGGTGCGTTGAGCGGTAAGGCCCGGGTCGACCAGCGTTTCTTTGAGCCTTTGCCGGAGGATGAACTGCGTGCCTGGGAATGAGCCACCTGAGGACAGACCGCCGCCCTTGCTGCTCGACACCCACGCGTTGCTCTGGTGCTTTTTTTGCGTACAGCGGCTTTGGTAGACTTGTGTCCCGATTCGACAAACAGCGACGCTGTTCGTAGAAGCGCCATCCTGGCGCTTCGAAGCGGTTGGAAGCCGCTTCTACGGCAGTAACGATGATCGACGCCGAACCGCCAATGATCAATCTCTTCGACTGAGCGGAACGCAATGCAACTCACTCTGCACATTCCCGACGATCTTGCCGCGGAGCTGCGACCCGGCGAGGGGCGTTTGCCGCGCATCCTGCGCCTTGGTCTGCGCGAGCTTGATGCGCAAGGGGCAACGGGATTCGCGGGACTGGCGGACGTGCTGGAACTTCTTGCCAGCCTGCCCACACCGGAGCAGATCATGGCGCTACGTCCCAGCCAGACCTTGCAAGACCGAATTGACCATCTCCTTGAGCGTAGCCGCGAAGGCGGCCTGTCGGACGAGGAGGAGCAACAATGGCGCCATTACCAGTACATCGAGCATCTGGTCCGTAAATCCAAGATTCGCGCCGTTCAACTCAATCGCCCTGAGCGGATCGAAGAGCGGCGGATGCTGATGCTCTCCGGTTTTTGCTCCGAATCCGCCGACTTATAATCCGTTGGTCATCGTCGTGGTAGCGCCGCACCTCCCCGTTCCGTGCCACCGCTCCAGCGGTGGCACGTATGTGTCAGGCGCTGTGCTCCGTGAGCGCCGACGGCCGAAACGATGATCAAGGTCCGAAGCAGGGTTTCGTCGGCCGTATTGGGGAAAAGCTCTTGGGAAACCAGCGTATTTAGTGCGGCTGATGCCAAATACATCGCCTTCGCCCGTCCTGTACGACAAACAGTGCCGCATCTCTCTGGTCTAATCACGCCACGATCTCACCTATCGCCGGCACGCAAGCGCCAGGCGACCACCAAAGAGGAGACAGCGTGATGAAACGCCGAATTTTTCTGCAAGGCTTGGGGGCCGGTAGCGCCCTCTGCCTGGGCAACGCCTGGGGCCTCAGCGATGGCAAGACCCAGCCCGCGACGGTTCGGCCCTTGGTGCCGGTAATTGGCACTCACGACCAATTTGCTGTTTTTAAAGTGATTGGTATCGGAGGTGGGGGACGCAACGCAATTAATCACATGGTTGAGTCTACGATTGAGGGGGTCGATTTCATCTGCTTTGATACCGACAAGCAGGCACTCAAGGGCGCGCGGGCGAAGACCCTCTTGCAACTCGGTTTAGGCACCACCAAGGGGCTCGGTGCCGGCGCCAATCCTGAGGTGGGTAGACAGGCAGCGCTGGAGGATCGGGAAAGCATCGCGGCGGCATTGGCTGGTGCCGACATGATCTTCATCATCGTCGGCATGGGCGGCGGTACTGGTACCGGGACCGCCCCAGTGGTGGCTGAGGTTGCTAAAGAACTGGGCATTCTCACCGTCGCCGTGGTGACCATGCCGTGCCCCTTCGAGGGAAGTAGGCGGCGGCATATCGCGAAGGATGGCATTGCCGAATTGATCACGCATGTTGGTTCACTGATCACGATTCCGAACAATAAGCGGTTCGCGGATCACGGCAATGATCTGACCCTGCGCGGGGCCTTCAAGGATGTCAACGGTATCCTATGGAACGCCACCCGTAGCATCGTCGAGATTAACTGCCAAGACTTGATCGGCGTCGATTTTGGCGACGTGACGACTGTGCTGTCTGGTATGGGGGTGGCTATGGTTGGCACGGGTACCGCCGTTGGCCCGGAGCGGGCGCGTGAGGCCGCGAAGGCGGCGGTTTATTGCCCTCTGTTCGAGTCTATCGATCTCGCCGCGGCTAAGGGTATGCTGATCACCATCACTGCCGGCCGTAGCATGACGATGAACGAGTTCGACGAGGTCGGTAACACGGTTCGCGACTTTATGGATGATGACGCCCTAGTAGTAATGGGCGTGCGGCTCGACCTGGAGATGAAGGACGAGTTGCGGGTTACCATCGTGGCCACCGGTCTGGATGATCGGCTGATTTCCGCAGTAGGACGCGATGCGATCGAGCGTGAGAAGGCGATACGATGGAACCTGGAAGCACTTTCGACGACAGACAACAGTCTGTCTGATTATCAGGATATTCCCGCCTTCCTGCGCCGCCCGACGGATTGAGGGGGGTGTTTATGCGGGACTATAAATGCTTAGCCAACAATATTCCGTTGGTCCGGATGATGATCGCCACCAAGCCGCACCATGAACATGCCGTTTGAGAATGATTTTGCTCGCGCATCGGACCTGCTCAAACAGGCGGATGCACTGATCGTTGCAGCAGGTGCCGGAATGGGGGTGGATTCCGGGCTTCCGGATGCGGCACGGGGTGTTCGTGTTCACCAGTAACGTGGATGGACACTTCCAGAAGGCCGGTTTCGATGCCAATAGAATTGTGGAGGTGCACGGCTCCATCCACCACGTGCAGTGCCTGTCTCGGTGCCGGGACTCCATTTGGACGGCCGGAGACTTTGAACCTGTCGTGGATTCGCAGGCATGTCAGTTGGTCAACGCCTTACCCACTTGCCCACATTGTGGTAGTCTTGCCAGGCCTAACATCCTGATGTTTGATGATGTCGACTGGGTCGACGAGCGCCAGTTGGAGCAAATGAAGCGACTGCAACACTGGTTGAGGCCAGTGCGGCGCCCGGTGGTCATCGAATTGGGGGCGGGGACTGCGATTGCCACGGTGCGGCACTTCAGTCAGGACGTGATTCATGACTGGGGCGGGAGGCTCGTTCGTATTAACCCGGCCGAATGTCGAGTGTCGGGCGGGCTCGATGTGGGGCTGGGATGCGGGGCGTTGGAGGGCTTGAGAGTGATAGAAAAATATCTAAAGGTTTGATGAAACCAGGCTCGGATGCTCAAATGAGCATTAAAGAAGCAATGCGAGCCCAGCCTTCGTTTATTTTATCTTCTTTTGTTTTCAAACTAACCGGAGCGTTTTCAATGTTGCACGCCATCATCCAAAACAAGACACAGTGTCATCGAAGATATCTTGGTCATCGGGATGACGATGGTCATCGCTTAACCGCGGAAGATGAAATTACCTCAACGGTTTTTGGACCGCTGAATTTTATGGAAGCCGGGCCGGTTCTTCGCTTCTGGCGTTCCGTCTTGAACCAGTCTGGAGTGGTAGATGTATTTCCGGCGACGCCACCGGATAGTTGCAAACTTAGATTGTGGCCAAGTAGGCGAGTTGAGGACTCAGAACGAAGCCGGATAGAGCCTGATGCGCACCTGACATTTTCTTGGCTGGAAGGCGCGCGCATTGACATTCTGGTGGAAGTTAAGTGGCGACATTCGCTATGCCCGGACAATGTTGCAGATCAGCTTCGCCAGCAATGGATCAAATATCTAGATGATGATGCCAGGGGTAACTGCTGGCATATATTTATTGCTCCAGCGATTAGTGAGGGGATTGCTGTTAGCTGTGGTAGCGATGGCAGGTTATGGCGAGGTGGCAAGCTTATCCTTATGAGTTGGGTGCAATTGCGTGATGTTCTATCATCTATCGGCGAAGGGGAAGATGGTCTTTCACGGTGGGCTAAGGATACCGATGGCTTTCTTGAGAAAATTGGCGTCCGCCGCTTCAAGGGTTTTGCCCATTGTTATCTCCAGCAGACTATACCTGAGATCGTGCATCATCAATTCTACAGCCGTTTTAATCATGGCTTTCAAGGGTTTGAGGTAGCGGAAAGAGGCTTGCCTCAATTAGAGTGTCATCACCAGCCATTTTTTCTGGAGTAATAGCGATGTGTGAGCAAGGTAAAAGATTGGCGCAATGTGTGAATGCGATTTCGGCCTATGGTAAAGAAATCGATGTCTTGCGCGAGACGCTCAATAGACTGCTGGTAGACGAAATAGAGAATTGCCCACAATACGCCCGTCACGCCGATGATATATTCGAAAGCTCTCAGCAAGACGCGGCAGAGTGGGTCTATACGGATATCTCGTATTCGATACCGCTGCAGTTTATGATGGGGCCGGCTCCACAGAATCCAGTGAGATATCTCGGCTATCAAATTAGCCTCTGTGGCGATGGAATCTCGTTTTGCGACAATGAGGAGCCGCTGCTGCACGTCTATTTTTGGCGTCACCCTAGCGATTTTGAAGAAAGCTATATGTGTCCTGAGTTATTGGAGGGGTCTACAACCGAACACAATAAACACCTGATTGTTTGGCCAGGGCCGCGTGATGGATTGCGGAACTCCGAATGGACCTTCAGTTTGCGCCTGCTGACACTGGACTCAGGTCAGACTCTGCTTGAACGCGTGGTTAGGCCGGCAATTCGTTTAGCATCACTAGCGGCAGGTGCCGACATCGCCGACGTATTGCCTGACAATCTTCCCGGGCTTCTGGCCTATCCATAGTACATGTGGTAAATGGGCGCAACGCATCCATCGCATAGGCAGGGTCGATGGATGTTGCGCGTCTTATTCGTCATCTACCATCGCAACACCGGATCTTTGCCTTCAGAAATTGCTGGGCCAGGTCTAAAATAATCCTATGCTGACATAATGCTCTTCATCCCGCGGAAACGGGTCTTGCTCTGTCCACCCCTCTTGTTTTAGGTCCGAAACGATATGCTGCCTGGCGACGGGGCCAGCTTCTTCACCAAATAATCTGATCGCCTCTTTTATGCCTGCCTCATGATGCCTGACTCGGCGGTGCCGCATCTTATATTGTTCACTGGCATGAAGTTCGTCTAGCCATAGATGCACTTCATCGTAAGGCTTGCCGAAAAGCGCTATGGATTCACTGCAATGCTCTTTAAATGTTGACATTTTTTCACCCTGGCCTGGGGGGGGCATCGTAGCTTGTAGGCTGTGATAGCGCAACGGGCCTCGATCATGGTCCGGCCACCGTGGCCCATCCCTGGTTCAGGAATTTCTCTCACGGAGACACGGAAACACGGAGAAAGAGAATTCCGGATCTTTGTGTCTCCGTGTCTCCGTGAGAGATTTCTTCGACCCGGCGTCTCTGCGCGGGTTTTGGCTTGCTGCCAACCCCCACTGCGAGATTCCGGGTGCGAATCTGCCTCTGGCCGGAACAATGATCAAGGCCGCGCAACGTATTGCAGACCCTAAGTATTGTTCCGGCCGCCCCTGCATTCTGAACGTCCGCGCGGGCAGCGAGGTTGCCATCCCTGGCCTGGATTCCGGCATCCCGGCCGGAATGACGGCTCGCCGCTGCCAGAAACGATGATTAAGGCCCACTCTCGCGAGACAACCATGATGTTTAAGCTACCCTTGAAGTTGGCCCTGCTCTTGCTGGCCGCCGTCTCCGGCGGCGTACTCTGGCAACAAGGCCAACTTGCCGTGCTCGCGCTGAGCCGCATCGATCCGGTACCGGAAACCCGGGAGATGGTCGCCGCGGGGCACTATGCCGAAGCGGCAGGCTATCTCGATTTCTTCATGGACTACGATTACGTCAGCCAGGACCCCGCCGCGCAGGCCCTGCACGCGCAGATCGAGAAGGAGCGTGGCCGTGTCGCCTATCAAGCGGAGAAGTTGAAAGAAGGCCTCTTCGATGGAACGAGCGACGAGACCATCGGTCAGACCGTCGGGGTCGTGAGTGACTTGTTCGTCATCGGCGATCTTCGTGACCTGACAAAGCAGGCGATCAACTGGGGGCAGGGCGCGGAGGTGGACGAGGTGGTCGCCGCGCTCGCCGGCATCGGTGTGGCGGCCACCACGGCGCAGGTGGTGAGTTCAATGGCTACCGTCGGGACCGGCGGGGCGGCGGCACCGGCGGTGGGGGCGACGACCGCGGTCAAGGGCGGGGTCATCATGCTGAAGGTCGCCAAGAAGCTGGGTAAGTTTCCGCCCTGGCTCGGCAAGGCGGTGCGCGATGGCGCCGCGGCGGTCAAACGTACCGGTAAACTGGATGCGGTGGCCGACCTGTTCGAGAATGTCTATACGTTGGCAAAGACGCGCGGCGGTTTCGAGCTGTTGAGTCATACCACTGATGCGGCATCGCTGCGGCGCATTGCGACATTCGCCGAGACCTTCGGTAACCAGAGCGCAGCGCTGTACCGAATCGGCGGCGACCAGGCGCTGAAGGTCGCGCAGCGTGCCGGAGACCTCGGGGTCGCAACGATCAAACAGGCGGCGACCTTTGGCCAGGGCGGATTGCGGGTATTGGACAAGATGGGCGCCTTACGTTTCACAAAGTTCTCGGCCCGCGCCGGGAAGATCGCCTATAAGGGGAATGCCATCCAACTGCTGGCGCGCCTGCTGATGGATATTCCTCATTGGCTGTTGTATCTATTTGTCGGATTCGGTGCCGCAGTCTGGATTCCTGGGCGCTGGATAATAAGCCTCGGTAAGCTTGTGAGCCGATCATAGGTCGGGAGTCGCCACCGGCTAAAGCCTCGACCTCCAGTCTTGGACGAATCGCCGCTGGCCGGAACGATGATCAAGGCTTGATTCCGCGCTGGCCAGACCCCGGCAGCGTTTCTGTTACGACCCGCAGGCGACTGTTTTTGATCTCGCTGCCGCCTACGGCTTTGGCTTGGCAAAGAATCATCCGTTCGTCGATGGCAATAAGCGCGCGGCCCTGGCGGTTGCGGCGATCTTTCTGGAAATGAACGGATTCAGTCTCGATGCGCCCGAGCCGGAGACGGTCGTGGTGATTGAAAGACTGGCCGCCGGCGATCTCTCCGAGCCAGCACTGGCTAATTGGCTCAGCGATTCATCGGTTCATCGGTTCATAGTGCATGACGAATGACGCCGCGCGGCTGGCCGGAACCACGCCATAGCGAGTGAGCACTGACATCAACCTTGCCTTTACGCAACACGCGGGTCGCATTGCCGGCCTTGACCACGGTTCCGGCCACGGGACATCGTAGGGTGGACAAGCGTAGCGCAGTCCACCAGCGACGGCGCGGGATTCGGTGGACTGCGCTATCGCTTGTCCACCCTACGGCCGGAACGATGATCAAGGCCTCCAAGCCCATGCAGAACGGCCACCTTTACCGTTCAGGCGCCCGCAGTACGCCTGGACTTGATCTCTGCAATGATTTTGTCGGCGGTCATATCATGGAACAGGGACTCTCGCTCAACGGTGTAGTCGCCGCTACCGGCGCGGAATTGATTCAGGAAGCGGATAGTATCGACGACCCCAAGTTCTCCGAGAAGAGCCTGATTAGCCCGCTGGTTGATGTCAGCGATCGGTTGAATGCGTACAGTCATTTGAGAATCTCCGTTATGATGCCCAGGAGCGGTGCCACCTGACACTGAAGATGAGTGCCGGCGCGACTCTTGCCCAGCAATTTGTCATACCGTTTCAACTCTGATCCGCGGTTGCGTCTGAGCCGGTCCCGGCGTGCATCGCGCTGGGTCCGCAAGCGGATGCGGTGATCGATGCCTTGCGCGTCCGGGCCAGGGCGTCCTGGGACGCCGCCAGTCACATGACCGGCTGGGATGTCGACTGTTTCCGCACCGGCCGGGATGATCCGGCGGGGCTCGATCTCTGGATCAAGATGCGCCTGCGTCCCTTCGATTTCATCGCGCTGGTGATCGATGCCACGGACCCCGCGACGCGCGACCAGATACCCGGTTTGACGGACCGCCTGGCCGGACTGGAGGAGGCCGCCCTGCGATTCGCGTTCATCGTCGGTGATGACGGCAACCGCGACGCATCTTGGCGTGCCCCCTTGCACTCAGCCCTGGATGGCGTGTTGAATATTTGCCCTCAGCGGGGATTCCTGCGCGCCGCGGCGATCGCCACCCATGTCGGACGTTGACCGGACTGGGACGCCCCTGGTGGTTGTAGCGGTCGCCCGCCACCGCGGCCAGGTCGAACACCAAACCGAATTGCGGGAAAACTGGCAGCGCGCCGTCTGCCTGACCCGTCAAGACGGTCGGCTGGTGCCGCTCAGCAACCCCGATATCACGAACCGCGCGGACACCGGATACGAACCCGAGCTCAGGTCCGAGAGGCCGAGCCGGATGGCCGCCGCAACCACCCGAGGCACGCCAGCGTCCCCAGGCCCCACAAGGCCGCGGCCAACGGTACGGTGATCTGCGCGGACAAGGGGACGGCGGCCAGCGTCAGGCCAACGCGCGCCGCCGCTCCCAGCGCCAGGCTGCCGAAGAATGCGCCCACGAATAGTCCCTCACGCCCATGCCGACCCGCACCACCAGCCAAACTCAGCCCGGCCAGAAAGACCCCGCCCCAGGCCATGCCCATCAGGGTTTGCAGAACGATCAGCACGAATAGGTTGGGCGCGGCCAGACAAGCGACACAGGCGAACGTCCCCAGCAGCGCCGACAGCGCAATACCTCGCCGTGCCCCGACACGCTCCAAGACGGGCTCCCCGGCACTGACCGCCAGACTGAAACCAATCCACAGCACCGGCATCAACCAGGGCAACAGAGCGGGGTCGGCCAGACCCTTGTAGAGTGGCGCGGAGTTGACGAAGACATGCACTTGGAGCCCTGCCCCCAGCAACAACATTGCGATAAGCAGCCAACCGACGCGTGAGACGGCGGGTCTGGGTACGCTATCGGCAACGCTGTTGGCCGGTTGCTGGCGCGCCTCCCAGGCAGCGAATCCCAAGGTCGCCAGGGCCAGACTCACCCCGGACAGGGTGAATGGCAGGACCGGATCGACGCCCTTGAGCACCGTCCCCAGGTACGGTGCCAGGGCGCTCGCCAGGCCCATGCCCAGCAGCGCGACCGCGGTCGCCTTCCCGGGCTCCTGACTGCGTCGCACGATCAGGGCATAGAGGGGTGCGCGCAGTACCGATGAGCTGAGCACCCAGAGGACGACCAACCCGACGAACAGCGCCGGGGCACCAGCCGTCAGCCACGGCAGCGCGACGAAGGCCAGGCAGGCGATCAGGTTCAAACTCACCACCACGGGTGCCATGCCTCTGAACAGGCGCATGACCCGGTCGGCGTAGAGACCCAGCAGCACATCGGCGCAGGCGAACAGCACCTGGTCTAACAGCAGTAAGCGCAGTGCAAACTCCTTGGGCAGCCCCAGTCGGGCGAGCAAGGGGCCGAGATAGATCGCATAGACCGCCCAAGTCAGCAGGAACAGAAACTGCACCAGACCCAAATAGCTGAGCTGGGGGCGGCCGGCGATTGGTGCATTCATGAGCGCCTCCCGGGCGGTTCGACCCCAAGTGTAACCCCCGAGTCCCGTCCCCGAGTCTCACGAGGGAACAGCGAAGGCCGCTTTCCGGTTAGTGTATGCGTGGTCATCGCTGCCGCCGCCTGATCGCGCAGGGCCAATCGGAGGCACCATCGCCCCATGGTCAGTGCAACCCGCCATCGGTCCGATCGAGCCCGCATCAGTGGGTCACCCGCGAAACCTGACCAAGCCCCAGCCGCCACAGTGCGCGAAGAAGGTCTTGCCTGGCTTCCAGCACCCGCACCAGCGCCTCCTCGACCGACTCGCCCCCATCCCGTCGCCGTTCAGAATCGACTCGGACGAGAGCCTTGCGGCCATCGTCAGGCAAATCCGGTGAAGTCCCACCGGCTGCCCGTTCGCGCCCGCCGACCTGGCGAATGGTGATCATCGCACGGCCCCAGGATCAACACCAGATCGGCGCCGGAGCACGGCGGCGCCACAGACCAGGGCATCCCGGTCCAAAGCCAAGGGCTCGACGTTGATTCTGGACGGCCGCCTGCAAGGCGCCCTCGCACCCACCCCGACGCCGCCGCAGCGCGCCCTGGCCGACATCGAAGGGTGGATCCTCGGGGTCGACTGACGCTCAAGGCCCGCGCAACGGGCTGAGCATCATCAGGCGCGAATCGGAAAAATACAGCGCCTGAGCGATCTGCGCGACCGTAGCCTCCCACAGCGGTCAAGGTCACGGCCGAAACCGTGGCCGAGGATCAGGAACGCCTGAAGCATCAGGAAAGGCCTGCGACCCGCGGCGTCTGGGCCGTGGCTTGCCGGCTCGTCCTTGGCGCTCCTCCGGCTACCAAGTCCCCGCCACCGGGATGTCGGTTGCGACGCCGAAAGCCGCTGTCGTGACGTCCCCGCCGGCCGGCCCCTCCCAGAGGCGGTTGCCGTTTGCATCCAGCCGGAACTTACCGTCGCTCGGGCGCCCAACACCCACGTCGTCCTTGCCGTCGCCGTTCCAGTCGCCAATCACCGGGCGGTCGGTTGACGCCCCAAAGGCACCTGTCAGCGTATCGAGTCCGACCGTCCCGTCCCATCCGCCGTTGCCGTTGGTGTCCAGCATGAACTGCCGGGTGCTCGGGCGCCAGACGCCCACCTCGTCCTTGCCGTCGCCGTTCCAGTCGCCGATCACCGGGCGATCGGTGGACACACCGAAGGCAGGTGTCAGGGTATCGCCTGCGGCAGCCCCGTCCCATTTCCCGTTGCCGTTGGCGTCCAGCATGAACTGACGGGGGCTCGGACGCCAGACGCCCACCTCGGCCCGGCCGTCGCCATTCCAGTCCCCCGCCACCGGCAGGTCGGCCGAAGCGCCAAAGGCGGCTGTCGTCGCATCGCCGCCGGTCGGTCCGTCCCAGACCGCGTTGCCGTTGCCGTCCAGCCGGAACTTGCGGTCGCCCGGACGCCAGACACCCACGTCGTCGCTGCCGTCGCCGTTCCAGTCGCCGATCACCGGACGGTCGGTCGATGCCCCGAAGGCGCCGGTCAGGGTATCGCCGGCGGCCGTCCCGTCCCAGGTACCGTTTCCATTGGCGTCCAACAGGAACTGCCTGGTGGAGGGGCGCCAGACTCCGACCGCCCCTGTGACGCTGCCTTGCCCCTCGAAGGCACCGATGTCGATGCGCCCGTTGACTACGCGGTCGAAGCCCGCCCCGCGTTGGTCCGATACAGGGGGTGTTACCACGCAATACGCTGGATCAGGCCAACCGTCGCAGCCGGGGGGTTGCTGAGACTCCGGGTCGCCCCGATCAATCGCCGGGCTGCCCGTTAGCAGGGCATGGGTGAAGGTGGACCCGCCGTTATCCTGGAGGGGTCCGAGCAGGGGGTCCAAACCGAAGAGGTTGGAGCCCGGAACCGATTCGACCGCATAGGCGTCCCCCAGATCGCCAATCAGCGAATAGTGTAATGCCGCAGGCAATATAATGCCCTCCTCGGACGCCAGGCCGCTCTTGATATCCGGATTGATCGAGGCTTGGTTACCCGCAATGATTGAGTTGCGGATCATCGTCGGCTCGTAATACGCGTCATATTGCCACTCCTCGTTTTGAAAAGTCTTGAAAACCCCGCCACCGACTTGCGCACTATTTCCAGTAATCACACTGTTTACGATGATCGTACTGCCGGTCCGTTGGTAAATTCCGCCGCCGTTGATCTGGCCTTCATTTCCGGAAATCGTGCTATTGACGACTTGAACCGTCGCGATCCCCATAGTCGAATCCTGGCAGCTAAACGCGCGTGCGCGAATGCCGCCACCCATATTGCCCGATACGGTACTGTCGGTAAGCGATAGTTTCGCATCGATCCCAGCGCCGACATTCCCGGAGACGGTGGATCTCGCGACGGAGAGAGAACCTTGAGCTAAGACGCCCACTCCTCCATTATCAATGACCTGCGTGTCGCTCACGTCGACGCGCGCACCCCAGCAACCCGGCTGCCTTATTCCTCCTCCGCCGTTTTGCGCAACGACACTGCGTTCGACTGAGAGCGGGGCTGCAGCGCCACGATATCCTGTGCCGGTGCGAATTCCGATGCCCCCGTTATCGGTGATTACGCTGTCTGTTATAACAATGTTGCCATAAAGATCGGTACCGTTTCCGGAATTACCGGAAATCCGAACGCTTTGCAGGCGGACGTCGCCGGACGAATAAGACCAATAGGTGGAGGTTTCAATTCCAACCTCTGTGGTTCCAGTGATGATACTGTCTTCAATCACGGCGGACCCGTAGTAGCCACTGAACCTTAGAGAAATCGCGCGACCGGCGTGTTGTAAGGTAACCCCCGATACCGCGAAAGATGAATCGTCACCGATCACAGCGATGAGAATCGCGTCATGCCCGTTACCGTCGATCACGAGCTTTTCTTTTCCTGGGCCGACAATGGACAGGCTATCGTACGTTGTCTTCTCCAGCGGTCCGGAGGTAAGGACGATGCTCCCGCTGACGGATGAGGCAAAGACGATCTGGTCAGGGCCAGGATGGGCGTCCGACGCGATGAGGGCCTGACGCAGGCTGCCGGAGCCCGCATCCGTGGTGTTGTAAACCGTATAAGTCGCAGCGTACAACGGCGCGACGGCGACCAGGGCGGCACCCAAACCCAGCGCACAGGCGAGCGGGGTAGGTCTCGGTTGCAGGCAATCGGTAACCGCCTTCGCCAGCCTCTGTTGACGGAGCGGTTCGAAGCAACGGGACTCACCAGCGTTGTCGGACATGCGTTTCATGGCACTCTCCTTTCCTACCCAAATTGTTGACGACAATGCCTTTACCGGGCGGTGCTTCGACTCTCGAATCCAGAGCAGTGTCCGCTGATCTCTAAAGGCCGCGCGCGCCGCCCTGCGATGACTAAACAATGACCGCATTTATAATAGTACATATCAAAAAGCGTGACGTCCGTCACGGTTTCGGCAACTGCCGATCCACGAAGGACGCTCGGCGGTGTCCCCCGGTCGGGGTACCCGCATTGGGACAAAAATCGCCTAATATCCCATCAATTCCGCCAGCGTCTGCCACCGCTCGACCGCCGCACCAGGGCTAGGCCCAAGCAGGGCCAGGATCAGCCCGGCGGGTGACGCCGACACCCGCCGTTCAATCCAGTTGCGGGCCGCGCGCGGGTCGTCGATGACGGCCGCGGGGACCGTCCAGGCCATACCCCTGATCGAGGACTGGTCCATGCCCGGCCCGGCGCGCGGGTCCAGGATCGACCGAGGTGCGAGGTCAAGCACCTGTTCGGCACCCGGCGGTGGCCCGATCAGGCCGCCAAAGCGTTCCCCCAGCGCCGCGGCGACCGGCGCGGCCAGGGCGAAGGGCAAACCGGGCTCGGCCTCCAGATAGAACCGGAAGCGGCTGGGGGTGTCGCGCGCCCAGTCGCGGGCATCGGCGCCGCCCGCCGCACGCCAGCGCGCGGCCGGGACCGCGACCGCCCGGCAAACATTGGCGAAGTACGCAAGCCGCCACTCCGGCGGTAGATCTTCCGGATAAAATGGGTCGTCGTCCGACCGGGGGTCCCAACCAGAGCGCACGGGAAGCAAGGGCATGTTGGCAGTGGTTAGTGGTTAAACCGCGTCCAGCGCGGAATGCGTAGTTTTCATGGTGTGTTCGGCCTTGGAGATTTCACCGACCTCGGTGGAGACGCGGCTTAATATTTATACTTTTTTGCGACTGTAAACCGCGCCAACTCCGGCAATCGTCGAGTCTGCCCGGGCCGATCGCATCCAAGAACATCGCATACCGCGCTGGGCGCGGTTTAGTGTATGGTTACATGGCCCATCGGCGGCAAGACAGCCGTCGGTGTCAAACCACACGCGAATTCCATGACTGAACCACGCAGACTCGGCACCCGCAAGCACATCCTGGCCCCCGGTCAGGAGGCGCGCATCCGCGACCTGGGCCGTGCAGTAATCGAGACCGAGGCCGCCGCGGTCGCGGCCTTGGGCGCGCGACTGGATGGCGGATTCGTTGACGCCTGTCGCTTCCTGCTGGCTTGCGAGGGGCGGATCGTCGTGCTGGGCATGGGGAAATCAGGGCATATCGGCGGCAAGATCGCCGCGACCCTGGCCAGCACCGGCAGTCCGGCCTTTTTCGTGCACCCCGGCGAGGCCAGTCATGGCGATCTGGGGATGATCACACCGCGCGACGTGGTACTGGCGCTCTCCAACTCCGGCGAGACCGCGGAATTGCTGACCATTCTGCCGCTCATCAAGCGCTTGAGCGTACCGCTGATCACCATGACCGGGCGTGCCGAGTCGACGCTGGCGCGCGAGGCGGATGTCAACCTGGACGTCAGCGTCACCCGCGAGGCCTGCCCGCTGGGCCTGGCACCCACCTCCAGCACCACCGCCACCCTGGCGATGGGCGACGCCCTGGCGATTGCCTTGCTGGAGAGCCGCGGCTTCACCGCCGACGATTTTGCCCGCTCGCACCCTGCCGGCACCCTGGGACGGCGCCTGCTGCTGCATGTCGAGGATATCATGCACCACGGCGAGCAGGTGCCGCGGGTCCCGCTGGGAACCGCGCTGCTCGCCACCCTGGAAGAAATGTCACGCGCCGGGCTGGGCATGACCGCGGTGGTCGACCCCCAGGGCCGGCTGGCCGGCATCTTCACC
>Ga0247838_1003811_pt1 | contig 16839 bp, 15 predicted proteins | sample LaCruzMarch2015__5_FD_189097 | JGI IMG/M metagenome (GOLD analysis project Ga0247838, IMG submission 189097) | Freshwater microbial communities from meromictic Lake La Cruz, Castile-La Mancha, Spain - LaCruzMarch2015_15m | ecosystem: Environmental > Aquatic > Freshwater > Lake | place: Spain... | reverse complement strand
TGGACATAGGCCCGCTGGACTTCGCCGACGGCGGACCACCCGCACGCCCCTTGCCCGTTGGCGCCCCATGCCGAGTAGATTTGCAGCTGATTGGAGCCCGAGAGCGCCCGGACTGCGGCGGCGTCGGCGCCCTTGGCGCACCCCACGACGAGCGGCCGGCCCGAGTCGACGACCGCCAGGGCGAGCCGGGCGGCGATGTGCGACCCCGTCAGCCCGAGCGACCGACCGCCCCCGAGTGCGACCGCCCCCGGCGCCATGAAAAGACCCATAAGTAAATTTGATGTGTTCAATTGACCCACCCTATTGCGATGTAATTGGCAAGGCACAACCCGGCGAAGGGCAGGCCAGCGACGAGGAGGAACCCGCCGAATGAGCGGGCGGCGTTGACCGCCCGGACCTTGAGGGAGCGCTTACGCACGGCGGCGCCCGGCGGCGACACAGAAGGGGAGCGGACCGACATAGCCGGCGCCCGGTTGCTCGGTGACGAAGTCGTAGACGTAGCCGTCGGCGAGACCTGGCCGGCGTTGCCCTTTGCCGGACCATTGGCGATAAGCGGCTGCGCGTGCCGTTTCCGGCAGCTGCGACCAAGACGCGGTTTGAACCATGCCGTGAGGGATTGGCGGGCTGTACATCACGCACCCCCGAGCGCAAGGGCGGCGTTGGCGCGGGCGAGCTCCGCGCGAGCCTGCGAGGCGGTGACACCGGCCGGCAGTCTGACCTTGCAGGCGATTGGCGGGCAGTTGGCGGACAGCGGCCCTGACGCCCAGACGGCGCAGCAGTTGCCCGGCTTTACCTCTGCGACCCACCCCAGGAACCGAGCGGCTGCTCGCACCTGGAGGGCGAGCCCGACCGACTTGCACGGGACGAACAGGCAAGCCGGCGCAGGAAGATCGCCTGCGCGGACGGCGCGACGAGCCCACACGACACCGGACCGCGAGCGGCGGAACACGACTCGCCCGGCGAACCGAGCGCTGGTTGACAGGAACCCTGAGCGGCTGGACTGCGACACGTGACACCCCGTGGTGAGAGACCCGGCGCCCGGCCGGTGCGGCTGAGGTTGCAACCTGCGCTACCCCATCAACCAAGTATAACAGGTTGTGATAGGAAAGCAAGGAAACCGAGCGTTAACAGCCGCTTACGTTCCACGTGGAACGACGAACACGGCCGGTGACCTTCTTGCTGCCGAACCTCTTCACGGGCCGGCCAGCCGCACAACGCCGTCTGAACGTGCTGTGAGTTCGCCGCCAGTACGGCCTATGTGATCGGGATCGCCTTCCTTAGATGTCTTCGCGCTGGGAGCGCGTCTGCTGCGCCGGGAGCGCAGTCTTCCCCGTCTGGATCGGGGTGTTCGCGCCGGGAGCGCGCCTTCATGCCGTGATGGCGCCCATGTGGACCACGGAGCTATCTCTTAAACGGTGCCTAGACTTGCCAAAAGTTATGCACAGACAGGCGGCCCTCAAAAGCGCCCTGTGCATAACTTTTGGCTCTTCCGACGGAACGCTTGACTGGCTCTTTCGTGAAAATGAGGACGGTCGGTTTCTGGTCTTCTGCAGATGTTTGCGGAAGAGGTGAGGTGCCGAGTAACAGGCCGCTGAACTGCAGATGGTCCCTCAGTGCCTTTGTCGGTGGCGTTTGACTGGTGATCTTCCAGCCGCTCAGGCCCAGTGACCCGACGATGGATCTCGACGACAACGCCGGTGCCTTGGCTGAGTTACCGATTGCGCGATCTGGCGATCCTCTTCAAGGCCAGAGCAAAGGCAAGATCCATCAGGTCAGGCCGGGCGCGGTGACAACGAACCCGTCACCCATTGCGGACCGCGCGCGCCCGGCTCTTCGAGACGCCCGTCAGGGCGGCGAGTCGCGCGCGTTGCAGCCGTGTGGCCCTCGCCGAAGACCCCAGAAAGAAACCGAGCGCGGGCCGCTCGCCCCGTCAAGATCGCGGTAGTGTAGGCATGTATACCGGTGTTGGCTTTTCTCACTACCCTCTAGTGAATGCCATTACACTTATTGACATGGCATTCACTGAGAGGTAGTTAGAAAACTACACACGAGTATACAAGCCTACACTCGCGAGACGCTTACTAAGCTGTACCTGACCCCCTTTGCGGATCGAGGAGCGCGGGTTATCCGGTGGCCGTCCAAGATGCGGCCTTGCCATGCAGCAAGCCGATAACCGAGCGATTGTGATGACATTTTCCCAGTACCCTCACCAAGGACACCGCGCAACGCCTCCGCCAGATCGGCGGATGGTCCAGACAGAACAGGGGCGTAATGGCTGCCTGTGTCACGAGCGTGCTCAATGACCTGGGCCGGTGACATGGGCGAGTCACCCCACAACGCGAACCAAGCTGAGTACAGCGCACGCATCCCGAGTAGTTGAAGGTCCTCCTCTCGCATCGGCTCGGCAGCTTCGAGGGGGTCAGGCATTCCGGCCCAGATCAGGGGGCGCCGAATCAGCGCGTCCCAGTCCTCAAAGCTCCCGGACGGTTTCACCCGTTGGTCAGGACGGCCAGCGGCGAAGTAGGCCAACGGGATAGTTAGCGCAGCATGGAGAAGGGCCACGCGCCGCGCGCGGGTGTCGGCAATGGCATCACGGTCAAAAACCCGTTCCTCCGGGCGTTCGCATCCAGCATCCAGTCGGATCAACAGCGTTCGGCGTTGTAGATCGCCCAACAGGACCAGGTTATTACCGGTCAAGACCAGGGCGGTATTTGTTTGACAGTGAACTTTGCGTGACTCACCCAAGACCCGAACTTCTTTGGTTTCCTGGGTTGTTGCGCTGCACAACGCATCGGATTTCAGAGGTCTGTCAAGGTTATCCAAGACGGCTACTTGGTCCCCAGTCAACAGCATGGTATCCAGCCGTTTTTCAAATTCCTCTGGGGTATTTCCCGCAGTGAAAAACGCGGGCTTGCGCCCCGTGGCCAGTAAGCCGAATAGTTCCGACAATCGGCTCTTTCCGGTCGCTGGGGTTGATGCAGTAATGGCGATCACGGGAGCCGACGGCAGGGTTCGGCGAAACATGGCAGTCAACGCGCCGGCAATGGCGGCTGATTCATCCTCTGGGGTGGCAAACGGGAATGTCGACAACCACTCGCGCAATACTGCGAGCGCTCGCCTGCCATCCTCGGGTAATGGGCTCCGCCGAATCTTCGCCGGGTCCAGCGGATGGGGTAACACCATCAACCCTGACGAAGCATCGTAGCCAGGCTCCGCGATCAAGCGAAAGCTCGGGGTCACGCATGGGCATTCAGTCAAACCGAGCAAACGCGGAAACCGCCATTGTCCACCGCGCGACATGAGGATTTCGGCAATGCGTTGCGACGGGTTCGTTTGTACCTCCTTTCCGCGTCTCCCGTCGAACCGCCGCCACTCGATATGACGTGATAGAACGTCAATCATCGACGGTGTAGTCATGCCACACAGGACCGGTGCATTGTGTTCGCGCTTACCGTGTCGCTCGTCCTCGTCCATGTCGGCCGCGCGGCCTATTCGAATCAAGCGCTCACCTTGCAGGTAGACGCCGCAGTCGGCGCCTTCGAGGACGGCTTGCGCTTCGTCGCACACCTCCGCCAGATAGCCCTGACGATCGATAACTATCGGACGGTCGCCGGCCTGGGGATCTTCAGCGGCGCCTTCCGGTAGCATGTCGAGCGCCCGGTCGTAGCAGATTTCCCTGATGAAATCCCACGTGCGCACCCCGTGAACCTCTGTGTACTGGCGCAACTTGTTGCCTGTGACCTGAATCTTGCCGGTTCCTTCCCCGTCCACCACGTACGTAAATCCCGTGGCCGGGTCAGCGAAGACGCAGGTTATTTCCCCGTCTGGTCTGCGGTAAACCTCCCTCAGGGGCCACGCATCCGTGACATGGTGGACCGGGGTACCGGGGACGGGCGCCGGCAGGTCCGGGCCGTCGGGCTGGAGCAGTGCGCTATCCATGGCACGCCCCCCGCCAGGTCGGTAGCAGGTCCTCGGGCAACGGGCACAGGCAACCGGGCGCGATGTAGCGCAGACCGCGCCAGCGCCGGGCCTCATCCTTCCAGGTGGCGAGCCCGCGGGCACGTCGCCACGCCGGGCCGCCGACGGCGATTGATTCCCGGAAACCGACCGACCATGGATCTTCGCGCCGGCTTGCTGCGCCGGGCCGCGGTTCAGGGCAAGGAACGGGCCGCAGATGGGCACGGCCGCCCGTCCCAAGGCAAGCTTGGGGTTCGATGGCGGGCATGGTGGTTCACCCCTTGGCCGCTTTCGCAAGGGCTGGGGCGATCCTCCCGATTTGCGTGGTTGGCTTCCTGGAAGCGATCCACGCATTCACGTCGGATTCTTTCCAGGCGACCGTTTGTGCTGCGAGCTGGACAGGGAGCGGAAAATCTCCAAGGGACATCGCCCGGTAGATACCCGAGCGACTCAAGCCGGTGCGGGCTTCGACAGCGCGACGACGGAGAAGGGTTTCGTGTGAGGAGGTCATGAATTGCGTACCTGAGCAATCCCGACGCATTGACCTTGCCGTTTACTGTACGCTATACTCGATCACACTGAGCAATAGCAGGCCAGGGAAACGGCAGCAAAGTTAATGCGTTCCGGGCGTTTCTTGATGCCCGGTAGCCACATGCAGTAGCGGCCTACCCGAGCCCTGATCGGGCCGAACCCGCGCGACGTTGGCGCGTCGCTCGGGTTCATTCTTTCCCGATTGGGAACGGATAGTACGTGCGTGTGACCGTAAACGCAATGTATAACTTTGAGCAATAAAGGTTACCCTGAAACCGACCGATCCACGTTCCCCCCGGTCCGGTGCGTGCGCATCTGGATTACCTCCGCGCCGGCCCCACGGCCGCACCAGTCCGCCCAGGCGTCCATCATCGCCGCGCGCTTGGCGAACAGGTCCCCCCGACGGTACGCGGCCTCAACCTTCGACTCGATGACGTGCGCCAGGGCCATCTCGCAGACATCCCGCGGGAAGCTCGACACCTCCCCGGCCCAATCCCGGAACGCGGAGCGGAAGCCATGCGGAACGTAAGCGCCGCGATCCCCGCCGACCCCGTACCCGAGCCCGCGCATCAACTGCAACAGGGCCATGTTGCTGAGCGGTTTCCCGTGCCTGGCACCGACGAACAGATGAGGGTTGCCCTCAACCCGCGGCAGAGCCCGTAGCACGTCCATGGCCGCGTCGCTGAGCGGTACCCGGTGCGTCTGACCGGCTTTCATGCGGGCGGCTGGAATCGTCCAAATACGGGCCTCTAGGTCGATCTCGCCCCAGGTCGACAGCAAGGTCTCGCCGGTGCGGGTCGCCGTGAGGATCAGGAAGCGCAGGGCCAGGGCTGAGACGCTGCCCAGGTCGGCGAGGGTAGCCATGAACGCCGGCACGTCGTGGTAGGGCATGGCCGGGTGATGTACCGGCTTGGCGACCTTCCCCGGCCTGGGTAGCAGCTTGTCCAGGTGGCCGCGCCAGCGGGCGGGATTCTCTGCCGCGCGGTACTTGCGGGCCGCCGCCCAATCGAGGACGTTCTCGACGCGGCCTTGCACCCGCTTGGCGGTTTCGGTCTTGATGGTCCAGATCGGTTGAAGGATCTTCAGCACGTCCTCAGTGCCAACTTGGTCGACCGGCCGGGCGCCGATGATCGGCCGGGCGTAGGTGTCCAGGGTGGAGGTCCACTGCGCCGCGTGCTTGGCGTTGCTCCAACCGGGCGCCTGGGATTCGATGTAGCGCGCTGCGCACTCCGCGAAGGTCGGGACCTTCTCGACTTCCACCTTGCGCGCGTCAACCGGGTCTTGCCCGTCACGCACCAAGCGCCGGGCGTCGCTGGCCTTGGTGCGGGCCTCGGCGAGCGACACGGCCGGATAGCCCCCAAGCCCCAACTCGCGCCGCTTACCGCCGACGAAGTAGCGCAACACCCACTTACCCCGCCCACCGTCCGCCAGGACGAGCGTCAGACCCTCCCCGTCGACATGCTTACCCGGCCCCAGGGCCTGGATACCGCGGGCCGTCAAAACCTTGCTTTTCATGGTGCGCCTCGTTGTCCGCCATGTTGACCAGTCCCCCGTTTGGTCCCCCGTTGTGCACGGGAACGCACGGGTTTAACTGGGAACACTCGGGACAAGGTTAAGCGCAAGTGACTTGATCTGCAAGGACCTTATGGGAACATTCGGGACACCCTGAAACCCCATATCAGCGGACACCCTCTCCGCCATATTTTCCGGCGGTGAAGTCCTTGAGGACAGACTCCGGCACCATGCCCGCCCGCACGAAACGCCGTCTCAGCCTCTACGAACAGCTCGAGTCCCTGCCCGAAGGGCTGACGGGTGAAATCCTCGACGGCCAGCTCTATGCCCCGCCGCGCGGCATATCGGGGCAGCGTCGCGACTCGATCGCATCATTGCCCGGCACTTCGATGCGATCACCATCAATCTGGACCATCTGTGGGGGCCGCGTCCTTAGCGTCCCGTCGGACTCATCGCCGCTTCGCGGTCAGGTAAAGCGACTTGCCGGTCCCCCCTGGGGTAGGGCGCTCCTCAACGTCGAACAGCTCGGGCTTGCCCTTGATGAGATCGGACAATTTCTTGAATCCATAAAGCCGGGAATCGAAAGATGGCTGGATTTTTTGAAGATAGCTGCCGAATGTTCCGAGATGCGCCCAACCCGTATCGTCAACCGACTGTTCCAGCGCAGCCATCAGAAAAGCGGTCGGAAAGTCTGCTGGTGCGGCAATCGGCGACTGAGCACCGGCCGGCTTTTCGATCGGCAGCAGTGCCGCGGGAGATGGCTTGACCTCCGTTTGCTCGCCCGACACGGGCTTGCGCAGTACCTCGGTAAAGATAAATTTGTGGCAGGCGTTCCTGAAGGCTTCAGGCGTCTTTTGCTCGCCGAAACCATAGACAACCAGCCCTTCTTCGCGGAGGCGAACCGCGAGACCGGTAAAATCACTGTCACTCGTCACCAGACAGAATCCCTCGAACCGCCGGGTATAAAGCAGGTCCATCGCATCGATAATCATCGTACTATCAGTGGCATTTTTACCGCTGGTATAAGCAAACTGTTGAACTGGCTTGATCGAGAAGGTGTTGAGCACCTTTTTCCAGGACGCGCTTCCCGGTGACGTAAAATCGCCATAAATGCGCCTGACGGTGGCTTCGCCAAAACGCGCAACCTCTTCCAGCAGCCCCGCGATCACCGCGGCCTGGGCATTATCGGCATCGATCAGCACGGCGAGACGCTTCGCCGGCTCGTCGGCTTCGACCTTGACCAAAGTTCGTGCTTGCATCTGAATAGTAACTCTTTGAAGCAATTCATTTCGGGCATGAGCAGCCCGATGACGGCCTTGATCATCGTTTCGGTCAGCGGCGGCCTCTCCGCAACTGGAGGTCGAGGCTTTAGCCGGTGGCGATTCCCGAGATCTTAAAGAAAATCAGTGGTTCCTGCACGTCGAACCGGCTACGACCATGGCGTCCGCGCCACCCCGGAACATGAAAGTCCTCGACCGCTGTCGCGACGGCCAGCGTGCGAGGCTGCGTTGTCAGGGCTTCCAGCCCTGACCGTTCCAGTCCCGACGCCGTCAGGCCAGGATGGCCTGACGACGCACTTTCATGGTAAAGCCTCGACCTCCAGTGGCCGGAACGATGACCAAGCCCTTCTTTAAGGTGAACGGAACGAAGACCCGTCCGCCGGCGGCTGACAGGGATACATCCGCGCCAGGATATCCGGCACGACCCGCTCGACCGGGGCCGCGGGGTCCGGTTGACGGCGCAGTTCGGTCACCACCTTGCGGATGGTGACCTCGGCCGGCTCGCCCGCCGGGATGCACCAGTGCTCACCGCCGGGTCCAGCCGCGCCCGGTTTGCACCAGCAGGGGTTGGCGTACCATTCGCACATAGCCGCGTCCACGCCCCTGTTGCCGGCAGCGTAGCCGCGCTCACAGGCGGCGAGGACCTGAGCGACGGTGATGGCGGCGGGTGTTTCGGCGCCGGCCAGGAGCGGCGGCGCCAGGGCCAGGACGAGCAAACCCCCGGCAACGGCTATCCGTCGATACCCTGGTCGCAAGCGCTGCCCCCAGGTCAAGGGGTAGTCTTGGTCGATCTTGGGCATCGTCGATCCGCCTGGTAATGGTCGATGGTAGAGGATACCAGCGATGGGCATCCATCATCTCGGAAAGCGCCCGGCTTCGGGCTGCGCGGCTCGCACAACTTACAAGGATCGCTTTGATGAAATGAAGATCAAGCCGGCGTCGTGACACGGGAAGCAACGGTCACGGCTCAGGTGTGTCAAAATTGCGTCAAAGGTCAGCCTTGAGCACAAGTGGCGGGCCTCGTTCTTCGTCTGGTGTCCGGCTTGCAAAGAGAGACAACATGTTATCGGCAAAAGAGTTCGTCGATGCCCGGCTCTATCCGGATGAGCCGGCGCTGATTCAGGATGCACTGCGCCATCTGATGCGCGCCCGGCCGGACTTACGCATCGATCTCGCCGTACACAAATATAGGGTTGGTGAGGTCTCGCTTGCTAAGGCGGCGGAACTTGCGGGGATCAGTTGGGCGCAGATGAAAGACATCTTGCTGGAAAAGGGGGTTGCCCCCCGCTTAGGGCCGGACGACATCGACGACGCTCGCGACGAGGCGGAGGTTTTACGCTCGGCCCACCGGACTCTGCCGTGACCGTTATCGTCAATACCACGGTCATCTCCAATTTCGCTGTCATCGGGCAACTGGACATTTTGCGTAGGTTGTTCGGTTCGGTGATGATCGCGATAGAGGTTTATGACGAGTTGATGGCTTGGCAGACGTGCATCAGGCAAACACCTGGCTGAGTCGCATGATCGAGCGGGGTTTTCGATCGCCGTTGCGGGATCTGCAAGAGTTAATTCAAACATGAGAAATCGTGGATGATCCGAATGCGACGGCGAATCTCCAGGGTGCGTTGTCACTCCGGCCTCGCGGCCTCGCAGTCCACCAGCGATGGCGCGGGATTCGGTGGACTGCGCTGCGCTTGTCCACCCTACGGCCGGAACGACGATCAAGGCCGGCGAAACCGAGCGCCGGCAACAGAGTCTCCCGCAAGGACTTTTCGTGGATGAGAAGGGCTTTGCTGTCGACGGGTCAAACCCCGGCTTCCAACACGATGTCGCCGTCGCGCACCAGCACGCGCACCCGGCTGCCGTCAGGGCAGTCGCCGGTGACGATCGTCATGGCCAGCGGGTTCTCCAGTTGGCGCTCGACTTCGCGGCGCAGCGGCCGGGCGCCGTAGATGGCGTCGAAGCCGTCGGCGGCGAGTTTGTCGAGCACGGCGTCTTCGACCAGGACGTCGATCTTGCGCGTGGCCAGGCGCCGCACCAGTTCGTTGACGAAGAGCTGGGCGATGGCACGCACGTCCGCGGGCTTCAGGTAGTGGAAGACGATGACATCGTCCAGCCGCTTGAGGAACTCGGGTTTGCAGAATTTCCGGACCTCCTGCATGACCAGGTCGCGCGCCTCCGCATAGCTTGGGGTCGCGAACTGGACGAAGCCGATCGGGCGCTTGTCCAGCGACAGGGTCTCGGTGCCGAGGTTAGAGGTTCCGATCAGGATGCTGTTGCGGAAGGAGACGTGCGGCCTTGGGCGTCGGTGAGGCGGCCATCCTCCAGAATCTGGAGCGGCATGTTGAAGACGTCCGGGTGGGCTTTTTGGCCTCGATCGTAATCCCGGCCAGCGGCATGCGTAGTCAGGGCTTCCAGCCCTGACAGTGTCAGGCCAGGATGGCCTGACTACGCACCCGGCGAGCCCAATCGGCCGGAATCTTGATCGAGGCCGGCTTTTTCCATCTGGTGATGCTTCGCGTAGCGCGGGGCGATCCCCTGGAGAATCCAGATGGTCTCCTCGATCGAGGGCTCGCGCACCAGGATGGGGTGAAAGCGGCGCTCCAGCGCCTTTTCCGTCTCGACGAAGCGGTGGTATTCATCGAGCGTATCGGCGCCGATGACCGTCTCGCCGACACCGGCTTCCCCGATCAGCGCCGGGTTGTTCTTCTTGCGCCGGGACAGGGTCTGGATGACCTGGGCAATCTCCTCTTCGCTGCCGATCACCGGGTCCAGCTCACCGCGGCGGGCCAGCGCGGTCAGGTCGCGCGTGTAGCGCTCCAGGTGAAGGCGGTTCCGGGGCGGGCGATCTGTTAGCATTGACGGCCGTTCAGCTCATCAGTCATCAGTCACCGCGGCGAAGGTTATGTTCGTTTTCGGAAAGAAAAAGCAGCAGCAGACCGCGGAGTCGGAGATTGCTCCGCAGACAGGGGTCGACCCATCGACACCGTCCGAACCGGCGGATTTGGCCGCTGGGTCCGGGTCCGGCGCGTCGGGTCAGCCTGCCGACCTGGGCGTGCTGTCCACGGTCGATGAGGCGCCGGTGCCGCGGCGCGGGCTCTTTGCCCGGCTGGGCTTCGGGCGGCAGCGGCCGGAGCAGGAACTCGGCTGGATCCCTGGGCTGGTGTTGCCGCCTCCGGCGGAAGCGGCGGGCGAGGGCGGTGTTGCGACGCCCGCTGAGTCTCCGGCTGCGGTCAATGAAACGGCTGTTCAGCCGATCGTTGCCGAGGTTTCGCCGGAGGTCGGTGCGCCCGCCGTCAGTCAGGCAACCGCGATCGATCGGTTGCCCGCGGCTGAGGTTCGACGGCCCAGTGAGGCGAAGCCGGCGGCGGCCCCCGCGGTCGTCCTGCCGCGTACCGTCGTTGAGCCGTTCGTGGACGAGGAGTCGCCGGAGGTCAAGCTCGGCCTGTTCAAGCGGCTGCGTGAGCGGCTCACGCGCAGCCGCACCCAACTCGGCACCGGCCTGGGCAATCTGTTCCTCGGCCGCAAGCGGATCGACGATGAGTTGATGGAGGAGCTGGAGACGCTGCTGCTGACGGCCGACGTGGGAGTGGATGCCACCACCCGGATCATCGCGGATCTGACCGCGCGGGTGCGGCGCAAGTCGCTGGCCGATCCGCAGGCGCTGCTGGCGGCACTCAAACAGGCGCTGCGCGAGATCCTGGCGACCGCGCACGCGCGGGCCTGCCCCGCGGCACCCGGTCGGCCGCAGGTGATCCTGATGGTCGGCGTCAATGGCGCCGGCAAGACCACCACCATCGGCAAGCTCGCCAAGTTGCTGCAAGCGGAGGGCAACAGCGTCATGCTGGCGGCCGGCGATACCTTCCGGGCGGCGGCGGTGGAGCAGTTGCAGGCGTGGGGGGAGCGCAACCGGGTGCCGGTGATCGCGCAGAAGGGCGGGGCGGACTCGGCCTCGGTGATCTTCGACGCCTTGCAGGCGGCCACGGCACGCGGGATCGACGTGCTGATCGCGGACACCGCCGGTCGGCTCCACACCAAGACTAATCTGATGGACGAGTTGTCCAAGATCGCGCGGGTGATGCGCAAGATCGATCCGGATGCGCCCCATGAGGTGATGTTGGTGGTCGATGCCACGACCGGTCAGAACGCCTTGACTCAGGCGATCCAGTTTCACCAGACAGTGGGTTTGACCGGCATCGCGCTGACAAAGCTCGATGGGACCGCCAAGGGGGGCATCGTCTTCGCCATCGCCGAGCGGCTCAAGGTGCCGATTCGTTTTATCGGGGTGGGTGAGTCGATCGAGGATTTGCGGCCCTTCGATGCGGATGAGTTTCTGGATGCGTTGCTTAGTTGACGGAAATCGCCTGCGGGGTGACGCGTTGTCGGGTCGCGCCCGATGATCCGCTTCGATCATGTCTGGAAGCGCTACCCGGAGCGGGGCGACGCCCTGAGCGATGTCAGTTTCGAGTTGCAGGCCGGGGAGATGGTGTTCCTGACCGGGCACTCGGGGGCCGGCAAGAGCACGCTGCTGCGTCTGATCGGGCTGCTGGAGCGGCCCAGTCGGGGTCAGGTGATCGTCAACGGGCGCAACCTCGCCACCCTGGCGCGCGGCCGGATACCCTATCATCGCCGTCAGGTCGGCATGATCTTTCAGGATCATCGTCTGCTGCCTGACCGCAGTGTGTTCGAGAATGTCGCGCTGCCTCTGGTGGTGACCGGGCTCGGCCATAAGGAAGTCGGCCGCCGCGTGCGTGCCGCGCTCGACCAGGTGGGGCTCCTGAAACGTGAGCGTGCCCTGCCGGTGGCGCTCTCCGGGGGGGAGCAGCAGCGGGTCGGCATCGCCCGTGCGGTGGTCGCCCGACCGCCGCTGGTGCTGGCCGATGAGCCAACCGGCAACCTGGACCCCGACCTGTCGCGCGAGATCTTCGAACTGTTCGAGCGCTTTCATCAGGTCGGCGTCACGCTGATGATCGCCACCCACGACCTAGCGCTGATCCACGCGCTGCACCACCGAACCTTTACCCTGAGCGAAGGCCGGCTGGTCAATGATTCGGGGGATGATTAGCCGCCATGGCCCGCCGACCCCCGCGCCGCAGCCGCGCCCCCGACCTCCTGCAACTGCCCCAGGCGTGGCTGTCGCACCATGTCCAGAGTGCTTTTGCCACTCTCGGACGCTTACTGCATGCGCCATTGGCCACGGTGATGACGGTGGCCGTGATCGGCATCGCCCTGGCCCTGCCGGCGGCGCTCTATGTGCTGACCGAGAATCTGCGCAATCTGGTCGGCAGTTGGGATCAGTCCGCCGCCATCTCATTGTTTCTCCATCGGGATATCAGCGACCAGGACGCGGCGACGGTGGCCGGTCGACTGCGTGAGTGGCCGGAGTTCCAGCGTATCCAGTTGATCGGTGCCGAACAGGCACTGGCGGAGTTTCGCGAACAGGCCGGTTTTTCCGAGGCTCTGGCCCAGTTGACGACCAACCCCTTGCCGGCGGTGCTGGCGCTCTTCCCGCAGCCGGCCTACGCGGCGCCGGCGGAGATTCTCAATCTGCAGGAACGACTGGGTCAGTTATCGGAGGTCGACTTCGTACGGGTAGACACCCAGTGGCTGTTGCGTTTCCAGGCCATTCTGGACCTGGCCGCGACCTTGGTCCTGCTGCTTGCCGGTTTGCTCGCGTCGGGTGTGCTGCTGATCGTGGGCAACACCATCCGGCTGGAGATTCAGAACCGCAGGGGGGAGATCGAGATCATGGAACTGGTCGGTGCCACGGCGTCCTTCATCCGGCGGCCGTTTCTTTACGCTGGGGCCTGGTATGGGCTGCTCGGCGGTCTGAGTGCCTGGTTCCTGGTCACGCTCGCGGTGCTCGGGCTCCAGGGGCCGGTGGCGCGCCTCGCCAGTCTCTACCGCAGCGAGTTCCCGCTCGCCGGTCTTGGCCCGATCGAGCTGCTGACGATCCTGGGCGGCAGTATGCTGCTTGGGTTGGTGGGGAGTTGGATCGCGGTCAACCGGCATCTGCGCGGGGTCGAGCCGGGTTGACCTTGGTCCCGGCGGGATGCCGGAACCCAGTGCCGGGATCTGTTCAGAGTCCGGTTGGGGCCTCAGAGTGGCCATAAAGTGAACAGATATTGCCGGTTCATATCCAGACAGCTTGGCGTGGGATGACCAAAAATTAATGCCCTGGTAACGTCTTCGGATAAGCAATATAAGATCATGAAAAATAAAATAATGTTTTTCGTATCGTCAAAGCGTATTGGAAAGATCGGAATATTCGATGTCTGATTGGCCTGGATAGCCCTTGTACAAACCCGTGACTTTGCCTAAAGTCTACTCAACCTCTGAAGCAGCGCGGACGACAAGCCCGACGATCTGACGCTGGCCAATTACAGAGTAAACTGCTAGGATTTGTTTCAAGTCCAAATTTAAGGTGATCAGCACATGGCCAAAGATTTCGCCCTCATGCCGACCGGCAACATTGATGCGTACATCAGCGCCTCCTACCAGATCCCGGTGCTGACTCCCGAAGAAGAACGCGATCTGGCCGAGCGTCTGCGCGACCACGGCGACATGGATGCCGCGCGCCGGATGGTGATGTCGCACCTGCGCTTCGTGATTCGCATCGCCCGCGGCTATCTCGGCTACGGCCTGCCCCTTCCGGACCTGATCCAGGAGGGCACGGTTGGCCTGATGAAGGCGGTTCGGCGCTTCGAGCCCGATATGGGTGTACGTCTGGTGTCCTTCGCGGTGCACTGGATCCGCGCCGAGATTCACGAATACATCCTGCGTAACTGGCGCATCGTCAAGGTGGCGACCACCAAGGCGCAACGGAAACTCTTCTTCAACCTGCGCAGCGCCAAGAAGCGCTTGGGCTGGTTCACGCGCGAGGAAGTGGAGTCCGTGGCCGCCGATTTGGGGGTCAAACCGGCTACGGTGCTGGAAATGGAATCCCGGCTGTCCAACCAGGACCTGGCCTTCGACGGGTATGACGACGACGAGGACGACGCCCCGTCCGCGCCTTCGACCTACCTTCCGGACATGCGCATGGAGCCGTCGAAGATGCTTGAAATCGAAGACACCGAGCGCGACGATAAAGAGCGCCTCTATGCCGCCATCCAGGGTCTGGATGAGCGCAGCAAGGTGATTCTGCGCGAGCGCTGGCTGAACGAGAAAAAGCAGACGCTGCACGACTTGGCGCAGCAGTTCAATGTCTCGGCGGAGCGCATTCGTCAGATCGAAAAGAATGCGATGAAGAAACTGCGTCTCCAACTGGAGCTGTAGCCGACTGGCCGGCGACGTCTCGCCGGCGCTTCTCCCAAGACTTGGCCCGCCCTGTGCGGGCTTTGGTGTATCTGGGTGGCGCCCAGGCGTCGCTCCGGCGTTTCGTCAGGGAGGTTCAGGTGGAGCGGATTTTTTCTCTCAAGGTCTTCTTGCGCTTGCTCGTCCTCGTCCCGGTCCTCGGCTTGACTGGATGCGCGGCGTTCTGTACCTACCTAGCCCGGGTGTCGTCGGGAACTGTTTGTGCCGCGGGTGATGCGGCAAACAGTTGGTCGGAATCGGCCGCCGGTGCGGACAACACTGACGCTTTCGGCTATCAGCGGTACTCGAGTTACCCTTATGGATATGGCGGGTATGGCGGGTATGGCGGGTATGGTGGGTACGACGGGTATTACGGTCATCCAGGTCGAGGTGGTTCGGACGACCAGTATCAGCGGCGACCTAACCTGCCGTCCGAGTCTTCGGTTGCCGTCTCGACGCCGCAGTCGGACCGGCGTCCGATCCCGCTCGACGGCGATAGGCTCGGTCGCGCGGGCGGTGCGGCTCGGGACCCGGATGCCCCGCGAGGCACTGAGGGCGCTCGCGGTTACCCGGATCGGAGCCGGTCGATGGGCTATCCGCGCGGGTCCGTGCCGCGAGACCAGCGGTCAGCCGAAGCGCCAACAGTGGGTTCCGGTCCGGCGCGATCCACCGGCGGCCGTTCAGTCTTACCGATAACGCGTGAGCAGATGCGGGGTCCGACAGGTTGGTCATCGGCGAGACCGGAGTTGCCGACGCGTGGGGGTGATGTTGAACGCGGTCGGGGCACGCCATCCCGGCAGGTATCGATCCCGAGCTCCACCGACACGTATGTGTCGTCCAGATCTGCTCAGGGGATGTCGGAAAGCCGATCGGCTCCGTCGTCGGAGCCATCGTCCAGCGGACGTCAGACATCATTGCCGTCGTCGCCGCCCGCGTCGGACCAGGTACAGCCGTCCGGGGGGTCGCCGCGTGAGTCGAGTCCGGCTCGTCAGGGCCAGTCCGCGCGGGGCGCGCGCGATGGGGAATGACCAGCACTCGACTGTCCGGGCGTCTTGTGGACCGGGTGTGCAAGGCCCGCTCCGAAATTCACGGTTCCGGGTGCTTTGCGCGCGTCGCTTTCGATGCGGGTGATTTCATCGGCACCTACGAAGGACCCGAGGTCGCGGAGGATGGAACCTATGTGTTGTGGATTTACGACGCCGCAGGAGGCGTGCTCAGTGCGCGCCGTGGGAGCAACCTGCTGCGCTGGCTGAACCATAGCGACGACCCCAATGCGGAGTTCGACCGGTTCGATCTTTATGCGTCGCGCGCCATCGCGCCCGGCGAGGAGATTACCATCGACTACGCCGGGATTTCATAAGATTCTGTTTGTTAGGATTTTCCTAACGAAGCAGAAACAATCGTTGTCGTAATCGGAAGAGCGATTCACTTTTGGCACGATCAGTCCGATGTCTGTCGGTTTCTGATTCCTGAGGCCGCTTGGGTGCACCCAGGCCGTCACGTCGTTCTCGTGGCTGGAGTTACGATCACGGCCCTTCGCTGGTATCGTAAACTCGATTACGACAACGACAACGACCGAGACGCCACGGGCGTTCCCTAATGGACTCGTTTCGCTTATTCGTGAACGGTTCATTCGCGCAGAATCACATCCCCCCGAAAGTTGCCGGAGCCCAGCGATGCAAGACCGCCCCCAGATCACCACCGCCATTCCCAAACACCGATATGAAATCGGCGGCTATGCCGCCACCCTGCTGGGCGAGATTGTCGCGGGCGACGCCCGGACCTATCGCTATATTCTCGCCTTTGTGCGTCAGGGCCAGCGTGAGCCGGTGTTTTATGTCTGTGCCGAGCCGGCCGCACCGCCGGATCGGGCGGACGGTGCCTACCAGTTGCGTGTCGTCAGCGAGGCTCTCACCGAGGTGGTGGATCGCGACGATCGGTGGGGCGATCTGGAGACCTTTGCCAATCAGGCCCTCAAACTCGGCGCCCAGGCACTGGGGCTGCAACGCGACCCGATCGTGAAGCGCATGTAGCCGAGGCGGTGAAGGCCGAAAAAGTCGGCGGGTGCGATCGAAACTGATGAGGTAGCTTAAAATACAGCGGTAACCGTCGACAAACACGAGGACCGCCCATGAGCACTCTGCTGCCCCCCAACGATGAGCGACTGCTGGCCCGCCTGAACCAACATCCGCAGTTGCGTGCACGGATTGAGCGACTGGTTGACCTCGTCGAGGATGCCGGTGACGACCTGCGCAAAGCGGACGAG
>Ga0247838_1003806_pt1 | contig 16868 bp, 9 predicted proteins | sample LaCruzMarch2015__5_FD_189097 | JGI IMG/M metagenome (GOLD analysis project Ga0247838, IMG submission 189097) | Freshwater microbial communities from meromictic Lake La Cruz, Castile-La Mancha, Spain - LaCruzMarch2015_15m | ecosystem: Environmental > Aquatic > Freshwater > Lake | place: Spain... | reverse complement strand
TCCGCCCACGCCGCCTCAAACGGCGTGCATTTCAAATCCGGTGTAGCTCAGCGGCAGAGCGGGTGACTGTTAATCACTAGGTCGTAGGTTCGATCCCTACCGCCGGAGCCATTTGGAAGCTGATGGGATAAGGGGGTTGGGGTTTGTGTTCCGATGGTGTTCCGATTTTGCGCGGGTGCTTTATGCCTTACATGTCTATGCGCGGACGGAATTTCCAGTGGCATTCTGCCATGCCGCAACCGTGGGACATTCGATTTATCTCCGCTTTTAGGAGTCCGATCTGGGTATCCTGCATGGCGAGGATTTTATCCTGGGCGGAAAGCCGGGATTTGAGGAACTGGTAGAACGTAGTCGTGAGGGTCACGATTGTTCCGCACAAGGTGACTATCGAGGTGATGATCCAACCTATCGGGAGGGTGATTGCGTCGGCGAGGAGGGTCATGGTTTAGCTGATTGGTTCGTCGGTGAGGATGTAGGCGAAGCGGCCTGCGCCGATGATGGCGGCGAGGGTGGTGTCGAATTCCGGCCATTGCGCGGGGGGGATGGTCTGGCAACCTTCCGAGGATGTGCTGTTGTTGCCGCCACGGTGGAGGTTAATGCCGAACTGTCCGCTCTCGGTGAGGGCGATGGTGTTGTCCTGGCGGATACGCTCGACGGTGACGGGCTGCGAGCCCTGGCCGAAGGCCATGTAGCCTTTGGGGGAGCTCATCTTGTGCTTTAAGCGGCGGAAACTCCAGACGCCGGGCTTTAGGCGTGCCATGAATTTACCGGCTCCGGCGTTCCATCCGTAGCGGCTGGGGTCGGTGTTGGCGTTCCATGCGCTGAAATGGTCGGGCGTGAGGATGAAAACGGCGTCGTCATAGATCCCGGTGTCGTTCACGCCGGGATTGCCCATGCTGTCGCGGTAGTAGGCGCGGGCGGCGAAGACGTAGATAGTGGGGAAGTCCTCGGCCTTGTGGCCGGCGTTTTTCCATGCGCGAAGGGCGGCGACTTCTACCTGCTGGCGGGAGGCTTTAGGTTTCGAGGGCGGTTTCATACGGCACGGCTTTTTTGGGGTTTACCCAGGCTTCGAGTTCATGCTTTACGAGCGCCCACCACTGGGGCGAGCCGTCGATCTGAGTGTGTCCGTAGGAGCGGAGGACTCCGGCGAGCTCTACGGTCTGCCCGTGGACGCTGGGGACGAGATCATGGCCGCGCGGGCGGTCGTGTTCCTGGCGCATGTAAACGGTGCGGGCGATGCAATCGGGAACTTTGATCGTTCCCTTTTTGAGCATGGCGCGAAAGGACAGGATCTGCGCGAGGGTGCTGCGCGGGAGCCATGTGGGGCGGTAAACTGGATCGCAGGCAATCCAAAGGTTGATGTCGATGCCGATGGAATGGGCATACTTGGCATATTCCACGGCGGCGGCTTGGCCGTGGGAGTAGGAGAGGATGGCGGCGCGTTCAATCCCCTGCCTGCGGTGCTGGTTGGCCAGGTGCTGCACGTTGGTTTTCCACGGGCGCGGCGCGTAGGTGAGGGTTTCTGCGTTCTGAAAGCGGGCGATGTGGTCAAAGTATCCATCCTCGAAGCTACTGCGGTGCGCCTCCGATTGCTGGAATCCCGTGAAGGGGATGATGACTTGCCGGAAGGTCATGGTGCGGGCGGAGCTAGGATGATTGATGGGTCGATCTCAATTCGCGCATCCAGTCCACCCATTGATTCGATGATCGTGGCAAACTCAGGAAAGTCCTGCGGGGTCTTAGGTGGGTGTCCGATAAGCGGAGTGGAAAGTGTCGCGTCGTCGCATGGTACGAAGCAACCCCCTGCGTGTTCTCCGTGGTAAATTGGGTTGCTGCCAGCCAGCCAGAACACGGGCATACCACGGCTTGTCTGCGCGTCTGCAATGGCAGCGTTGGCTGCGTCAGCTTGCTCTGGAGTGACTACGAATCCGATCATGCGAGTGTTAATCCGGTTGACACTTCCCAAAGATTTTTGAGAGCGAGGGAATATGCGGTGGCTTGTGCCGTGGTTAATCCATCACCAAAGAAGTAAGCCCCCTGCCTGCCTGTTACAGTGCCGCGAAGTGGTGTCCCGTTACTGTTTGCAGCACCAGCAAACCAAGGGGCAAGGTTTGGAAGGTTGAGTGCTTCTGTTACAGTGTTTTCCGCGCTAGACTCAAATCCGCTGGCAGTGCTGCGGCGGTAAACTGTATGCGAAGTTGCGGATAGGCGACTGGCGACAATGACTCCAGTAAAACTTGCTGATAGAACTGCGGTTGTGGTGGTGTTTAAGACCATCTGTGACGTGATTGCTCCACCATTGGTCAAAAGCATCCGAGTTGCTCCAGTAAAACAACCCGTGTTGTCAGTCCCTAGATCGTCCAAAGACAAAACCCCGATCATTCCTTGCTTGCCATTCAGCCCAACTGAATGCAAAGCCGTACCGGTGTTGAAATATCCAGTGGAATTATCCCCCTGCACGAAACCCGCACCCTGCGTAACCGTGCCTACGAACGTGCCGCTAGTCAGGCTGGTCATGCAGATAGCGTTAGGTGCAGCGACTCCCCAGATTGGAAGATAGAGACGTTTCAGCGAGGAATACCAGCCATCGCTTTTCCCCGTGCGGTAGAAGGTATTGATTGCAGCTTGCTGCGTCCCGCTAACCGTGCCGCCACCAGCAACAACCGCAGCGATGTATGCGGCGGCGTCTGGGTCGGTGTTATTCCAAGGGAAAAAACGCATGGCTTAGGCTTCTTGGGAGGTTGATAGGCAGCACCATTTCGCGGCGACGGAATCCCAGATAAAGAGGGCGTGAAGGACTTTCGAGAGGACGGTGGTGGTGGGGAGGCTTGCGCCCGCTGCGGCGAAAGATGCGCCCCATGTGATGGCGCGGGCGGTGCCGTTGTCCTTGATGCGGAAGAGGAGCATGTCGAAGTTCCGCGGGGTGCCGGTCAGGCCGCTGGTCATGGATGTAATCGCGGCGGCTTGGGCGGTGATCGTTACAGCATCAAAAAGGTCTGTGTTGACGGCGGGCGTGGCGGATGAGGGGATGGTGGTGACGCGCGCAGGGATATACCCAGGTGCGCCGGCCAGTGAATCGCTGGCGAGGGTGACTGCGTAGGTGATGCTTGGGGCGGTGGATCCGGTAAGGGTAAGGCGTAGGCGGGGGGTGGCTGCGTTAAAGTTGATGCTTTGCGCTCCGGTGATGGGAAAGCCGGTGATGGGGACGGCGGTGTCGTCGTCGAGGAGGAGGGAGGCGGCCAGGGATCCGCCGCCAAAGGTTCCTCCGGCGGCGATGGTGTAGATGCGGCCTGGAAGTAGGTCTAGGGTTACGGTGCCGTTAGCGGAAAGAATGGGATTCGCCATGTGCGGAGACTAGGCGGGCGGAAACGGCGGGGGGTATTGAAGGGAGGAAAAGCTGAAATCAATCGGGGATTTCGAGGAGGTTGCGAATGATGCCTTCGGCGTCCTTTACGATGTGGAAAGCGGAGGAGACGGCGGCGTTGGTATCTGAGATCGGGGCGAGGGCGGAGAGGATGGCGTCGATGTCGCCGATCATTTCGTCCGCGTCGCGGTCGCCGGTGAACCAATCGGGGACGTTCTTGAGGCGCAAGATGCCGCCGACGGAGGAGAAGAGGTTGCCCTCGGGGACGTATTCGCCAACGGCTTTGAAAGCTGCGGTTTCGAGCAAGTCCCCGGCGACGGGCAGGCCGCCGAGTGGGCCGGTGAGTGACATGAGGGCGAGGCGCTTGGGAGACCAGTTGCGCTCGTCGAAGAGTTCCTCGTCGTCGGAATCGCGGATGTCGCGCATGGTGGCGCGGATGAGGGAGGCGACGACTCCGCCTATGATCCATGCGACGGCGATGGAGCGGGCTTTCTCGCTAGTGGTGCCTTTGGCGAGGGCGAAACCTACCAGGGCGAGCTTTTGGCGCGGCTCGGAGGCGAATGCCCAAAGAATGCGGGTGGACGGGTTGCCGCTGGTGCTGACTTCGTAAAAGCTGCGCGTGCCGGTGCGGGTAGGCTGGGCGACACGCTCCACGGCGCGCTCGGTGGCGGCGATGAGTTCCTGCCCGGTGAGGCCTTGGGATTTCTGGTAATCGTAGATGATGGCGTAGGTGCCGGCGGTAAAAAGGGCGTCTGCTCCAGAGATTGTGCGGCCCAAGGTGGCCATAGCGTGCTTGATGCGGTTTGGCTCCGCGCCTTGGAGGCCTTCCATCGCCTGCCTGACGATGGGGGGCATTTGGCGGATGCGGCGCTGGATGTAGTCGGAATTGATGGCTGCGCCCCAATCGAGCTGCCCGGTGGTGAGCTTGGCGAAGCGGGAGAGATAGGAACCGGTGGGCATTTGGGCGAGGGCTGCGCCGAGCTGGGTGGACTGGATGGCGAGGACAGAGACGCGGCCGACAAGGGCGGCGGCGGCCACGCGGTTGGCCTTGCGGTTTAATCCCTGGCTGAATCCGATGTAGGCGGCGGCGTCGCGGTTTCCTCCCTGGGAAAAGTGGTCGAGCCATTTGCGGAGGAGGGAAAGCGTTTCGGCTCCGGCGGCGGCTTCTACGGAATTACCGACTTCGCGTGTGTTGATGAGCGCCATGGCCTCGGAGGCGAAGGGAGCATAGGCGATGTAGTGCTCGATCTGGGTGGTGTGGCCGATGTAGGTGGCGAGGGCGTCGCGGAAGTCCGGCTCGGCGACGGCGGATTGGGAGCGGGTCTTGAGGGAGCCGGGGGAGAATCCTGCGGAAACAGCGAAGCCGGAAACTGGATCGTTGACCTGCCCGGCCTGCACGTTCTGCGGCTTGACGGTGAGGGGGGAATAGAACTTGTTGCGCGGGAGGTTGATTCCGTTGAGGTCGCGGTAGATCGTATTGAGGCGGTCGTATTCCGCGCCGTATTGCTCCTGCAAGTGGACGCGGACGGCTTTGGCCTCGGCGGTGAGTTGATCCTCGATGGCTGCCATGTCGGCCTCCGTCCAGCCCCATTCCCCGATCGGGTTCCCGGCGTCGTCGAGGAATCCTTCCATGTGGCGGCGTCCATCCGCCTGCATCCACATGAGGGTGGCGGAGATTGCTTCGAGCTGGGTGAAGTTGTGGGTGCCGCGGCTGTTCTTTACGGTGACGGAATCGGTGTTGCCCATTTCGTAGCGGAGTTTTTCCCCGGCGAGGGAGGATCCGGCGAGAGAGACGAAGAGGTCTTCGATAGCCTGCGTCTTCGCATCGATGGCGTCCTGGCGAGCGTAGGAGGCGCGGCGCTCCCAATCAACCAGGCGGTTGCCGATTTCGGAATCCTTGCCGAAGGCGAGCTGGGTGATCTGCTCGAAGGATAGCAGGGAAAGGAGGCTGTCTAACGTCCTGCCGAGCTTGGTGGCTTTTTTCTTGGCCTCTTGGCGGCGTTCGGCGCGGACTCCGCTTTTGCCGGTGTTTGCTTTGAGCTTGGCGCGGTCGCGCTGGCGGGCTTCGGAGCGGGCGGAAATGACAATCCGGTGTTCGAGGTAGCCACGGGCGAAGATGCGGGTGGCCTCGGTGACGGCGGACTCGCGGCGGGCGGCGTCTGCGGTTGTCCAATCCCCTACCAGGAGGAGGAGATCGGCGAGGAGGCGGCTGTGGGATTCCTCCTCGGGGGAGAGTTCCCCGGTGGCAATGCGGGCTTCGAGGTCGGCGGCGCGTCCCTCGGCCTCGATCATGGGGAGGGACATGTATTTCTCCACCTCGCGGAAAAGGTCGTGGACGTCGCTGCCTGCGGTGCCTTTGGGTTTCTCGCCGGGGGCGTCCTTCTGCGGGCGGGCGCGTTTGAGGAGGGCTTCCATTTCCCTGCCGAATTCGGTGCGGAGTTCCTGCTCGAGGAGGGTGTCCACTTTCTCCAGGCGGTTGGTGAGGAAGGTGAGGCGGTGCTCGTCGCTGCCGAGCTGGGCGAGCTGGGTGTAGCCGCCGACTTTCCCGCGAATCTCCGGGGAGACGGAGGAGAGGATGGCGTCGAGGAGGGCGAGGGCGGAGAGGATTTCCTGCTTGGGGGAAAATTTCGAGTCCTGGGTGCGTTCCTGCTGGGCGAGCCATTCGTTGGTTTCCTGCTTGGCACGGGTGCGGGCGCTGCGGAGGTCGTCCTTGGCCTTTGCGTGCAGCTCTTTCATGTTGGCAACCATGGACTGCTCTTTGAGGAGTGCCTGCCAAAGGGCGTCGGCGGTGGGTTCCTTGATGAGGTTCGCGTCGTAGAGATCCTGCGCGGCCTGGTCTGGCATACGGGTTCCGCCGAATACGGAGCGGGAAACTCCGTCGCTGCCGTCGTAGTCGCCGGCGCGGTGGAGGCGGAAAAGGTCGGGGTGGTCTTTGATGGCGCGGCTCTTGGACATGAGCGTGCCGCGTAGCGGGGAATCCGGATCGGAGAGGTAGGCGTGGACGGGCTGGGATTTGATCTTGCGGAGGTCGTCGTCGTCGAGGATGCCGTAGTGACGGGCGTAGGCCTCGTTCTCGTATTGCTCGGCGAGGGAGGCTTCGCGGAAGGCGGCTTCCTTGCGGAGGGATGCCTTGGCGCGCTTGCTGCCGTGGATGAGTTCGAGGCGGGCTTTGACAAGGTGGATGGCTTCCATCTTGCGGGCGACGTTGGCCATGGCGCGGACGCGGCGTTGCGGGTCTTTGATGCGGGCGATGGCGCCCTGGCGCATGGCGTCGGCTAGGGCGGCGGGGCCGAGGGAGTAGCTTTCATAGCTGGCCATGAACGGCGAGGCGGCGCGTTCCTCGTCGGTCATGGATTGGCGGGCTTGCACGCCACGGGCTTCTTTTTCGCCGGGGTTTTTTTTGTATGCTCGGAAAGCGTCGAAGTTGCCGATTCCGTATTGGGTGATGCTTTGCAACTCTTCCTCAACGCTAAGGAGTTCCTGATATGCCGGATCCGATTTCCCCAAGGATTCAATCGTGGCATACATTTCCTCCGCCGTGATTTCGTCCCGGTTGAATCTTTGAAAAACTTCGTCGGTCTTTCTTTCGTATTCGCGCATTTCTCCGGATGTCTGTATCCCGTTGCGGCGGGCGAGGAGCGTGTTGTAGCGTTTGGTTTCCGCTTTCGGGCTGCTGCCGCGAGGAAAGCCTTCTACGGCCTGGATCGCGTGTTGGACTTCATGCAGTAAGGTCGAAAGGATTTGGCCTGCTTTGAGTTCGCCCGAAAGGTAGATGGTTGAAAAACCCAGTGAAACCTTCCCATTGATCTCCGTGCGGGCGAAGGATCCACGGGTGGAAGGGTCGCCGTGGTGTAGGTTCACTTTAAGGCCGGCAAGTTCGGGGTAGTTCTCGTAGAGTTCATCGAAGTCGAGAATATTGCCGAGCGGGGTGTCCATGCCGTCGGGGACAAACCAACTGACGGGGGAATTTTCTCCGAGGCGCTTGTAGCCGTTGCGGTGGGCGGGATCTTTGATCGCGTTGGCGTTGAGCGTAGCCTTGCTCGCGTCCATCTCGAAGCGCGGCTTGCCATCTGCGCCGGTGAATGCGCGGCCTTGGGATTGGTAATTCGTCCAGTTGGCGGCCTTCATGCCGCCGATTGAAAAGGAGGGGGCTAGTCCAGCGTCTGCGCTTGGAACCATTGATCCGCTTCCCGTGTTTCCTCCAACATCGAAGCGTAGCGCAAAGCCCTCGATTCCTCTGGCTCCGTTGAGGGAGTAGGCTGCGAGCTCTGCGCCGGTAAAGGCTTGGATGGGGATTCCGGTGGCACGCTGAAACTCTTCCTCGCTCATGCCCACCTTGTCAAGCGCGCGGGTGATTTGTTCGGTGGTTGCGGCGATGTTTTTGGTGTAGCGCCCGGATGCGATGCTGAAAATGTGCTCGGCCTCGATGCGCTGCGCGGAGAGGTGATCGTAAAGAGACGTCAATGTGCTGCCGCTGGTGAAGGTGTCGTCGATGAGGACAACGGTTTCGCCGGGCTGGATCTCCAGCGTTCCCTCGAAGTCGTGGTCTTTCTTGCTGCGCTCGTTGTTGTCCGCTCCGGTGAGGCCTCCCTTTTTGAGTTGGAGGACGGTATCGGCGACTCTCCCGCCGAGCTGCTTCTGCAATGCCCAAGCGGCGGCGATGGGGAGGAGGTTTTGCTTGGCTCCCTCTTCCTGGCGGACTGGAACGAAAACGGGCGAGAGGTCGCCGATGGCGGCCTTGTATGGCGCGACGCGCTTGCCGGTGAGGAAAAGGCGGGCGATGTCCCAGGCGGCTTGCTTATTCCCGCCGCGCTTGGCTGCCTTGTAGGCCGGGGAAACCATCATGGGCTTCTCTGCTTCCTCGTCGAGGATGACAAGCTGCTCGCCGGGCTTGAGGAGCGCGTGGGTGATGCCTTTGACGTTGGTGGTGGAAACGATTTCGCGCGCGCTCTCCGGGTAGTTGGTCGGCATGACGCGGCGGGTGCCGATGGAGAAAGAGGAGGGGGAGAGGGAGGGATCGGGGGAGAGGGAGACGGGCTGGCCGTTCTCTTCGAGGATCTCGATGTCGGCCTCGTTGAAGATGACGTAGTTGTAGGACTGCGGTTCCAGACTTTTGAGTGTTTTTACAGCTTCGGCCTCTGTCTCTGCTTCGAAGAAAATTGCATTGGGATCTGAGCTTTTTATGATCCACATCCCTTCATTCGACTTCGGTGGGTTGATCTTCCAGCCTGTGAAAGAGTTGCGGGAATTTCCGTCAAGGAAGCGGATTCCTTTGATTCCTGCCGCTGACAAAAGTTCTGAGGCTTCCTTATACATTACAGCGGTCATGCTGCTTTGGGAACGGCTGTAAAGAGTTTCGTATGCTCCTTGGCCAAGTAATCCGCCGCCATTATCTGCGGTTTCCTTAATTCCCAAAGAAGTTAGAGCGGTTTTGACGATTTCGCTTTGCTCTCTGAAAGGCTTGTCCCAATCGAGGAGTTCCTCCTCCTCCACCTTGAGGGTGACGCGGTAGAGGTTGCCGGGGAGGGCAATGGTCAATTCTGTGGCGGATTCGAGTTCTTCGATGGCTTTGGTGATAGCTAACTGGTCGGCAAAACCTGAAAATTTCCCTCTCATTTCCGTGAGGTAGGAAATGGTGGCGTCTTTGTTGCCTCCGGTCTTTGCCAAGGCTCTTGAAACCAAAGTGTTGGCGGAGGTTCTGCCGTCAATCGTCGCAACGGCGTCGTTGTAGTTGCTCAGCTTCCGGCGATATTCTTCTCCTACCTTTTGGCTCTGGGCAAAATACAGCCCCCATCCGTAGGCTTGTGCGCCTTCGCCGGTGCCGATCTTGGCGGTGGTGAACTTGTCCACCTTGTGCGGGGTGCCGTGGTAGGCGCCGATGGAGAAAGAGACATTGGATTCGGTAGCCTCGGATTTTTCGCCAAAGTAGCCGAATTCCGCGAGATCATCCATTGCCCATCGGACATCTTGGGCTTTCACTTTGGATTCCCAAACCTTAAAACCTTCGGGGTCTTGGGCGTCGGCGTGGGTGCGGGCGTATTCCTTGGAGAGGGAAACCCAATCGCCGGGGTTCATTTCGCCGACGGGGCCAGCGCGATAGATGGTGAGGATGGCGTCGGCCTTGCCTTTTGCGGCGCGAAGCTGCTTCATCGTCTCAGCGATGATCTTTTTTCCCATGCCGGAATACCATTCGGGATGGTCATAGACATCGGTGGGCATCATGTCGCCTTCCGCGAGGTCGTGCGCGCGTGGCCCGTCTTCTGTCGGGCGGTGGTTTATTCCGTAGTCCGGGGCAATGGAAAAGGATGCGGGGCCGATGACGGTTTGCCCGTCCTGCCCTTGGAAGGTGCGGGTGGAATCTGTGGGGGTGACGGTGGCGCGGCCGATGGAGAAAGATTCCCCCATGAGTTGGGCGAGAAGATCCTCGTCGCTCATTTCTTGATCTGGCTCCGGTTCGTCAATGCCGAGGAATGCCCGCTCGTCGCTGATCTCCTTTTCGATCTGGGCAACCCACACTTCCCTTTGGCGTTTTTCGCCGTCGGTTTTGGCTTGTTGCAAGCGGACACGTTCGCGGGAAAGGGACAGTTCCAGTGCGTCCAGGTGGCTCCTGTCCTTGCCGATGGAGAAGGAAGGGTAGATTTGTGGGTTTGCGTCGTGTGCTGCTTGGGCTTCTGCCACTTCTGCGGTTGTAGGGAGCCGACCGAAGGCGAATTTTTGTTCTCTGACGGGGGTGTAAAGGACTGTGCCGTCCGGGCTGATTGGGATGTAAGCGTAATCCTTTTCCCTGATGCCTTCCCATACAGCGCCGGGCAGGTCTAGCAGTTCCGGCAGGGTTTCAATGATATTTTCAACCTCCCATCCTTGATCGATGGTCATGGAGTTGAGGCTGTTTGCCAGCCATTGCCATGTTTCCGCTACGGTGCCGGAATTTTTCCAACCGTCCGCTTTGGATAGGGCTTTGACAAGCCAGTCGGCATTGCGCTGGTCGGTTCCTTTTTTTCTCCATGCGCGCAATATGGCGTCACGTCGTCCACCATTCCGAATCCCGTCCCAAAACGCTCCTCTCCCATCGGATAGCGTATCGGGGACTGCTGGTAGCGTTTTGATTTCATGGCCGTCCGGGAAAAGAACACCTGTGTTTGAGTGGACGTAAAGCGTGGGGCCGTCCGGGCGCAAGTTGAATCTTGGATATGTCGTGCCGAGGGAGAAAGGATCTCCCTCGGGGATGACTTCGGGGGCGGCGGTGCCTTCGGTGATTTCCTGCTCGTAGTCGCGGGCTTGCTGGTCGAGGGCGGCCTGTTCCTCCTGGCCGAGGAGGCGGGTGAGGAATTCGTTGTAGAGGGATTGGTTGATGGTGCCGTCTTTGAGGGCGCGGTCGAGGTGGGCGGCGCGGTCGATGGCGATGCCAAAGTAGGAGCGGAGGGCGCGGGCGAAGGCGCGGAATTTGTTGGTGGCTTCTCCCCCGGCGATGCGGGTGAGGGCGGCGAGGTTCCGGGAAATGATGCCGGCGGGAATCTTGCGGACTCCGGTGCCTTTGCGGGTGCGGAGGACTTCGGCCTCCATGAGCTCGGAAATGGCCTCGTCGATCGCGGTGTCCTGCTCTTGGGTGGAGAGGGTGTTAAAGTCGGCGGGGAGAAAGCGGATGGGTTGTCCTTCGCGGGTGGTTTTCTTGGCGAGGATGGTGTCGAGGGCGCGGAGGACTGAGACTGCGTGTTCGCGCTTGAGCCTGCCGGTGCGGAGTGCTTCGCGCCAAAAGCCGTGCGTTTCCTCATGGAAGACGGTGAGGACGGATGCGCCTTGGTTGAGGCGGTTGACGGTGCGGCGCTGGCTGTTCTCGAAAGTGGTGGAGGACTGGCCAAATACTACGCCGGTGACTTCCCCGGTGCCGCCTTCCATCTTCTCCTTAAGTTCCATCTGTGCGGCGACGCGGGCGGCGTCCTCGGGGGAGAGGGCTGCTTGCTGGGCGGCGGTGACGGTCTCGCCGGGGCGGAATTCCGTGGTGGTCTTGCGGGTGAGGGATTCGGTGAGGGCGGTGAAGTCCCCGGCTTCGAGCATGGTGACCATGTAGGCGAAGCGGTTGGCGTCGGCCTCGTCGATGCTGTCGGTGTGGGTGATAGCGAGGCGGAGGGCGGCTTCGGCGTTGGGGGCGGTGCCGATCTCTGCGCCGGTCTCGCTGTCGTGGAGAGTCCAGCCCTCGGCGGTGCGGGTGAAGCGGGGGAGAATGCCGGATTGGGTGGCTTCTTGGGCGACGCTTTTTTTGGCGAGTTCCTCGTCGACAAGGGTTTTGACCGCGGCCTTGGCGGTTTCGGAGGTGGGGTCTAGGTTGTCGAGGATTTTGGGGAGGGTGCGGCGGACGGTCTCTATGCCCTGCGCCTGGGCGGCGCGAAGCTCGGCGAGCTGCTCGCGGGATGCGCCGAGGGCGAGGAGAGTGTTGTCGCTGGCGTTCTGGAATGCCTGCACGCGCTGGTCGGCGGAGAGTCCGCCCGCGGCGCCGATGATGGCGAGGGGGAGCATGGTGACGAGCGTGGTGGCTTGCTGTGTCCAGAATCCATCGAGGGCGCCGTCCTTGCCGTTGCTCCAGGTGACATGCGGGATTTGCTCGGAAAGGGTGGCGGCGAGTTCCTGGGCGATGTGTGGGATGAAATCCTGCGCCGCCTCGATGGCGGTTTCCTGCACGGCTCCGGTGGTGGTGCGGAGGGCGAAGCGGGTGGCGTTCGAGGTGAGCTTGTCGCCGAGGGAGGTGAAAAACTTGTCGAGGAAGGGGAGCTTGCCGACAAGGGCGGCGGCTTGGAGTTTTTCGAGGGCTGCCTGTGGGACGGCGGTGATGGTCGCCCATTCGGCGGCGCGGGTGGTGGCGTCTGCGTCGGTCATGCCGCTGGCCATGAGGTTGCGGCGGATGTCGTCGTAGGCTGCGCCTTCCATGGAGGAGAACATGGCGACGGGGCCAACGTAGGGAATGGTGACAAGGGCGGAGGAGGCGAGCGCGCCGGGGACTCCGTAGAGTCCGGTCTCGAGGATTCCCATTTTCTCGTCCCCCCATGCGGATTTGACGGGGTTGTAGTCTTGGCGTTCGATGTTGCGGACGTCGCTGGCGAAGTTGCGGGCGGCGAGGAGTTTGCTTTGCGCTCCGCGCATGGATTCTTCCATGGCGGGATTGTAGAGGGCGGCGTCGATTCCTCCTCCTTCTCCTCCAAGGAGAAAGCGGGCGACGGGGTTCTCCCCTTCCCTGTTTTCCATGGCGACTTTACGGCGTTGGAAGTCCTGCTCGGATGAGTTGGGGATGCCGATGGATCCGATGTTGCGGGCGAGGTCGTCGATGTCGCGGCCTCCCTGCTTGGCGAGGTTTGAGAAGAAAGCGGCCTGTTGCTCCTTAGGGAGGGTGCGGGCGAGGGTGGCGAGGGCTTGCATGAACTGCGGGCGTTCCTCCTCGGTGAGTTCATAGTAGGCGTCCAGGGCGAGGCGCGGGGCGTCCTTTTTGGCGAGTTCCTCGCGGCCTCTGCCCATGGGCTTATCGGGATTCTGGCCGAGCATATCGCCGATGACGGCTTGCGCGACTTGGGAAAAATTTCCCGCTGGCCCCGTCTTCATGGCATTCCAGACGTTTTGCAGCTCGGGGGCAAAGGCGGCGAGGGCGGCCTGTGATTCCGCGCGGCTGGCGTGGTAGGCTTCGTAGAGGCTGGCTTCGTCGTCCGGGGTGTAGCCGGGGGCTTTGCGGGCTTCCTCGCGGAAGGTAGGCCATGAGAATTCGGTTTCCTTGCTGGGATCGGTGAGAGATATGAGGGCGGCGGTGTGGGCTTTGGTGGCGAGGGTGGTGCCGAGGGCGCGGCGGTCGATGCGGTTCTGGGCGGATTTCTGGATCTCCGTAAAAAATGCGTCGTCGTCGTCGGCTCCTCTGCCGTCGAAAAGGGTGTGGGCGACGCTCTGGCGGATGGTGGCGCGGGTGAGGTCGTTGGCAAGGGGGTTGGGCGAGGTGTCGAAAGGTTCGCCGCCGTTTTGGAGGCGGAGGAAGGCGTCAACTGTGGCGGCGCGTTGGTCGATGATGGGATTGAGGGAAAGGCTGATGTCCTGCCCCTTGAAGTAGGCCTCGGGGTCGAGCGCGGCCTTGTCGATTTTGGCGAGGGCGCCGGAAAGCATTTCGTCGCGGCGGGCGGATTCCTCGCGGGCTTCAACGTCCCAGGGGTTTTCCCCAAAGCCTTCGGTCATATCGGGCGGGGTGAGGCTCTGCGGGATGCTGGTCAAATCGATCTCGGGCATTTCCGGGGAGTCGAGGAGCGGCTGGGGTGTGTCTAGGGTGATGGCCATGGGTTAATAGTCGTCGAGGGATGGATCGTTGTTTGCGACTAAGGCGGAATCCTCTGTGGAGTTGTAGCCTTTCAAGAAAATGTGACGCTCGGCGGCGCGGCGGAGGGAGAGTCCGTCTTCGTAAATGCTGCCGCGATTGATGTAGAGGAGCATCTTGGAGGCGATTTCCGCTTTGCTGCGGGTGCCGTCGGCGAGGAGTTTGCGGATGGATCCGGTGTTGTAGTCGAACGAGGTGAGGGCGTCCATTTCGTGGGGCTTGAAGGCGATGCCGAGGCGCTTGGCCTCTGCCTCCACGCGGGCGCGGTGGCTGGCGAGTTCCGTGTTGAGGCGGCGCTCGGCCTCGGCTTTGTCGATGACTTCGCCTTTCTTGGATTTGGTGCCGTAGCCGATGCTCCACTGGCGATTATCCCAGTAAGCGGCGCGGTGAAATCCGTCCTTGGCTCCTCCGGCCTCGAAGTGTTTCACCACGGTTGAAATGTCTTTGCCGATGGGGACGGATGAGGTGGAGGGGTCTGCGCCCTTGGGGACGGTGGCCGGGTCTTTTTCCTCGAAGAAGCCGGATTGGAGCTTGGCGCGGGTTTCCTTCCCGGCAATTTCCTTCACCTGTGGTGGTGAGCCAATCGGTGAGGGTGCGGAGGGATTTGCCGCGGGATTTTACCAGCTCGCGCTCGGCGAGGATGCGCTCGCCTTCGGCCTCGGGATTGAGCACGGAGAAAGATTCGCGGCCGTCGAGGATTGCTTCGGCGGCGGCGCGGGTGAAAGTGCCGGCGGTGATGTCCCCGGCGCGGGAGGCGGCGAGCTTTTGGAAGCGGCTTTTGCGGGCGGCGTCGGTGTCCTCCTCGCTGCCGATGATCTCCTGCACCTGTTCCTCATTGTAGCCGAGGGCGGCGAGTTTCACGGGATCGCGGAGGAGTCCGTCGTTGACGGCGCGGACGGTGCGGTAGGTGGATTCCGAGGTGGGGAGTTTTTTGACAAGGGTGTCGTAGTGTTCCTCCACGGCGGCGCGGGCTTCGTCGGCGTGGGTCTCGATGCGCTTTTCCTCGCCTGCGCGTTTGGCCTGGAGGGATTTCTCCAACTCGTCGCGGATGGCGGATGGGGGGATCTGGCGGAGAAGGGAATCGACGGCGACATAGCCGGAATCGAAGTCCTCGCCATTGGGGTCGTAGGCTTTCACCATGGCGGAGGCCTGGCCGATGAGTTGGTTTTGGTAGGCGGGATCTTGTAGCTTGGCCTTTAGTTCTTCGTTGGAACGGTTGGCGAGGCGGGCCTTTAGTTCTTCGCGGACGGATGGGCGGAGGTTGGCGGCGAGTTCGTCGATCTGTTCCGGGGCGGTGATGTTCCCGGCGGCCATGCCGTCCTCAATCTGGTCGATGGTGTCGGCGGTTTCCTCGCGGAAGGCGGAGGTGGCCATGGATTTGTATTTTGCCCATTCGGCGGGGTTCTGGCCTTTGGCGGGGGCGGGGTTCTGGGAAAGCCAATAATCCGGATCGGCGAGGATGTCGTTGGTGGTCTGGCGCTCGGCGGCGGCTTTTCCGAAACGGGCTTCCTCGGCGGCGCGCTGCTCGGGAAGGAGAAGGCCGGAGGCGGTGGCGTTGTCCAGGGCTTTGCGGTGGGCGTCCGGGTCGAGCGTCTGATAGGAGGCGTCGATCTCGTTGCCGAGGGCGAGGGTGGCGCGTTTGACGGTGAGGTCTGCGGCGTCCTTGGCGGCATTGATCTGGGCGCGGCTGGTGAAATCGGAGAATCCGCTTTCGAGGGCTTGGCGGACTACGGGCGACGCGCCTGCGGGAATGAGGCTGCTTTTCTGCTCGGCGAGGAAGGCGTTGGTTTTGGTGAGGCGTTCCTGCGGATCGTTGACGGATTGCAAGTCGATTTGTAGCTGGGCGTAGTTTGCGGCGAGTTGCTGGTTGGTTTCGGAAAGAGTGCGGGCGTTGTCGATGCGGGCGAGGTCGTGGCCGAGTTTTACGAAACCGTCGGATGCCTGGCCGATGGCTCCGGCGATGGTGCCGAGGGCGCGGGCGGGCGCGGCGGCGGCTTCGGCGGATACCTGGGGGGCGCCGAGTCCGGTGGAGGCGAAGGTGGGGGTGTCGGGTAAGCGGATCATCGTGAGCCTATTTGGTAATTTCCGTATGCGGTGGAGGCGGCTTGGGTGATGGCGTTGATGCCTTGGCCGATGGCCTGGAGGTTCGCGGCTTTTTTCTGCTGCTTGGCTTCCCAGATTTTCATTTGCCCCTGCTGGCGGATGGATTCGGCGCGGAGGTTGGCGGCGCGCGCGGCGTCGGCGATACCCACTTCAAAAGTTCCGGCGGCGTCGGCGAGCATGGCGGCGGTGCTGCCGGATGTGGTGAGCGTGCCGGATGCGGCGGCGCGGGTGCGGAGGGTGGAAAGGCTGCGGCGGTTATTGATGCGGGTGCGGGCGATGTTCTCGGCGGTTTCCTGCTGTAAATTTTCCGCCTCGCGCACGGCGAGGGCGTTGTTGTAGTTCGCGGCAGCGACGGCGGTTTTCCCCTGCTGCCGTGTGCTGTAAATTCCAAGGCCAGCCGAAAGCAGGCCGCCTAGCATTCCGACGATTCCGAACATTGGGGTGAGGATGGGTGAAAAACGGGGTGTGCGGGGATTGAAGCGGGGAACGGGTTAACGCTCCTGCTGGTTCATGCGGAGGGCGACGGCGCGGACGGTGAAGGGGTAGGGATCGGCGTGGACGACATGCACCTGCACCTCGTCCTTGTTGCCGAGATCGGGGAGCATTTCCGTCCAGCCGGTGAAAAGGTCGGTGGATGGATACGGGATGGGCTTGGCGCTGGCGGCGGCGGCGTTGAACATGGTGCCGCCTTTGGAGCGGAAGAGGCTCAGGGCGATTTTGTGGAGGCGCTTGGTGAGGGATTGATTGCCCGGCATGTCCACGGGGAGGGATGAGAGGCGGGAGGTGATGGGCTTCCCAAGGATGGCGCGGGTGGTGCTGGCGATGGTGAGCGGCGAGGCGGACGGGGTGACGGTGGAGCTGGTGACCACTCCGCCGGCGGAAACGGTGAGGAGGGTGAGGGTTTGGCCGATGAGGGTCGCGGGGATGGGTAGGCTGTTGGTGGCGGTGCCGCGGTAGCTGATGCCGTCGAGGTAGTGGTAGGGAAAGAGCGGTGAGGCGGTGAGGCCGGGGGTGTTTCCGGTTTCCTGCGTCTCTTGGTAGTGCTGCGGGAAACGCTCCAGG
>Ga0247838_1003769_pt1 | contig 17032 bp, 11 predicted proteins | sample LaCruzMarch2015__5_FD_189097 | JGI IMG/M metagenome (GOLD analysis project Ga0247838, IMG submission 189097) | Freshwater microbial communities from meromictic Lake La Cruz, Castile-La Mancha, Spain - LaCruzMarch2015_15m | ecosystem: Environmental > Aquatic > Freshwater > Lake | place: Spain... | reverse complement strand
CAGTGGAGCATATTGTGCCCATCTTTGAGCGGGCGGGGTATGCCGTGCCGGTAGTCAAAGTATCAGTGGGCTTTCCGAGTACGGGAGGGAAAGGACGTCATTTAGGGCAGTGCTGGTCTAGTAAAGCAGCAGAAGACGGCATTAACCAAATATTCATAGCCCCGCATCTGCATACCCCGTTTGATTTTCTGGATACCTTAGTCCATGAGTTAGTGCATGCGGTAGACAACTGCGAAAGTGGTCATGGCGAAGGATTTAAACGCATTGCCTTGGATGTAGGTCTAAAAGGTCCTATGCGCAGTGCTGGAGCAGGAGAGTGGCTAAAAAAAGACCTGCTTGCCATTGCAGAAAGGCTAGGGGAATTCCCGCACGGTAGATTAAGCCTACCAGTCAGAACAGCCCAAAAGGCAGCCAAAAGACCAGGAGCCAAGTGCGCTAAGTGCGGCTACGAGGTAGTAATGCTCAAAAAGCACCTGCTTTTAGGCCCACCCATCTGCCCTAAGGACATGGAGGGAATGGAAGCGATTGGAGAATGGGAATAGTGTTATAAATTGTATAAGCAAAGTAGACGATGAAATCATTTTTAATAGCTGCCAATGATCGGTGATTTTAACTAATACTTGTTTATATTTGAAAATAGCAAGAGAGGCGAAGTTTAGAGTCTTTTTGCATAGATTCATTAAGACATAAATCTGGAAAATTTATAATGGAAGTGAAATCAATTGTAAGTATCTTAGATAGAGATGAGGTTCTAGATTTAGAGTCTAATGAAAAAACATTATCAGAAAATGAATATCAATGTGAAATTGATATGGAATTATTTAGTGATAGTGATCAGTGGGAGCTACCTGGCTACATTCTAGAGGAACTCACTAGTACGGTCGGTCAGAAAATAAATAGTATAAGTAGTGAAGAGAATTGGCCAGAGCAAATCACCAGGGGTGACTCTGGTATTTGGGATACATGTGCGTGGTATCAGCCCATTCATTTTTTTGCATATGATTGGGGGATTTATATAAGAGAGGATTGCTTAATTAAATTAGCAAAATCAATATCCTCATATGTTGATCCTGGCGCCCTTAGATTCTTGGGCACTCAATTATTCTCTAAGTCAGTACTAAGGGCAGCATTTCAAGCCTTTTATCTACATGAGCACTTTCACCACAAGGTTGAAAGTTTTGGAATACGACTGCATATCTCGCAAGGTCTTAAATCCAAATATTTACCTTATAAAAAAATGTTTACAGACCAAACCTGTATAGCGACCTCTGTCTTGAAGAGGCATTGGCAAATGCGGACTCCTATAGACGCTTAGATGAATTTTCTAGAAAAAATCCACTTCCCTATCAGATAAAGATTGCAGCAAAGCATTATCTTAAAGATACGTTTAAATATGATCCGCCAGGGTATCGAATGGCTCAGCAATATTTATCTCCTAGCGAATTCAAGCATGGAGTCGCATCATTGCAATGTCAAATTAATGAAGGGACGTTGACCTTTAAGCAAAACCATGAAGACTGGTTTAGTGCATCGCAGATGACCCACAGTTTATTTAATCATAGGTCGAATATTTATTCTGTAGTGAATAAAGGGTCCCATCCAATTTTGCCAGCTAAAGTATTTCCAAAGTCATGTTCAACTGGGGATATGATAAAAATCTACCAAAATAAAGGTTACCAGATAGTTCCAGGCGGTAAAGGATCGCATGTAAAGCTTAGAAATAGCCGTGGCGAAACTATGATTCTTCCAGGTAATAGAAAAGAATTGTCGATTGGCGTACTTAACAGCGCTCTTAAATCTCTTGGATACTCAATTGGTGATTTGGCTACTATTTTATAGTTGCGGTTTCCGATGATCCGGACTTTTATAAACAATTAAAACAAAAAGATAAATGTACGAGTACATCAAATCTAAATCGCTTGATTACAAAACCAATGCTGAAGCATGGTCGAATTATTCGAAGTGGAATGAGTTAATAGCCTCACATTTTTTCTCGGAAAAGTTTGAAGATAGACCGGTATACCTCGATATAAGTGACCAGTTACTCGCAGCCTTTAGCGAAAAGCTTGATTTAAGTGTTATTGATACAGTTAATGATTTTAAAAATTCTATTATTAGTACCTTAAGTAGATCCAGTGTATTTAATCCACATTTACTGAATGCGTTTAAGTGGAAAAAAAGGTCTGAGGAAGAAACACCGCCTTTTGTTGCACTGCTCGCGCTTTTCTCTTATGTGGCAGAGAAGATGGTCAGAGATAATGATTTCGGAGCAAATAATTACTATGGTCGCCTCCAGCGAGAATTAAGAATTTCTGATGATGACCATGCTGAACTTCAGAGATCATATAGAGAAATTAGTGAGTTTTGTTGGCCCTGGCTAAATGAATGGATTGCCTCTTATGATGGCGAGATTGGATTGCCAACGGCTAAAGCTCTGGATAGTAGGGTCTATGTCAGCGTTGCAATTTCCCAGGCGCTAGTTCGAGAGCAAGACAGAAATGCATTAAAGCGAATTTTTATGGAGAGCGGTCTTAATCCGGGTCAAAGACTTGGGAAGATGGAAATGCTCAGCCTGTTATTGCATTGGAGCTCATCATCCGGCGGATCCTCATCCCTTAGTAAAATGATTCAGCGTGGCGGAGATATTAGAGACAAAGTTTCTGAAATTGCTTGTTCTGAGCTAGAGGCATGGGATGGTAAGTTATCACTAAAAGAGTCTCTCGAAAACGCAGCTAGACTTTTTTATATAGCAACATTTAAAAACTATCCTCAAAATAAGATAACTCTTTACTTGTGCACAAATAGTGCTAGAGAAATTGAATCTTCTTACGCATTGACAGATGATTCTAGTGATGAGGCGCGAATAGGTTTTAAGGGATATCAAAATGAAATAACACTTGATTATCTTGATGATTTTGGGGTTTCCGTCTTGGAGCCCTTTGAGAAGATTTCACATGGAGATGCGTTACTCTCAAAACTTAGGATTAAAAATCAAAAAAGTAATCGGCTCTTGGAGAGAAATGGTCAGCCTATTTGTATTCTTATGTACAGGCTCGAAATTGGCGCCTATCAGGAAGTTTCTAGGGCTGTAATTGGGGCCCCTTCTATTGTATTGGTCCATCAATCAATACTAGAAAGGGTGACAGATGCTCTTAACGATATAGCCAGACCCGGGTTTAAGTTGCTTAATGCAGCTCAGGCGAGAGGGCTCCCAGAGGGTTGGGTATTAATTACGGATGTCCAAATACTTAAAACAAAGGAAATTAGAGGGCTTGAATCTCTTTCTCCGCTTCTAGGTGGATCTGTTTCTTTGGTTGGAGGCCTATATCTGGGAAATGAAGCTTGGCTTAGGTCGCTTCCACCTGAGATTGTCATTTCACTTGATACAAATAAAGGCGTTTCTGTTGAATTGATACAAATGCTTGATTTTGGAAAAAAAATTAATAAAGTGAATTTTAATCCGGGATCTGGAGTTCAATTTATTAGCTTGAAAGATTGCGATCTTCCTGATGGGGACTATCAAATCATTGTTTATGAGGGAAATCCACAAAAGAAAATTGAACTATCGAATTTTAAAATTCGCAGTGGGAGCAGTGTGCGTATGTATAAGCGTAGCAATTCTGCAAAATTAACTTATATGCTTTCCTCTGATAATCCCACTAACTCTATCTCAGCATTAAAGAGCCATAAGACCCTTGATGATCCAATTTTATTAAGCGGCTGTAACATTTTCGGCCGGACCATCCTAGAAGAGTCGTACCCTAAATTGAAGATTCAGGTGGGCTCAATCTTCCCGATGAATCCTGAAGGCGAAAATGAGTACGAAAGAAATATATTTACTAAAACTACAACGCTAGATACAGGCTCGTGTGTTTTACGTGGTTATCATATAAAGGTATACGATCCAGTGCCAATTGGGGCTCCAGTTGGCTATTTGGTGAGAGCAAAATGCAGTGATTGTAGTTTGACAGTTTGGGAGCGGACTCGTGGATACTATTCGGGCACTAACCGAAGGCGCGAGCAATTAGATCAACTTAGACCAGTTAATCTTGTTAGTAAGATTAACTTAAATACTGTTTCACCGGTCAAAGAGTCACTGCACCCAAGTAGACCGACGCGCAGACAAATTTTTGATGCACTTTGCTATATCAAGGAAGGTACTTTTGAGCGGTTTAGCAGTATTATAAGGGCTCATAATGATGAGCCATGGGCGCCATATGAGGCTTTAAGAGAGCTAGTTGCGTTGGGGCATGTAGACCTTCAGCTAGATTCCAATACGCTAAAGCCTCATGCTTGGAGAATTGCTGACCCATCTTTAATTTTGACTGGTGAAAAAAAGTTTACGGTCTCGGGGTGGTGCTCGGATACTTTTATTGAGCAGCTTAAGGAGATTAGCAGAAGCTTAGGTGGAACTCTTGAGCTTGTTGATATTACTCATGAATTTCCAATTATCGAAATTCTTGGTATTGACGCTGAAAGCATCGATGATTTTGCTGAAATTGTTTCTGCGGTAAGCGCATTTCCAGTAACTTGCACTAAAAATTTTACAAATAAATTACTTGCTGCAATACCAGGCTTGAGCGAGTTAGCGGGATCTCTGCCTCAAATAGAGATGCCTGAAAAAAATCTTCAATATTTTGATCCAGACGAGATGAAGTGGAAGGCTGTTGATTCTGAAATTAAGCGCGGATCTTATCGGCATGACTTAAATGGTGTTAAGTATTTCTATCTTCCAAATGATTTTATTAAATCATCTAATGCATATTTAACTGATGCTAGGTTAACTAAGTATCTTTCCCTAGCTCAACAGTATTGGAAATTCTTTAAATATGATGAAAAATTGGGGGTCTTACAAACTCCGATAGGAATGGAATTGCCATTTTTATATGAGAGAGTTGCCGTATCATGTTCTGGTAGGGTGCCTGAAAAGGCAAATGGTTTAACTACCTACACTCAGATAAATAAAGATGTAGCAGAAGGTCTGGCATTTAAACTTTTTAATCATCCCATATGAATGAAAAAACACCGCTAGAAGTTTTTGAGCATATAAAAGAAACTTATCTCAAGTATCTAGACTCGGCTTTTTGGCTAAGAGATCCTGAGCTTCTTGCTGAAAGGGCTGAGCTTGTTTCTGAATCTGGCGTTCTTGCTGCAGAACCAATTTTAGAGGTAACTTTACCTTACCAAACTTCGAAATCTATTGCTGAAGTTTGCAGCGAAATAGGCCTGGATTCGAATATAGCAGCTGACTTGGCTATGGCAATATTTTCTAAGCCACCAGAATTTAAACTGAGAACTCATCAGGCCGAGTCACTTACGCGATCTTTTAGTTACGGAGAAGATGGCGGTCACAATCCAATAGTTACATCTGGAACTGGCTCAGGTAAAACAGAAAGCTTTTTGTTACCAGTCTTTGCGAGGCTGTTTGCCGAGGCTAGGGGTTGGGGGGCTCCGGGACCTATCAACCCCTGGTGGGATAGAGATGTAGGAGATTGGTCAAGTATTCGAGCTAAAGCAAGTCAAAGACAAGCAGCTGTTCGCTCTATTATTTTGTATCCAACTAATGCACTTGTTGAAGATCAAATATCAAGATTGCGCAAAGTTATTTTTTCAGCTAACGCCGCACATCCTAATCCCATGTTTTATTTTGGTAGGTATACCGGAGCTACGATGGGTGACCAAAAGGTCCCTAATAAATGTAGCGATTCTTTTGTTAAATTAGTTTCAAAGGAAATTCGTGAGATTGTTAAGGACCTGGAGGATTTAAGGTTAGCAGATGTTAAGGAGGATGTATTCCTTCAAATCCAGAATCCTTTGCTCGGAGAAATGATAACTCGTTGGGACATGGTCTCATCGCCGCCAGATATATTAGTATCCAACTTTTCGATGCTTAATGTCATGCTTATGCGTGACGTCGAAACAAATTTATTTGAGTCGACCAAAAAATGGCTTAGCCTTAGTGATGAACATGTCTTTACGCTTGTTGTTGACGAATTGCATGGTTATAGGGGAACGCAAGGTGCTGAGGTGGCTCTTACAGTTAGAAATCTTTTATCACGAATAGGCTTGCAGCCAAATTCAAAGCAATTGCGTTGCATAGGAACATCAGCATCATTGAATGGAAATGATGGACGAAAATACTTGCAGGAATTTTTTGGTCTTGACTCAAGTACATTTTCAGTAATTGAGGGTATTCCAGTCGAGCCCCCACTTGCAGCTAAAATTTCGGAGGAGCAGTTAGTCATAGGTGCCGAGCTGGATGATCCGGCGATGCTGTCTTTGTGGGCTCAGAAAAATTCGATATCAGAAAAGGTGGCCGCAGCATTTGCGCCGACATTTAGAGCGCAGTATTTATCCAAAGTGATTCCTGCTATTTTGCCAGATGGTAGCAGCGATAGTACTGAGAATATGAATTTAATATTGAGATCAATATCAGCAGAAGGAGATAACTTAAATTCCCCTAGATTTAGATCGCATAATTTCATACGATCACTTAGAGGCCTATGGGCATGTACAAATAAAGAATGCTCAGAGGTTGACGAACGTTTTAAATCCTTAAATAGAACATTGGGCAAGATTTATAGAACCCCCAAAATTTCTTGTGGTTGCGGATCACGTGTTCTTGAGCTTCTTTACTGCTATCAGTGCGGAGAGGCTTCATTGGGCGGTGTTGTTTCACCAGTAGTGGGCGATGAGGCAAGTAGTTGGTACATGAGTCCGGCAGTTAATAATGGCTTTATTAATTTAAGCAGTATGGTTAATAGGCGTACTTATAACCAATTTATGTGGCTTAGACCAGGACGACTAAAATCCCCAAGCGAAGAATGGACTCATGAGAATGGCGCCGGAAAAAAAATTAAGTTTAAGTTTGCTGGCGCCTCATTTAATACCAAGTCAGGATTGCTACAAAAGGATCCACATGGATCATATACATACATGCATACAAGCGCCCCAGTTGATGAGTATTTTCAGATACCATCTCTTCCGGAGACTTGTCCGCACTGTGAATTTAAGGAATTTAATAAGCCGTTGGGATTTTTCTCAGGATTAGTTCGTTCTCCAATTAGGGCTCACACAATGGGCCAATCAATTGCAACTCAAATATTGGCTGAGAGAGTTTCTGATGTGCTCTCTAAAGATTCTGATGCCTCTAAGTCAATTATCTTTTCTGATAGCCGCGATGACGCAGCTGCAATTTCTGCTGGGCTTGAGTTTAATCATTTTAGCGACTTGCTTAGGCAGATTATTTATCAGGTTTTCAATACAAAAAAAGTTAACAGTATTGATTTGGCAAGATCTCATATTAGATCAGGGCTACTTTCAGAGAGCGACTTAGGTTTGCTGGAATCTTGGAAAAAAGATCATATTGAATTATGGGCTGCCCTGATTAGTGAGTTTAAAGGACGCGCAGACGATGAAGAGTTGAAATTAATTAAAATATACGAACTAAACTCTCAAGGCGGGATACAAAACTATCGGTGGTCTGAGCTAATCCTTCAAATAGAGAAAAAATTATTATCAATTGGCGTTAATCCAGCTGGTCCGCAGCCGTCCTATAAATATCTTTCGAGCAATGCTTGGTATAAATTTTTTAAATCTCCCGATTGGGATTCTTTACCTGAATCAGAAACCCAGGATGGTCGATCCAGACTTGAGCGAAGATTAGCCTCACATGTTGGCGGCGTTCTTTTTTCTAGAGCAGGAAGAGATTATGAGTCTGTTCATTTATGCACTATCGACGTAAATCTCTCTAACTCTGTGATCAATGGTTTATCTATTGCTGATCAAAAAGAGCTATTCTCAAGCTCAATACGAATTTTAGGTATTTTGCGCCACTATGACGAAAGTGGATTATATATTCCAGCGACGACTGCACCAGGAGGTCTTAAGAAGTATTTGCATGAAGTTGCCGTTAAAAATAATCTTGATCCCAGCGAGGTGATTGAGACAGTAGAAAAGTTTTTCAAAGATAAGGGGATAATAAATCAACACTGGGTTTTACAATTACATAGTATTTTTGGGTTAGAGATTTTCTTAAGGCAGTATTCAAATACCAGCATATATAGATGCTCTAAATGCTCAAATGATCATCTTCATAAATCTGCAGGCATTTGCGCTAATCATAAATGTCTCGGAAGAGATCTTCTGGAGATAAATTCACCCAGCGAGGATTACTATAAATGGCTCTCAACCCATAAACCTAGGCGTTTACGTGTTGAGGAATTGACGGGTCAAACTAAACCGCTATCTGAACAACGTAGCCGTCAGCGATTGTTTAAGGGCGTCTTCTTACCCAGTGAATCCCCAAAAGTTTCAGATATTGATCTGTTAAGTGTCACAACAACGATGGAGGTTGGTGTTGATATCGGCGCATTACAGTCTGTCATTTGCGCAAATATGCCACCACAAAGATTTAACTATCAGCAACGAGTTGGTAGAGCAGGTCGCATGGGTCAGAAGTTCTCATACTCATTCACCTATTGTCGCGGCAGAACTCATGACGAATGGTACTTTAATAATCCACTCAGAATGACAGGGGATAAGCCTCCACAGCCGTATCTAGATCTTGGTCAAGACTTAATTTACCGCCGATGTATAACTGCCGAGGTATTGAGACGCGCATATCTTTCTTTGCCAGATAATATAAGACCCAAAAGGAATAAAAATAGTACCCATGGATCTTTCGGTGCCGCAAAGGATTTTGTATCGCTTTATAAGGCTGCAATCGGCAGTTGGATTAAAAAATCGAAAGAGGTTGATTTAGTAATTAAATCCTTTATTTCTTATTCTGATCTAACAAAAGCACAGGTTGATCAGTTATCAAATTTTATCGTCAATGATCTTTTGAATCATATTGAGAATTTAACGCAAAGTAAGAACCATCTTCAGGCGGAGCTGAGCGAGAGAATGGCATCAGCTGGCTATCTTCCTATGTATGGATTTCCTACACGTGTTAGGTCACTTTATTCGTCAGCGCCCAGAAATATTGAATCAGAAGAAGATTGTCAGGTAAGTGACAGAGCGCTCGATGTTGCGATCAGTAATTTTGCTCCAGGTGCGGAAATATTAAAAGATAAGCAAGTTCATGTTTGTCATGGATTTGCTGCCTGGGATTTTTCAGGGGGTAGAGTTAGACCTGTCTCGCCACCACTTGGTGAAACGAAATACATCAACAAATGTAACTCATGTAAGTTTATTCGTATTACATCTGAAAGTGACGATGAGAAGGATTGCCATGTTTGCGGAAGTAAAACATCCACATTCAAGATGTATGAGCCCCTTGGTTTTAGAACAACATATCAATCCCGTGATTTTGATAATCAAACTGAAAGAGGTGGTAATCCTCAAGAGCCAATATTAGGGGCAATTGACAACAGTTATAAAGGTAGCAAAGTTAATGGACTATGGGTTAACTCCTTGCCTCAGCAAGATGTTTTAATATTAAATGACAATAATGGGAAGCTTTTTCCATTAACAGTTGCTGCAGATAAATCAATTATTGTTTTAGATCAATCACTATATTCACCTTCCGCAGTTGATAAAACTAGAGGTTTACTCGACCTAAGTAGTGCTCCAGTTGATAATTTAGAACTTGCTGCAATCGGGTGTGTGAAGGTTACCGATTTGTGCCTTTTAAATTTTGAATCGGATCTTTTAAATAAGAAAACTAAAGTTTTAGATATAAATGAGGTGCCGGCAGCCAAGGCGGCAACAAGGTCATTTGCCGAGCTTTTCTTAAAAACTGCCGCAACAGAATTAGATGTTGGAATTGGTGAGCTTCAGGTTGGATTCCAATCGAGACGGACTGAAGATGGACAGTCTGTTGTAGAGCAAATATTTATATCTGATAGCTTAGAAAATGGCGCTGGTTATGCATCGGTAATTTCCACGCCCGCTATGATAGAAAAGATTCTTGATCAAATTTTGCACCATACTAAACATCAGTTTGAGAAGAAATTGCATTCATCTCATTGTGATTCATCCTGTCCTGATTGCTTAAGAAGCTATGAAAATAGAAGACATCATGGTTTTCTTGATTGGAGGCTTGCATTAGATATGGCTGAAGTTGCTACTGGGGTAATTTATGACGAGGATCGTTGGCTTCGAAATTCAGAAAAATTAGCAGATGATCTCTCTAGGGCTTACATTGACTTGGGATTTAGTATTAAAAAAGTACGTGTTGGCAAGTTATTCGGGTTGGTGAATGAAACTCGCGGCGTTATTTTTTCTCACCCCTTATGGAGTAATGCGCAAGCAAATTGGAATGAAGATCAGAGCCAAGCTTTTTTTGAGATGAGATCTAATATCCCAGTGTGGGACGGCAGCAATCCTTTTATAGATTTGTGGACTCTAAAAACACGATCACAAGCGGCATTTGAAAGACTAATACTTGAAGGCAATCGTTAAATATGGTTGAGGTGTTAGGTTTTTCTACGTCTTCTGAAAGTGCTGTTGCCGAAAAAATTGAAGAGTTTTTTCTATCCATTTGGCCTGATTTAAAAACGAGCTCAGATGATCATGTAAAAATACTTTCTGGAGCCAAGTTATTTGGCTACCAAACTCAGGATATTGATGTAGTTGTATCCTGTTTTTTTTCAAAGCCTAGAAAGTTTAACCCGGTAAGGTCAATAAAATGTCAACCAGATGATATTTATGAAAAAACTCAGATATTTATTGAAAGTTTTTTATTATGCGTTGAAGTTAAATCTCACACTGGTTCTGGAGTAAAGTTTGAAGGTAATACTGCATCTGTCAAATATTCAAGAAAAAATTCCGAAGGCTGGCATTCTGCCAGTGATCAGAATTTAACCCAGGCTCATTCTCTGAAGCAGTATATTTTTGATGAGTTTAATCAAACACCTTATGTTTCAAATTTGATTTTCTTTTCTAATCTAGAGGAATTTGAGCTACCAAAAAGACCTAATAATTTTTTAAGCTCAACTATCTCTCCACGTGATTTTTTTACAGTTATTGCTGAAATTGCTAAGCCCTGGATAAGGAAAAACGGTAACCCTGTTATATCTTTAGGTCCGCGAGAATTTTCTGAAAAAATTTTTCAATCTCGTTTATTTAAGAGTTATATTCCCACAGACCTTGATCGAAGAAAAATTGATTCGATAGCTACTAAACACGGTTTCAATGCTGCTTGGGCAAATGAATTAGGAAATCGGTTGCTGATTTTGAAGGGGCGAGCTGGTACTGGTAAGACTATAGCTTTATTGCAAATTGCTAATTATTTATATGTAAATAAGAGTTCACGATCATTGATACTTACCTATAACCGTGCCTTAGTTTCTGATCTAAAACGAGTTTTATCTTTGCTTGGTCTGCCTAGCTCTGTGGACGATGGTGGGATAGTGGTTGAAAGTACCTATAGTTTTTTTTATAAGGTCCTGAAGTCATTCTTCTTGCTCAAAGATGATGAGGATTTTCTGGACGGCTACGATAAATCAATACTTGAACTTTCAGAGTCTTTCAATAAGTTAATTTTTAATGCCGACGAAATCGCAGATGTAGTTAAAAGAAATCCTGAACAGCTTGCATTTGATTGCATTTTGGTGGATGAAGCCCAAGACTGGCGACCGGAAGAAGTATCTTGTATTAAGTCTATCTTTGGTAGTAAAAATTTAGTTATATCGGATGGCATGGATCAACTTGTGCGCGGCGCTAAAACTAGCTGGACTCTTGGTCTGAATGAATCTGAAAAGATTGTCTTCTCCTTAGATCAATCCCTTCGTATGAAAAGTAATTTAGCTATATTTGCAAATACGCTAACAAAAAATCTCCAATATATAGACTGGTCAATTAAGACAAATCCACAAATTAGGGGCGGAAAAGTTATTGTTTGCGTTGGCCCAATTCTCGACTCCCTAGCATATGTAAATAGTGAACTTGAGCACGCTTTCTCATTGCACAATAAGCCGATAGATCTTTTAGCATTAATTTCTCCTAAATTAACCAATAAATTCAGAGACCCTTCATATCTGGCTGAATTTCAAGCCGCTCTAGGGCTTACTATTTGGAGTGGCTATGAAGATTCTACGCGCCGCGATCCTCCAAAGTCACCCGATGAACTCCGATTTATTCAGTATGATTCTTCAAGAGGTATGGAGGGTTGGACGACTTTTTGCTTTGATTTTGATGGTTTTATTTCATTTAAAAAATCTCAATTTGTAAGTCAATTTGATAAGATGCATATAAGCGAGTTAGACAGGGATACTTGGGTAAATAGAGAGGTTTCGCGCTGGATCTTAATGGCACTTACGCGCAGCATTGATACTATTTTTATTCAAATTGAAGATGCCAATTCTGAAATCGCAATTTTACTGCGTGCATTATCTGTGCAAAGTCCAGATTTTGTATCCTGGAAGACGGTGGCGGATTCGTGAATTCTAAGGTCCTTAGCTTCTCATCACTTTCAACTGCGGAATTAGTTATTGATACCGTTTACGTAGCCATCTTTACAGAAATTGCGGTCGACGTTTTTATATCTAAAGTATCAAGGGCATCAACGTCACAGGGCGAGTCTGCTTTATTTATTAAGAGCTCAGTAGATCGCTAGGCTTAATGCCCTTTATATAAGGCGGAATCTATAGACTTTTTATACTGTTTATATATACAGTATAATTTACACATCACAACGAATAGGGTTACAAAAGTATGTCTTCGCTGAAAATTGCATCTTTTTTCTCTGGAGCTGGTGGGCTCGATCGAGGTTTTGAAAATGCTGGATTTTCAGTTATCTGGTCTAACGAATATGACAAGTCAATCTGGGAAACATACGAAAAGAACTTTCCAAATTCAAAGCTTGATAAAAGAAGTATTACGGAGATTGAGCCTTCAGACCTTCCTGATGAGCTAGATGGCATTATCGGCGGTCCTCCCTGCCAAAGTTGGAGTGAGGCCGGAGCTTTAAGAGGAATTGAAGATCACAGAGGGCAACTTTTTTTTGATTATATTGAAATCATTAAGGCTAAAAGACCGAAATTCTTTTTAGCTGAAAATGTATCTGGAATTTTAGCTGCTCGTCATAGACCGGCCTTCGTTAGAATTTTAGAAAGCTTCGCTGAGCTTGGCTACAATGTTTCATATAGCCTCCTGAACGCTAATGATTATGGCGTTCCTCAAGATCGACACAGAGTAATCATTGTCGGTTATCTTGAGCAGTATGGAAAACTATTCATTCCGCCTAAACCTGAAAAATATAAGCCAGTCTTAAAAGATGCTATCAAGGATTTAGAAAAGAATGTAGTTCCAGCAGGGGAAAAAAATAGAACCAATTTAAAACAGAAATTCATCAATCACGAATACATGACTGGCGGCTTCTCGACTATTTTCTTGTCAAGAAATAGAGTTAGACCATGGGATAAACCCTCTTTCACAATTCAAGCTGGTGGCAGACACGCTCCTCTACATCCACAAGCACCAGAAATGGTTACTCACGGAGTAAATGACAAAAGGTTTGTAAAGGGGAAAGAGGATTTATATAGAAGGCTTTCTGTTCGCGAGTGTGCGCGGATTCAAACATTTCCCGATGATCATATTTTTTATTACACGACCATAGCTGATGGTTATAAAATGATCGGAAATGCTGTTCCAGTAAATTTTGCTCAACATTTAGCTAATCAAATAAAAAAAGATCTAGCCAATACAGGACCTGTTAATAGAGGGAAAATTAGTGCTGGCAAAGTTGTTGATGTTGGCTCCTATTTGAAGTTGGACCAACTTGATAAAGATGAGGTAATGGCTGAGTTATGTTGAGACCCGATCAAGGGCTAGCACTTAAGCTACTTAAGCTAAGTGTTAACTCCGATGAATTTCAAGAGACACTGCAGCTAAAAAGGCAGATAAAAAAGACACTGCAGGATCGTACTAATCCTTATTTGTCGGCTTCTGAGCTTGATAATATCGTTAGATGGAAGCTTGATAAACAATATCACCGATCTAAACAGCAGCGTGAAATTAATGTCGATGATGTAGTTATTCCAGTTACTAGAGCTTGTTTTTCTATTCGAAGTTCCAATAAGAATTACGAAATAGAGTTAAAACTTAAGACACTCACAGTAATGAGGGGCGTGGCTATCCCACTAGCTTCAGCTATCTTGGCTATCTGCTTTCCTGATGAGTTCGTTGTAATTGACAGCGTATTGTGGGAGCTAATTTTTGAAGATGAGAAATCAAGCTTCACAATAGGGGACTACTTAAAATTTCTCTCATTCTTCTATTCATTGGTAGATCATACAAAATGTTCGTTACAGGATACTGAGCACCTTTTATGGCTCTATCAAAAAAGCCTAAATTAAGGCTTCACCGTTAAGAAAATCATGTAGACGGTTCGTCTATTTTTGATTGGAAATTCCAAATCACTTTTCCAGCCCGTCCTAGGTGATCCAACAATTTCATTAAATACCCAAGGTAAATTGCCTGTTTTTTTAGCCAATCCAGTTGCTCGAGAATGTTCGCTGTTACTTGATTGTCCAACCCACTGCCTTCTGAGGCTTAGATAAATAACTTCTTTATATTTTGCGAAGTATTCTGCGAAAGTGTCGCAGGATATATTGTTAGGTACGATGTGTGTTTTTGGAGCCGTTAGAATGAAACTGGCTTGATGAGCCGAGATACCTAGATTAGGGCTTCCCTTCATCATTAGGAATTCGAGGAGTGCAGCAAAGTCAGGCTCACTGAAGCCCTCTGACCAATGTCTATCACGGGATTCAAATTCGCCATTCTGAAATTTTTGAATCAAACTATCCATCTTCGATAGGGCACGGCTTGGATTTGAAAAGCCTAGGCTTGTAAATACCTGAAGCATTTCAGCTCTTTGAAGTCTGTTGTAAAGGAAAGATGAACCAGTTTGCTTGATTGATACACCTTTACCATTAATGAAAATGTCAGCTTTCTTTGCAGAGTTCTCGGTACGAAGGTTTTTTGTTGAGGTAATGTCGATCAGCTTCCCGCCCGCCCCAGGGTTTTCGATCTTTTTTACTAATCCAAGGTGTTTGAGCGTTAGTGAGTTTTTCTGGTTAATTAAGTAATCAACTACAAGTTCTTCGTTGCCGGCCATTTTTGTAATTTTTAGCGTTAAAAATCTCACAATAGCAGATTTAGTAATTACTTACAAATTTGGCAAAGATAAAGATTGTTACTCTTTAATCCACTTGCTATAACAAGGAATTATGGTTCCTCTTAATGCCTGACTGAGGTGGACTAGTGCCCGATAGAATAAGCTAGTCTATGCGTGTGCTAATTGGTATTTATATACTATTACATACAAATAAACACATCTTTTTTTAAATAGCTAGTTTAACCATGAACCTTCCGCCTTATTCTCACTCCTTAGTGCATGTGTAACGCATTTGGACATTTAGCTAGCTGTAGGTGTGGCTGGGGGCGCCCTGGTGAAGTCAGTTATACCAATCGCTACCCAGAGGCCCAGCTGGCAAGTTTGCGGGAATACGCAGCCATTTGCTATGCTAAAGACAGTGGGGCAATTACAAGACCAAATTATCAATGTAAGTGGTGTAGCGCTAAGGTCTTTTTCTTTCAGTCTGTAGATGGAGGCAAGGTTTTATTTGAATCACTTGGAAAGCCTTGGCCAATTCATAATTGTCTTGGAATTAAATACGAACGTAAAAAATCAAAACTAAAAATCTCATCTGCTGAGTGGGTCGCGCTTACTAATTTTTCAGTAACACCATCAAATGAGTCTGGAGACTCTAGATTTTCTGGACTACTTTCAGGATTTGATGGTGAAAATCAATATGAAGTCCAAATTTCGTTAAGTATTGAGAATCCAATTCTAATTAAAGACCTTTATCTTAGAAAGGAAGATTATCAAGCTATGAATTCAAAAATTGAGACGCTCATCATTTCTGAAGACGCGAGCCATCAATTTGCACAGTGCAGTTTAATCGAACAAAAACCATTTTTACTAAACGACTTAACTGACAAGCGTTATTTCACAAAGCAAACTAAATTACTCTAGATTAAAGTGGCTCTAAGAAGTAATTTAGATCTCGGATAACATTCCCTTACTAGTTTTTTAGTAGTAGTTAAGTCTTTAAAAAGCTTTAAGTCACAAATTGGTCATTTGCCCTGCCAGGCTTTATCAGACTCACTAATTCTTTCCCGGATATACGCCTGCACCTGCTCTTGGGTCCATAGGGATGATCTGCCTATCTTGATGGGTTTCGGAAACTCCCCGTTTTTGACCATGCTACAAAAAGTAGCCCTAGAGATAGGTATGATTTCTAGGATTTGTGGGATGCGCATCAGAACTAAAGGCGCTTCTTGCCTATCTTCTTGCTGACCATGTCTGTATCTGTTTTGAATGTCTTTCATCATGAAATCCTCACCGTGTTGGACTGGAGGCTTTTGCTGCTGAAAGTATCGTTATAGCCGCGGTACACCTGCACCGCCTTTTTAATGGCATTCATCTGGGTATAGCCATACGAGCGATATAAACTGTATAAACGCAATGCCACCATTTAATTGCTCCTCATCTCTTTTTTGTTCTTCAATTTGACTCTTTGATGCAGGTGTTTTTTGTCGTCCTGTGGCAATGTAGCTAATCCATTGACATGAGTCAATTGGGTCGTAATACCCATCTCACAAACGCAATTTATTTTCTTATCTTGAATAAATATTTTCTGCGATAAGTAACAAGTGATGTGTCATTGAAGTGCTACAGCCAAGTCAGATATGGCTTACAAGACGATTGCACTTTTAGATGCCGCTGGATTTCTGTTGATCTTCATTTGATTTATTTGTCGTGATGCTCTGATTTATATTGGATGACATAAGCCTGATAGATATCGCGTAATCGATAAATTCCATTTAAAAGTGCGTTTGACTCTACTCATTCAGGTTGCTAGATTGACGTGTGTTTTGTATTTACTAACCATACGGAGGCAGCTGCATTCATGAACTACTACGAACACCACATAGGCGACTACACCGTTGCAACAACGCATTTAACATTTATAGAAGATGCCACGTATTCCAGGCTATTGCGCCGGTATTACTCCACCGA
>Ga0247838_1003731_pt1 | contig 17177 bp, 15 predicted proteins | sample LaCruzMarch2015__5_FD_189097 | JGI IMG/M metagenome (GOLD analysis project Ga0247838, IMG submission 189097) | Freshwater microbial communities from meromictic Lake La Cruz, Castile-La Mancha, Spain - LaCruzMarch2015_15m | ecosystem: Environmental > Aquatic > Freshwater > Lake | place: Spain... | reverse complement strand
GGAACCAGCCACACTTCGCCGTTGGCGTCCCAGACGCTTAGCAAAGCGCTTTCTGATTCAACAACTGTCAATGTCACAGTCTCGGGGACAAAGTCCTCGCCTGGCATCGGATCGATTGCAATTGATGGGTCAGCAGGAGCTGAATCGGAACTAGCCTCGCCGTTTTTTACGTAAGGAGCAGGCTCAGTCATCATTGGTGGTTGGAAGCGCTGGTAGAAAAGACCTGAGGGTGAACCGCTCCAGCGCCAGTCAGCAAGTCTTTCAACTGCGGATAGAGCAGAGATTGTGTCAAAGGTTCCCATAGCTTCAGCTGCCACTGAGTGACCACCTGCGTAGCTGATAACACCGGTTGAAGACCAGCCCAGGTACCACTCGACGTTGGTTGGTTGGCCATCGACGTACATAGAAGCCGATGCGCTAACGCCCCACCCCGACGAATCGATGCGGATCTCAGATGCTGAAACATCTAGTCCTGTTGCATTGAATACCTCAAGAGCCTTGGCGGTGGCTTCTTCTTTAGTTGGAAGAAGTTCAGGAGTTGGTTGGAACTCGGTCCAAGCTGTGCAGTTTCCGTCAGCGTCTGTTTCCTCACACTTAGATTCAGGATATGCAATTGGGTTTGAGTAGTTCCAGGAAGCAGTGCCTGACCACCAGAGTGAGATCACTGGGTTCTTGCCGTCATAGCCCCAAGGGTCATTGGACTGGCCAAAGAAATAGCCAGGATTGGTTTCTGCAAAGTCTGGGTATTTCTTGATTGATCCTTCAACACCAAAGACAGTGGCAACGTTTGCCAGGACTTCTTCCGGAGTTGACTGTCGAACTAACTTGAAGACCTGGCCCGAGCCAGTTTCGTTCGAGAGGTTTGGACCAGCAATGTATTCAAAGTTCACAAACGGCATCATCATCTTGCCCGCGGCAACATCGCTCTGGGGGGCAGCTGATTCAGCGTTGCGAGCTCCTTGCATGCCCGAAAGCTGGATTAGTGGAGCTGGGGCGGAGGTGAGCACCATGGCAACAGCAACCGCTGCTGCCGAACCACCAACGGCTAGAGAAAGGCTCGCTCGCCTGAGGTTTTGGCTAAGAAGCTCAAAACGTGCTCGAAGCGTGAGCTTGCTATCCGCCGCTATTGCTGAGGCGAGAATGCCTTCACTTAGCTCCGGCGCTACGCGCCTTAGGGCAGGGTCGGCCTTTTTTAGCCACTGGTCTAGTTCGTCATTGTTTGTCATATATGGGTTATGTCTGGGCTCACCCAAATGTGTCTAAAAAAGATTAGGAAAGATTTGCCTTTAGCTTGGCCCTAGCCTTAGCCAATCTTTGGGTAAAGGCGTTTGGGCTAATTTCAAGCACCTTGGCAGCATCTTGATTGGTTAGTCCTTCAAAGGCGGTGAGTGAGATCGCTTCACGTTCAAATGGGCTTAGCTTGCCCCAGGCTTTTGAGAGGCTCAGATCGGCAATTGCTATGTCCTCAGGGGAAGGAGCAAAATCCAAGGGCCTGAATCTAGCTACGAAGTTCTGCTCAGATTTGATAGCCCTGCGGTGATTAGCAACTACAAATCCTGCGATTCGGTATAGCCAGGCCAACTCATATTCTTTAGGCGCTTGAGCTCTTTTTCGCCAGGCAATCTCGAAAACCCGCGATGCTAACTCTTCAACTTCTGACTTTTCGCAACGTCTAACCAGGTAGCTGGAGATTTGAGGTAAGAAACCTCTATAAAGCGTGGTGAATTCTTCTGGGCTCACTTGCTCAAGTCTAATCTTGTAGTTGATTTCGCCTAAAGCATCCGGGGGCGTGGTCATTGACCATTCCGATTGACTGCATCAGCGCATACATCGTCGTAGGTCCAACAAAAGAAAACCCAAGCTTTCTTAGCGTCTTGCTCAAAGCTTCGGACTCTGGTGTTATTGCGGCGAATTCAAACTTCTCAGCCGAAACTCTTTTGGTCCGAACCTTTGGGGCATGGCTCCAGATGATATCCGACAAGGAACCCTCAAGCTTTAGCGTTAGCTTGGCGTTGGAAATGGTCGATGCAATCTTGGCTCGGTTACGAATGATTCCTTTATTGTCCATTAGCTTTTCGACATCTTTGTTGCTCATGCGGGCCACTTTGGCAATTTCGAAGTTCTTGAAAGCTTTTCGAAAGTTTTCTCTCCGGCGCAAAATAGTGATCCAAGAAAGCCCAGCCTGGAAACCCTCTAGGGCAACCCTTTCAAACATGGCATCGTCACCAGTTAGTGGCACACCCCACTCGGTGTCGTGGTAGTGAATATACAATTCGTCGTTATGCGGCCACCGGCAGCGAGTTAGCCCGTCCTCGAATTTGATGACGTGCTTGCTCAAGGACGAAACTCGATCTGCTCGTGATCTAGAAGCCAAGCTTTGGTTTTGATGCCCTTGCCTCCCGTGAACCCAGTTATCTTTCCGGTGGAGCCCAATACCCGGTGACAGCCAACCAGCAAAGGTGTCGGATTAGATCCAACTGCCGCACCCACTGCTCTTGAGGCAGCGGGATTGCCGATCTTGGCGGCAATTTCGCCGTAGCTTAGTTGTCTACCAAAGCCAATCTTTGCAATTTCCTTCCAGACTGATTTTTGAAACTCAGTGCCAACTGCTTCAATCGGGACGGTGAAGCGTTCGAGTTTGCCTGAGAAATAAGCTGCGATTTGATTTTTAGCCTCGGTTAGCACTTTGGAGCTGCCTTCAGCGCGAGCTTTTTTTCCAAGTTCAACTCGCACTATCTTTTCACCCTGCGCAATCAAAGTGATTGGGCCAATAGGTGTATCCACACTCGCTACAGCTTTAGGGGAGAGCTTCATGCCTTTATTCTCCAACAGTTTGGGGATTGGAACTGCCCAATTTTGATATGTGGAAAACCCCCAGGCATTACACCTGGGGGTTCCATTCAAACTTGTTTAGATCTTGCTCATCGCAGGGGTTAGCACCTTGCGCAGCATCTGCTCCAATTCGTCGAATTCCTTAGGTCCAATAGTTAGCGGTGGCGCTAGCTGGATTACTGGGTTTCCACGATCATCGGCACGGGCGTAAAGTCCGACCTTAAGCATCGCTCCAGCAAGGTATCCGCGGAGCAGCTTCTCACACTCAGCTGGTGTGAAGGTCTGCTTGGTGGCCTTGTCCTTTACTAGCTCGATTGCGAAGAAGTAGCCATCGCCGCGAACGTTGCCAACAATCGGCAAATCGTAGAGCTTCTCGAGGGTCTTGCGGAACTTTGCAGTGTTTCTGGCAACGTTTCCAACTAAGTCTTCTTCGTCGAACACATCGAGGTTTTCCAGTGCTACTGCACAAGCAACCGGGTGAGCCGCGAAAGTGTAACCGTGAGCCAATATGTTGGTTCCAGTTTTGAACGGCTCGAACAGGCGCTCGGTGATCATCAAAGCACCTAGCGGCTGATAAGAGGAGGTCATAGCCTTGGCCAGAATCATCATGTCTGGAACGATGCCGTACCTTTCGCAAGCGAACATGGTTCCGGATCTTCCAAAACCTGTGATGGTCTCATCGGCTACCAGTAGCACGTCGTACTTGTCGCAGATCTCCCGCAGTCTCTTCCAGTACACCGGTGAAGCTGTGAAGCAACCACCGGAGTTCTGGATTGGCTCTGCGTAGATAGCCGCAACGGTATCTGGGTCTTCGAACAGAATCATTTCTTCGGCGCGGTTAGCAGCCCAAAGACCAAACTCGTCCTCGTTCTTGAATGTGCTTGGTGCTCGGTAGAAGTTAGTGTTTGGTACGCGGAAGGTTGATGGAACTAAAGGCTCAAACATCTTCTTCATGGCAGGGATACCGGTGATAGAAAGTGCTCCCTGGCTGGTGCCGTGGTAGGCCACGTGACGAGAAATCACCTTGTGCTTAGTTGGCTTGCCAGTCATCTTGAAGTACTGTTTGGCAATCTTCCAAGCCGACTCAACAGCTTCGCCACCACCGGTGGTGAAGAAAACGCGGTTTAGGTTCTCAGGAGCATATGAAAGTAGTCGCTCTGCAAGCTCAATGGCTCTCGGGTGGGCGAATCCCCAGAGTGGGAAAAAGTCCAGCTCTTGCATCTGCTTTGCAGCTGCGTCAGCGTATCGCTTGCGACCGTGGCCCGCGTTTACAGAGAAAAGTCCAGATAGTCCATCGAAGTACTTCTCACCATTGACGTCATAGATATGGTGGCCTTCAGCGCGTTCGATGATTGGCATGTCTTTGTTCTCGAAGAGGCTGTATCTGGTGAAGTGCATCCAAAGGTGCGCCTTGGCAGATTTTTGCAGCATGGCTGGGGTGATTTTGGTTCCAGCCTTGCGGGCTGCAACTAGAGGGAGTTTGCCCTTAGCTCCAGAAGGAGCCTTCTTGAGTGGGGATTTTAGAAGTGACTTGATCCCTGCTACGAGCTTCTTTGCTCGACTTTCTTTAACTGCCATTTTTTACTCTTCCATTTTGGTTGTTTGCACTACCTTGTTCCCCAGTTGTATAGCTGTTTTTGAAGCTTTAGATAAACAAAAGTCTCGGTTGAAGTGACTCCATCAAACTTACGAATCTTGTTGTTGAGCAGGTTTATAAGTGAGTCGTCATTTTCACAAACCACTTCAGCCAGAATATCAAAGCTTCCAGCCGTAATAACAACGTAGTCAACTTCAGGCAGTTTCGAGAGCTCATCCGCCAAATTCGTGGTGTCTCCGTTGCAGCGAATGCCAATCATGGCCTGGGTATAAAAGCCCAGCTGCATAGGGTCTGTGACCGCGACGATTTGCATGACACCTTTATCGGTGAGTTTTTGCACGCGCTGGCGCACCGCTGCTTCGCTAAGGCCCACCGCTTTGCCGATTTCGGCATAGGATTTGCGGCCATCTTGCTGGAGCTGCTCAACGATCAGCTTCGAGAGCTCGTCAAGGCCCGAGACCATGGTCCTACCGGTTCTTGACATATATGGATTTTGCCAGCGGTTTGGGCATTTAGCAAACGAATCCGAAGCCAATTCGAGTATTCGCTGCTGATTTCTAATCCAAAGCTCGCTTTTTGGGTAGAAATTTCGGGGTTAGAATCTTGTCTAGCGGGATCCAACAACGGTGTTGCTATCGGTTTCTAAAAGGAGCATGGAAATGGCAGTAAAAGAGCTAAAAAACTTCATCAACGGTCAATACGTTGATTCCAAGGGCTCAGAGCGCTCAGATGTAATTAACCCAGCTAACGGTGTCAGCTATGCAACTGCAGCGGTTTCCTCCGATGCTGATGTGGACGCAGCGTACAAGGCAGCCGAAAAAGCTTTTGATGTTTGGAGCAACTTCACACCATCAGAGCGTCAGCTGGCTCTTTTTAGAATTGCAGATTCACTAGCAGCCCGTGCCGAAGAGGCAGCCGATGTTGAATCCGAGAACACCGGAAAGCCAAGACCTACCTTGGTTGAGTACGAGATGGACCCAAGCGTTGATCAGATTAGATTCTTTGCAGGAGCTGCCAGAAATCTTGAGGGTCGCGCAACTGCCGAGTATGCCAGAGACCATACTTCTTCTATCCGTCGCGAACCAATTGGTGTCATCGGTCAGGTGACTCCTTGGAACTACCCACTGAACATGGCAGTTTGGAAATTCGCACCGGCTCTTGCTGCTGGAAACACCATTGTTCTAAAGCCATCGGACACTACCCCTGCTTCAACACTGCTACTTGCTGAGATTGCTGCAGAGCACCTTCCACCGGGTGTATTCAACGTCGTCACCGGAAACCGCGACACCGGACGTGCGCTAATTGAGCACGAGATTCCGCAGATGGTTTCAATCACTGGATCAGTTCGCGCCGGAATGGAAGTTGCTAAGGCAGCTTCGGCTGATGTGAAGAAGGTTCACCTCGAGCTTGGAGGAAAGGCCCCAGTAATCGTCTTTGCTGATGCAGATCTACAAAAAGCTGCTGCGCAGATTGTTGTTGCCGGATACTTCAACGCGGGCCAAGACTGCACCGCTGCAACTCGCATCTTGGTTCAAGAAAGCGTTCACGATGAGTTCTTGAAGATTCTGGTTGCTGAAGTAAAGGCCAACGCAATCACCGGAAACCCAAGCCGTGATGACATCTTGTTTGGCCCAGTAAACAACGCCGGTCAGCTAGAGCGCGTGAAGGGCTTTATTGATCGCCTGCCATCTCACGCCAACCTAGAAGTAGGTGGCACCCAGGTTGGATCAGAGGGCTACTTCCTAGAGGCAACTGTTTTGTCAGGACTGAAGCAGCAGGATGAGCACATCCAGTCTGAAATCTTTGGTCCGGTTATCACTGTCCAGAAGTTCAAGGACGCGGACGAGGCCATGAGAAACGCCAACGATGTGAAGTACGGTCTGGCATCGAGCGTATGGACCAAGGATCACACCACAGCCATGCGCTTTAGCAAGGGACTGAACTTTGGTTGCGTGTGGATCAACACCCACATCCCGCTTGCAGCTGAGATGCCTCACGGTGGATTCCGTCACTCCGGATACGGTAAGGACCTATCGATGTATGGCTTCGAGGATTACACCCGCATCAAGCACGTCATGAGCTACATCGGAGACTAATCCACAGCTTTGAATTCTTTGACTAAACCTGCCTGATTCTCAGGCAGGTTTAGTTTTTATGCAGCTGATCTGGTACTTACCGTCACTAATCATCGGATTAACTGCCGGCTTTTCTAGTGGCTATTGGCAACTAGCTCTGATCAGCACGCTGATGGTTTCTCTAATGCTCGGTGTTTCTCTTTATAAGAATCGCTATCCGGTTTTTGAACCAGATTCGAGAATCGATGTTTCGGCAGGTCAAGTGGCGATAGCCAATCGCGTGCTGCCAAGATTCGAATTGTTCTGGAAAAAGCAGTGGCATGAGTTGCTAATTGCCAATCACGCGCGTCAAATTGCCCCGGATTTTCTGGCTTGGACTAAAGATCAGATATTTGAGCATGGCTTTGATTTAGATCAATCGCAATCGCTGCAGCTTTGGATTGGGGCAAACAACTCGAGCCAGAAGGTGTTGAGTCTTGCAACTGCGGGCCCGCACTTGATCATTGTTGGTCCAACTGGCACTGGAAAATCAGAGCTTTTGAAGCTGCTTTTGTATTCGCTTCTTCAACAAAGCTCCTGCGAATTAGTGCTATTTGATTTCAAGGGTGGGGCAACCCTCGAACAGTTTGAGGACCAGGCTGTTGGTTTGGCAACCGACCTAAATCCTTCGAAGCAGAAGCAACTTTGGGAATTTGTGGCAGGGGAGCTTGAAAAAAGAGAGCAGATTTTTGCTTCGCGCCAAGTCTCGGGAATAGAGCAGTTCCATCAGCTCGGGGAGCAGATGTCTGAAATTGTTGTTGTGGTTGATGAGTTTGCAGCAGCTTTGGCTACCGGCGCAAAGGCCCTCTCATGCCTGGAGGATGTTTGCGCCAGAGGTAGATCTCTCGGTGTTCACTTGATTGCCGCAACTCAGTCTCTAACTGGAATACCTAGGTCGATGCTCACGAACTTGCGAGCACGAATTGCAATGGCAAGTTCAGATCCAATTGATTTGGTTCAGCTTGGATTTAATCCAAGCAAACTATCTATTGCTTCAGTTTCCGGGTGGGGAGGTGGCTATCTAGCTACAGCGAACACTTCTGCTGAAGCTTTTTACTTTCCCTTAGGGTTTACGCCAAAGCCGAAGCTAGAGGTTTTGATTCCATCTGGTGAGCCACCGCAACCGGCTCGTTCACAACTGCTCCGGCAAATGTATTCAAGCCCAGAGCCAAAGCAGGATCAGCCTGCAGCGCCTGCTTCCATCCCAGAGTCGCAATTGCTTTCACGTATGGAAGGGTTGCGTTGGTCAGCGCATAAGTAGAGGTGTGAGGCACAGCGCCTGGCATGTTTGCTACGCAGTAGAAAACAGTGTCGTGAACTTTGAAAGTAGGGTCTGCATGAGTCGTTGGCTTCGAGTCTTCGAAGCAACCACCTTGGTCAATTGCAATATCAACAAGTACTGCGCCAGGCTTCATCTTCTTAACTAGTGCATTGGTCACTAGCTTCGGAGCCTTAGCTCCCGGAATCAGTACCGAGCCAATTACCAAATCGGCATCCTTGACTGCTCGCTCAATCTCGAAGCTGTTGCTTGCGATGGTGCGAAGTCTTCCGGCGTATAAAGCATCCAGCTCGCGAAGGCGGTTCAAGTTGGTATCCAAAACTGTAACTTCGGCGCCCATTCCAATTGCAACCGCAATTGAATTGGTTCCGGCGACTCCGCCGCCTAGTACTGCTACACGTGCTGGTCTAGTTCCTGGCACTCCACCTAGAAGCATTCCGTTGCCTCCGTTTTGACGAAGCATGGTGTTTGCGCCAACTAGGGGAGCAAGACGACCAGCCACTTCAGACATTGGAGCAAGTAGCGGAAGTTGCCTGGAGGGAAGCTGAACGGTTTCATAGGCAATCGCAGTGACTTTTTTGGCAACCAATTCTTTGGTCAGCGGAAGATCAGCTGCAAGATGAAGGTAAGTAAATAGAGTCAAGCCGTCGCGAAGATGAGGGTACTCGGAGGCAATTGGCTCCTTGACTTTCAAAACCAATTCAGCTGAGCCCCAAGTGCTCCCAGCATCGCTGGTGATTTTGGCGCCTGCCTCGATGTACTCCTGGTCGCTAATTGATGAGCCAAGGCCCGCGCCTTGCTCGATGAAGACCTCGTGACCCAGACCAACCAGTTCGTGAACTCCGGCTGGGGTGATGGCCACGCGAAACTCATTGTTCTTGACCTCTTTGGGAACTGAGATCTTCATGGGCGCTCCTGCTGTTTTTTCGGGGCGCCAGAATGGCGCAACCTCAGGATACCTGTTTCGGCCAGCTGGCCGAGGCCTACGTTTGCTCCCTACAAACTCTCAGAAATGAGCCGTGGCACGCTGAGGCCATTTTGGCCTTTTTTGGCTTGAGGGGTTATTGATTTGTGGCAAGATTGGGGCTGAAGAGCCCAGCTTGAGTTGGGTCTCCTACCTTGTTTCCTTACCAACGTAAATAGGAGTAGTCAAATGAAAGACCCCAACTCACTTCCAGCAGATCCAATGATGGCCGAACTGGTAAAAATGCACAGACGTCAGCAGCTCACCAGAAGAACAGCGCTAGCTGGTATCGGTGGAACTGCAGCGGCTCTAGGTTTGGCAGCGTGTGCTCCGGCAGCAGAGACCAACACAGAACCTGCAGCATTGACCCCTGGTGTCGACGTTTCTGACACAGAAAAGATTTTGGTTTGGGACAACTGGACCGAGTACATGGACTTGTCAGAAGACGAGACCACTCGTCCAACCCTTGACCGTTTCCAGGAGCAAACTGGAATTGCTGTTGAGTATCTAGAGACTTACTTGGACAACGATGAGTACTACGCCATCGTGAAAGACCAGTTGGCGCTAGGTCAGGACATCGGTGTTGATGTTATTTGCCCAACAGAGTGGATGGCTGCTCGCTACGTGAAGAATGGTTTTGCGCAGAAGCTGGACGCGGCAAACATTCCAAACAAGGCAAATCTTGCACCTGCTTACCTTGGTGCTTCTTATGACCCAAACCGTGACTTCACACTTCCTTATCAGGGAATCTTGGGTGGAATTGCTTACAACAAAGCTTTGTACCAGGAACTAACTGGCAAGGAAGCTCCACAGTCTGTTGAAGACCTATGGGCCGATGAGCTAAACGGACGAATTGTCGTTCTATCAGAAATGCGCGACACCATCGGTGTGATTGCACTTTCTGAGGGAATCGATATTTCAAGCGAGTCTTCATTCACTGAAGAGGCTTACATGAACATCGTTGACAAGGTTGCCGCTTTGTACGCCGACGGCAAGATCCGCAACATCGAAGGTAACGAGTACACCAAAGGCTTTAGAAATGGTGACTACGTAGCTGGAATCGTTTGGTCTGGTGACGTTGTTCAGATGAACTTGTCAAAGCGCACCAAGGACATGTTTGGCTTCTTCCTTCCACAATCTGGTGGAACCATTTCTTCTGACGTGTTCACAGTTCCAATCGGAGCTACCCACAAGAAGAACGCTGAAGCGCTGATGAACTACTACTACGACCCAGTAAACGCCGCAGAGCTTGCTGCATGGGTGAACTACATCACACCAGTTGCAGGAGCATACGATGAGGCAATCAAGCTTGACCCAGCTCTTGCTGAGAACAACTTGATTTTCCCAAGCGAAGAGTTCTTGTCTTTGACTCACGCATTCCGAGCTCTAAACCCGCAGGAAGAACAGACCTTCTCAACCGCTTGGCAGCGTGTCCTTCTGGGCGCATAGGTGGCAACCGAGTTCGTAGCACGAGGTGCAGATCTCGAGCTAGTTGGAATCCGGAAAGAGTTTCCAGGTTTCGTCGCGATCGAAGATCTTGATCTGAAGATCCCAGCGGGAGAATTTTTCGCCCTGCTGGGTCCTTCCGGTTGCGGAAAGACAACAACCCTTCGATTGGTTGCAGGTCTTGATTCTCCGACCAAGGGCAAGATCCTGATCGGAAACAAAGACGTAACCGCAGATAAGCCACACGAGCGACCTGTGAATACCGTTTTCCAAAACTACGCACTTTTTCCTCACATGTCCGTTTTGGAAAACGTTGCCTTTGGATTGAAGCAGCGCAAGGTTTCCGATCCGATGCCAAAAGCTGTCGATGCACTAAAGCTTGTGGAACTTGAACACCTAGCTCAGCGTCGCCCAACTCAGCTCTCCGGTGGACAGCAGCAGCGTGTTGCTCTTGCTCGAGCACTCGTTAACCGACCTTCACTTCTTCTTCTCGATGAGCCACTTGGTGCGCTGGATCTCAAACTTCGCCGTCAGATGCAGGTTGAGCTAAAAGTTATCCAGATGGAAGTTGGCCTTACCTTCTTGCACGTGACTCACGACCAGGAAGAAGCCATGGACATGGCCGACACCGTTGCTGTTATGAACAAGGGTCGCATCGAGCAGATGGGCGCGCCCGAGGCGCTTTACGAAAGACCAAAGACCATCTTTGTATCTAAGTTCCTTGGTCAGTCAAACATCTTTGTTGGCGACGTTGCCGAAACAAACGCTGATTCAGTAAGCATCAACGTTGCCGGAAGCAAAATCACTGTTCCTACCAAAAGAGCCGAGAAGACCACTGGAAAAATCGCGATTGGCGTTCGTCCAGAGAAGGCAACCTTCCACGAGGATCAGGCACCCGCAGCCTCAGCTGACCTAAACATTATTGGTCCTGGAGAAATCATCGACATTCGATTCACTGGAGTAAGTAACCAGTACCTAATAGATATCCCACAAATAGGTAAAGTCACCGTGTTTGCTCAGAACGTCGGCAAGTCTCCTGTGACTGAGCTAGGCGCCAAAGTCTGGGTTAGCTGGAAGGTCGAGCACAGCTTCGGTCTTTCTGACCTATCGGCTGACAACGGTGAGGGCAAGTAAGTAATGGCACAGTTAGCTACTAGGGCAAAAATCTCAGCGGCTGGCCAACCTAAAAAATCAAGGATTGTTCTACTACTGCTTTTGCCGGGGATGATTTACCTCGGACTATTTTTCATAACCCCTTTTGTTTCGCTCGTAATGACCTCGCTTCAGGCTCCTGTGCTGGGCGGTGGAATTGGTGAGTACCAGCCAGGTTTTGAAATTGGAAACTACGCCTTCGTCACTGGCGAATACTTAGAGCAAATTGTTCGGGCATTTATTTATGCAACAGTCGCGACTTTGCTCGCATTGGCCTTTAGCTATCCGATTGCATACTTCATCGCCGTGAAGGCAAGAAACTACCCAATTCTTCAGGGTCTAATGCTGACCTTAGTTATTGCACCTTTCTTCATCAGCTTCCTGCTTAGAACTTTCGCCTGGAAAGAAATCTTCGGACAAGACTCTTGGTTGTCCACTTTGCTTAGAGACACATCGATCATGGCTCAAGATGAGTTCCTACTTGGAACTCCGATGGTTGTGATCTTTGGTCTTACCTATAACTTCATTCCATTTATGACCTTGCCGCTTTACACAAACCTTGAGCGTCTAGACACCGCATTGCTTGAAGCAGGTAGCGATCTCTACGCAAAGCCAGCAAGTACTTTCTGGAAGGTGACATTCCCACTATCAATTCCTGGAATCACATCCGGAACCTTGCTTACGTTCATTCCAATCGCCGGTGACTACGTCACCGCCAGCAGATCCTTTCTTGGAAGCCCGAATACGGCCATGCTCGGCAACGTTATTGAGTCCAATTTCTTGAGAATTCAGGATTACCCAAGCGCATCAGCGCTGTCTGTAATGTTGATGGCTGCCATCGTTGTTTTGGTTTCGATCTATGTCCGCCGCACAGGAACGGAGGACCTACTGTGAGTAAATTCAGCCTTGGTAAGTACCTCCTACCTACCTACACGATCCTGGCTTTTGTTTTCTTGATGATTCCAATTGCTTACACCTTTGTTTTCTCGTTCAATGACCCATTCAAGAACACCACCGGTTGGCAGGGCTTCACCTTTGACAACTGGACCGGCGTTTGCAACAACATCGATGTCTGCTTGGCATTTGGAAACTCGATCCTGATTGCCACAATCGCCACAATTGTTTCGACAACTCTTGGAACCATGCTGGCCATCGCTGTCACGCGATATGAATTCAAGTTTCGCTCCACTACAAACTTGCTTTTGTTCTTGCCACTGGCCACCCCAGAGATTGTTATGGGTGCAGGTCTTGCCGCACAGTTTCTCAACGTTGGTATTCCTAAGGGCATCGGAACGGTAATCGTTGCCCACATCTTGTTCACTCTGAGCTTTGTGGTTGTGACCGTGAAGGCGAGAATCGCAACCCTTGATCCAAAACTTGAAGAAGCTGGACGCGATCTATACGCACCACCGGTTCAGGTGTTTGCCAAGATTACTTTGCCTCTGCTGCTACCTGGAATTATGGCCGCGGCCCTTCTTGCCTTTGCTTTGAGCTTCGATGACTACATAATCACGGCCTTCAACTCCGGTACCGAAGTGACTTTCCCTAAGTATGTCTTCGCTGCTGCTGTTCGAGGAATTCCGCCAGAGGCAAACGTTATCGGTTCTGCTGTGTTTATCTTCGCCATTGCACTGGTATTGGTGTTCCAGATCGGTGGAGCAATGCGAGCTAAAGCATTAGCCAAAAAGAACTAGGCGAATAGCGCCTTAGCAGCATCCCTGAAGTGCTCGGTGTGACGCTTCACATCTTCAAGCGTTGTTGCCGGTGAAATCAAAGCCATGTTGTGAAATGGCGTCATCAAGATTCCGCGGTTTAGCGCGTGTAGGTGCAGGTACTGCTGCAGTTCGAAATCATCAGCATCCGCTGCTTCTTTTCCAGTTCTGGGGGCAGTTGCCCTAAAGCTGTATTCAGCGCGGCAGCCAAGCTGAGATACCTGCCAAGGAATCTGATACTCATCAATAATTTCTTGAACATCCTTGGTCCAAATGGTGCAGAGATCTTCCATTCGAGCAAAAGCTTCCTCGGTTAGTACTTCAGTCAAGGTTGCGCGTACGGCGGCCATTGACAAAGCGTTTCCTGCCAAAGTTCCACCGACTCCACCGACGTCGATGTGCTCTAAGTGCAAAGAAGAGGAAATTCTGGCCGAAAGCTCCTTGGTCATACCAAATGCGCCAGCTGGAATTCCAGCTCCAATGGTTTTTCCAAGCACTACGGCATCTGGCTTTAGGTGGCGTCGCCTAGTCATACCGCCAACACCTTCAGAAAGAGTGTGGGTTTCATCGTGAATCAAAATCACGCCGTACTTTGTGGCAAGAGTGCGCAGGCCCTCTAGGTAGCCAGGTTCTGGAAGCACAATTCCAATGTTTGTCATGGCTGGTTCAAATAGCGCTGCCGCTATTTCACCCGATGCGAAAGCTTTTTCGGCTGCCTCTAGATCGTTGAATGGAACCACCCAGGTGGTTTCCTTTGGATCTACCGGAGCTCCGATGTTATTGACTCGGCTTACGGTGTTGCCTTGATCATCTAGATTTGCAAAGGTCTCATCCACAGTGCCGTGGTAGCAGTAGTCATGGATCAGAATCTTCTTGCGACCGGTGATGTGCCTGGCGTAGCGAATGATGTGGCGGTTGGCATCGGTAGCAGTCAAGGTGAACTGCCACTTCTCAACACCGAATCGATCTGCCAGAGTCTGGGCCGCGATAGCGGCATCCTCGGTCGGCAGCATCAGAGTGATGCCTTTTTCAAGTTGGCTCTTGATTGCGTTGATGGATGCGTCGGGGGAGTGACCAACCATGGCACCGGTGTCACCTAGGCAAAAATCAACGTAGTCGTTGCCATCAACGTCAGAAAAGTGAGCACCCTTGGCACTTTTCACATAGACCGGATATGGCCCTGGCCATTTGGCCATCCAGGACATCGGGACACCGTTCATCATTGGCCCCGCGGCTTTGTCGTGGAGTTTTTTTGACTCGGGGTTCTGTTTGATAAAGAGGCTGACCTCTTCGTCAAAAAGCTTTTTCAGGCGCGCGGAATCGGAAAAGGAAGTCATGGTGTTTAGGATCCTCGCTTAGAGGGCTGCTATTCCAGCCTCTACAACATCGAGTGCCTCAACTAGGAGCTCATCGGAAATAGCAAGCGGTGGCAGGAAGCGAATGACGTTTCCATAGGTACCTGCTGACAAGATCACAACACCGTTGGTGTGAGCGTGCTTAGAAACAAGCTCAACTGCCTTGGCGTTTGGATTCATGGTGCCAGGCTCAACAAACTCAATTGCCTGCATTGCTCCGCGTCCGCGCACATCCCCCATGACTGGGTACTTGGCCTTCATCGCCTCAAGTCGAGGACGAATAATGCGCTCAATTCTTTCGGCCTGCTCCAAAACTCCGCCAGCTTCTAGTTGAGATAGCACCGCAACTGCAGCTGCTGCTGCAACTGGGTTACCGCCGTAGGTGCCACCTAGTCCACCTGGGTGGGAGGCATCCATAATTTCGGCGCGACCGGTCACTGCCGAAATTGGCATACCTCCGGCAATTCCCTTAGCGATGATTACTAGATCCGGCTCAAAGCCTTCTTCCCATTCGCTTGCAAACCATTTACCGGTTCTTGCGATACCGGACTGAACTTCGTCTGCCACCATTACGATGCCGTTTTTCTTGGCCCATTCGGCAATAGTTCTAAGGAAACCAGGGGCAGGAACAATAAATCCACCTTCACCTTGAACTGGCTCGATGACTACCGCTGCGAGGGATTCTGCTCCAACGCGCTTTTCCATGTAAGTAATCGCGCGGCGTGCAGCTTCTTCACCGGTCATGCCGTCTGGGTCGCGGAACGGGTAAGACATCGGGACATGTGTCACGGCTGGAGCAAATGGACCAAACCCGGTGTTGTAAGGGTGAGCTTTGAAGTTCATGGCCATGGTTAGGTTGGTGCGGCCATGATAGGCGTGGTCAAATACTGCGATCTCGCCACGACCGGTGTGCTTGCGGGCAATCTTGACTGCGTTCTCAACGGCCTCGGCACCTGAGTTGAACAAAGCTGATCGCTTCTCGAAGTTGCCAGGGGTGTGACGGTTCAGGATTTCACAAACCTGCACATAAGGAACGTATGGGGTGACAGTAAAGAGAGTATGAGTTAGTTTCTGAACCTGCTCAATAACGGCATCAACTAGTTGCTGGTTGGTGTGACCGATGGTCACAACTCCAATACCGCTTCCAAGGTCGATTAGCTGGTTGCCGTCAACGTCAACCAAAATTGCGCCGTGGGCGCGGTCAATGTAAACCGGCAAAAGGGTGCCAACACCGTGGCTAACTTCCTGAAGCTTCTTCTTATGCAGTTCTTGGGACTTAGGTCCTGGAATAGCAGTGACTAGTTTGCGCTCTTGGGCGATTTCTGCAGTAATCATGCTTAGATTCTACGCCTGTCTATTTCTAGGTCCCAGCATGCCAATATGGGTAAATGCGTCGCGTCATAATCCTCGGATCCACGGGATCTATTGGCACCCAGGCCATTGAGGTCATCGATAAACACCCTGACAAGTTTCAGGTGGTCGGTCTTGCCGCAGGCTCAAACGCGGAAGCCCTTGAGGCACAGCGCAAGCACTTCTCACTACCTGATGAAAAGGCGGTCCTTGGATGGGCTGCGGCAACTTTGCTGGTTTCAGAAACTGAAGCCGATGTAGTTATAAACGGTATAACTGGCTCAATTGGTCTAGCCCCAACCCTTGCCGCACTCAAAACCGGCAAGACACTGGCGCTCGCAAATAAAGAGTCATTGATTGTTGGCGGGGAACTCGTCACTAGCCTTGCAAGAGCTGGTCAGATCGTGCCAGTTGATTCCGAGCACTCTGCAATTGCTCAGTGCCTTCGTTCAGGTTCCAGCAGCGAGGTTCGAAAGCTGATTCTTACCGCCTCGGGTGGTCCTTTCCGTGGATTTACTAAAGAACAAATTGCCAAGGTCACTCCTGCTCAAGCACTGGCACACCCAACCTGGGTGATGGGTCAAGTTGTCACCACCAACTCGGCATCGCTTGTCAATAAGGGACTTGAGCTTATTGAGGCCCACCTGCTGTTCGATATACCTTTTGATCGCATTGAGGTCACCGTGCATCCGCAGTCGGTAGTTCACTCAATGGTTGAGTTCGTGGATGGTTCGGTTATTGCTCAAGCTTCACCGCCGGATATGAAATTGCCAATAGCTTTGGGTCTTTCTTGGCCCGACAGACTGGATTCTGTTTCGAATCCGGTCGATTGGACCAAGTCACATTCCTGGCATTTCGAGCCACTTGATGAAAACGTTTTCTCAGCAGTTCGGTTAGCTCGTCAGGTGGGAATAGCTGGAAAGAGTTACCCGGCTGTTTACAACGCATCAAACGAGCAGGCAGTGATGGCTTTTCATCAGGGTGCGATTACTTTTGATCAGATAACCGAATTGATTGAGCGGGCAGTCGACGCCCATCAACCAGAGCAGGAACTAACGCTGGATTCGCTTCTGGCTGCGGAGAAGTGGGCGAGGGATAGAACCGATGCCCAGATTGCCAAGGCCTGCTAGTTTCCCCCCAATCGGTTGGGTTAGAGCTAAATCACAATAAGCGTGAAGTAGGTTTGTTGGCGTGAGTGAAACTCTTTCCTACCTAGCCGGCATTTTGTTTATCATGCTTGGAATTGGCGTTTCAATCGGAATTCACGAAATCGGTCACTTGCTGCCCGCGAAACTTTTTGGCGTCAAAGTCACTAAGTACATGATCGGATTTGGGCCAACGCTTTACTCCAAAAAAGTAGGTGAGACCGAATACGG
>Ga0247838_1003727_pt1 | contig 17193 bp, 16 predicted proteins | sample LaCruzMarch2015__5_FD_189097 | JGI IMG/M metagenome (GOLD analysis project Ga0247838, IMG submission 189097) | Freshwater microbial communities from meromictic Lake La Cruz, Castile-La Mancha, Spain - LaCruzMarch2015_15m | ecosystem: Environmental > Aquatic > Freshwater > Lake | place: Spain... | reverse complement strand
GTCGCGGGAGTCCATTTGCCGGGAGTGCTCCAATTCACAATCCCGCCCGATGAAATGGTTTCGGTGATCCAAGTGGATGTTGTCTGTGCTTGGGATCGCGAGACCCCGGCGAAGGCAAGGAGGCCAATCAGTGCAGCCGCCAACGAGGATGGGAGTTTTGTTTTCATGTGATTTGAATTGAGGGTTTATTGATATTTCTCAGGCAGGGTTCCTGAAACAGTGCACCGAATCTGCCACAGGCTGAAAAACTTCACCTTCCTTCCAGTGCCGTATTCCTGCCGCGGAGTGCCATGGTTGCGCGCCTGCGGCGCGAATGCGGAATGGGGAGTGACAAATGTGGAATGCCAGCACTGGAATCACTCCACATCCAACGGGGCAGCCCCTCAGAGCCTCGGCGCATCGAAGAATTCTCTCTATTCCAATGAAACGGTTAAAACATCCCGGAAAGTCTCTCAATTCCTCAGATTCCCATTCGGTTTCCGAGATCCGAACGCACATCGCCCGAACAGATGATCCAAAGTTTGTCGAGTCGGAGATCGCTCATGGCGATGTGCATGGATCGCGTGGGACGCGGGTTTTCGCTGATCGAGACAGGATCGAACGGTCTCGCCCTCCCATCGTTGGCGTTGCGCGCGGATCTGAGACAGACGATAAATCTTGCGCAATACACCTGTTTTCTCTATCTATGTGTCTATGAGAACCAATATCGATCTTGATGAGGGGTTGGTGACCCGGGGGCTCCGTCTCTCCGGATTGCGGACAAAGAAGGATCTTGTCAATGCGGCCTTGCGGGAATTTGTGAGACGCAAGGATCAGAAGAAAATTCTTGAGTTGCGCGGGAAGATTTCCTGGTCAGGCGATATGAATTTGATGAGACAAAGCCGCTTCTGATGGTTTTGATCGATACCGGCGTTTGGATTGACTTTTTGGCCGGAAGGAAGACGGCGGAAGCCGGTGTCCTTTCCTCACTGTTGGAGCGCGAGGAGAGCCTTGCCTATACCGGAGCAATCCTGCAAGAATTGATGCAGGGGTGTTCCCGCACTGCAGATGCAGATGCCATTGAGAAACATTTTTCAGCATTCGTGGAGATTTTCCCCCAACGCTCCACTTACAGACTTGCAGCGGAGATTTATCGCAATTGCCGAAGCCGGGGATTTACCATTCGAAGTTCGACGGATTGCCTGATCGCGGCCTGCGCGATCGAATACAACTGCCCCGTTCACCACAGGGATCGAGATTTCTCGTTCATCGAGAACGTCTGTCGCCTCAAAGTTTACAAATTCGAGTCCTGATTCCCCGGCGGGCTTGTCTTTTTCCGGAGATGTGCGAGTGAAGGGCCTTGATGAAATCCCGTTCTTCCCCCAAATCGAAGGAACATGCCCGCTCCCATGGGAAAGACGCCTACAACGAGATTGTCCGGATCGTCCATTCCTATCACAAGGAGACGAAGCTTCCTTTGGCCGGACACTCGATCCGGCATGGGCATTTGGTTCTGGAAAGGGATTGGGTTTACACGAAAAAATGCCCGATCGCAGTGATGCGGATTCCGGAGCATCCGGCGTATCCGGTCCATCGGCACGATTTCCATGAGATCACGGTCATCCTTCACGGAGTCGGCACAAATATCGTGGATGGCAAGCCGTTCGCGGTGGGCACTGGGGATGTTTTCGTGCTTCAGGGATCCCATGAACACAGCATCGAGAAGCCGGAGTCGCTGGAGGTGCTCAATATCTGCTACGATCCCGGGCTGCTCTGGATCCATGCCCGCGAGTTTCCGGATTCGCCGGGATTCCAGGCGCTTTTCCAGATCGAACCGTCTTTGCGGCGAAAGGGATTTTTCAACAAGCACCTGCGACTGAACTCGAAACAACTGGCGAAGATCGAGACTCTGGCCACGGAAATGGATGCCGAGATCCAGCAGGCACAACCTGGCTACATCGCCGTTGCCAGATCGCAGTTGCTGGAGATCATCGCCCTCCTTTCACGCTGGTATAGCAGCGTGGACCAGAAGGACTTGACCGACACGCGGCGGATCGCAAAGGCCCTCCTGTGGATCGAACAAAATCCCGAGGGAAATCTGACCATCCCGGACCTCTGTCGCATGTGCGGTCTTTCCCGACGACAGTTTTTCCGTGTCTTCAAGGCCTGCACGGACCAGACCCCGGCGGAATACCTCCTGAACCTTCGGCTGCGGAAGGCTGAGGAGCTCCTCCGCGACCCCACCATGAACATCACCGAGGTCGCCTTCGCCTGCGGATTCAACGACAGCAACCATTTTTCCCGTTCGTTCAAGACATTCTCGGGAGTCTCGCCAAGGGAATACAAAAAGACACGGGAAGTCTCAGGTGGTTATCGGCCCTCGAGGACGAAGCCGCCGGAATAGGAAAAGTTTTCAGTGATTCCGTTTTCAGTGCTGCGGGCGTCCCTGCAACGGAATACTCCTCCTGTGGGGCGGTGCCGGAGTAATCAGTCGATCTCGCGCAAAGGACGCGAAGCACGCCAAGGGCATTTTATTTCCGCTGTCCGCGCAGCCACTGGGCAATTTCGTCGTGAGTCACGACATCGTAGGCGATCAGGACATTGTCGTCGTGAAGAAAATATTTTTGCCCGCCCCGCATCTGAGGTAAATCAATTCTGTAAATCTTGTAATCCTGTCAAATTCTCCTTCCGCGCCGAATGCGCGTGACCATGGCACTGGGAGGCATATTTTTGTCGTTCCCATGCGGGCGGGATTGATTTTGAAAGATTACAAAGCCCCACAAGCTCTTCCTCATCATGAAAGACTCCCAAGCAACCGTGGATCCGCATACTGAAATCCAGATAATGGAACTTCGCTGCGAATATCTGAAGAATCCCATGGGGCTCGGTGTTGCCCAGCCCAGGTTTTTCTGGAAAATGGCTTCCGAAGAGTTGAATCAGAAGCAGACGGCCTATCAAATCTTGACTGCTTCTTCTCTTGAAATGCTGAACGAGAACGGATCGGATTTTTGGAACACAGGAAAGGTGTGTTCGGATCAAAGCATTCATGTGGAATATGCGGGGAAAGTCTTGAAAGCGCGCGACGCCTGCTGGTGGAAGGTCAGGGTGTGGGATAGGGAAGGAAGGCCGTCCGTCTGGTCCGAACCGGCGTATTTTGAAATGGGATTGCTGTCTCCCGACGATTGGAAAGCCGACTGGATCAAAACAGATCTTAATTTCGACACTTACAGCTATCCATCACCGATTCTAAGAAGAGAATTCACCTTGGCGAAGAAAATTCAAAAAGCCAGAGCCTACGTCACCGCATTGGGCCTTTACGAAATGCAGATCAACGGAAAAAGGGTGGATGATCGTCTTTTCACACCGGGTTTTACCAGCTACGACAAAAGGAACCAATATCAGGTTTATGATGTGACATCCCTGTTGAACACGGGTAAAAACGCCATCGGGCTGATTCTTGGAAATGGATGGTACCGGAACTACCGACACGCCTCGCTTGAAGGTCCCGATCCTATAGAAAGCACGAGACAGGATCTTCTCGTAATAGCCCAAGTCGAAGTCACCTGCGCCGATGGAGCGCAAGAATTCATCAATACCGATTCCGATTGGAAATCATCTACCGGGCCCATCCTGATGACCTCCATTTATGACGGCGAGACCTACGATGCAAGGTTGGAAAAATCAGGTTGGTCTGCTGCCGGGTATGACGACAGCCACTGGCATGGGGTGGAAGTGGTCAATCGGAGAAAGGAAACGATCGCCCCAACCATCGGACCGGCGGCGCGACGAATCGAGGAGATCGTTCCAGTGAACATCATACATACCAAAAATGGGGATGCTTTGTTCGATATGGGGCAAAACATTGTGGGTTGGTGCCGTCTGAACGCAAACTGCCCGGAAGGAACAACCATCATCTTAAGACATGGAGAAGTGCTGGACAAAGATGGAAATCTTTATACTGAGAGCCTTCGCTCAGCCAAGCAGACGATTACCTACACATGCAAAGGTGGAGGACAGGATGAGATTTACGAACCTCGATTCTCGTTTCAGGGCTTCAGATATGTGGAGATTTCGGGCTATCCGGGCAAAATCACCAATGCTCTTCTTACGGGAATAGTGATCCATTCTGATATGGAGCGCACCGGCCAATTCAGTTGCGATAACGACCTTGTAAACCGCTTGTATCAAAGCATTGTCCGGGTGCAAAAGGGAAATTCCCTTGATATACCCACAGATTGTCCACAGCGGGATGAACGCATGGGCTGGCTTGGCGATGCCCAGTTGTTTGCGCCGACCGGCTGCACGAATATGCTTGCTGCCGGATTCTACACCAAATGGCTGAAAGACATAGCTGCCGAGCAGGAACCATCCGGTTTGGTCAATTTCATGGCTCCCAAGAAATTTGATTTGGACGGTGTTTACGGATATGCCGATGCGGCTGTCACTGTTCCTTGGTTGCTTTACACCCGCTACGGCGATTCAAGGATCTTGATGGAGCAATATGAGAGCATGAAAGCATGGGTCGAATTCCAATTTGATAAAACAGATGACCTGAGGAGGCTCAAATGGGATGGATTGGGCGACTGGCTGGCCTATGGGGGCAACTATTGCATGCACTACTTGACAGGGCAACCCACGGAAACCGATCTGCTTGGAACAGTCTATTTTTATCGCGCCACAGACCTGCTGCAAAAGACAGCAGTGGTTTTGGACAAACAGGAAGATGCCGTCCGGTATCAGAGCTTGGCGGAAAGAATCAAAAAGGCGTTCGAGCAGGAATTTATCACTCCAAAAGGCCGATTGTTATCCCACACACAAACCGCCTACGCTTTGTCAATATCGTTCGGGTTGCTATCAGAGGATACCGCAAAGATCATGGCAGGACGTCTGGCCGACAATGTGAATGACTTCAAACATATAACAACCGGTCTGCTGGGAACGGCCGAGATATGCCACGCGCTCACAGATTCTGGATACAACGACGAAGCTTATAAGCTGCTGCGCCGCAGAGATTACCCTTCCTGGTTGTACATGATGGACAAAGGAGGGACGTCCATCTGGGAACGCTGGGATTCCCTCAGGCCTGATGGAACCTTCCAGAGACCGCAAATGAATTCCTTCAATCACCCTGCATTGGGCTCTGTCGGCGACTGGCTTTATCGCAAAGTGGGCGGCATTGATTGCGGAACTGATGCTCCCGGATACAAATGCATCGTCATCAAACCATACCCCGGTATGGCAATGAACCGGGCGTGCGACTCCTATGAATCATCTTATGGACGCGGGGAGCTTGCTAATATGGAACTCTCGGCTCCTTTGACCGCTGTCATCGCTTCCTATGAATCGCTTTATGGAACCATACACTCCGAATGGAAGATTGAAGATAAGAAGTTCCAGCTGAAAGTTCAAATTCCACCAAACACCCGTGCGAGTATATATATCCCTTCCACGGGATCTGAAATACTTATGGATGGCAAGATGATGACGACTGCAAAAGAGGACGGACTCAATGACTTGGGATACCATTTTCTCGTTTTTGAAACCGGATCGGGCAGTTTCCAATTTGAAAGTGAATTTGATCAAACAATCCGGAACCGGGAGCATACCCCCACCACTCAGGGCTGAACATTTTCTGCTCCAACAGGGCACATTGCCCCAGCAGACCCAGCTTTCAGAGAATCTCTCTGGCCTGATATTCGCATTCGCTCCACCGCTGCATATGGCACTGGGATACACATTCTTGTCATTCCCATGAAGGTGAAAATATCTTCGAGGTGCTATTTTACAGCCTGTTTATGAACACCTCTCTTCCCTCGACTCGCCCACTCGTCGCCGTCTACTATTTTCCGAATTACCACGCGGATCCGAGAAACGCCTTGGCTCATGGAGCAGGCTGGACAGAGTGGGAACTGGTCAAACGCGCGACCCCCCGATTTCCGGGCCATCAGCAGCCGTTCGAACCGCTTTGGGGATATGAGGACGAATCGGATCCCCAGGTGATGGCCCGCAAGATCGATGCGGCGGCAGACCACGGGGTGGATTGTTTCATTTTCGACTGGTATCATTACAATGACGGTCCCTTTCTCGAGAGATGCTTGGAACAGGGGTTTTTAGAAGCCCCCAACGTGGATCGCATGAAGTTCTGCTGCATGTGGGCGAATCACGACTGGTATGACATCCACCCCGCCAAGCGCGGGGACCTGACATGTTTACAGTATCCGGGCATCGTAACCCCGGCCGTATTCGACTCGATCTGCGATATTCTGATTGAACGCTATTTCTCGCATCCCTCGCATCTTCTGGTCAACGGCGCGCCCTACTTCTCCATCTACGATGTGCCAACTTTTGTGAAGAGTTTTGGCGGCTCAGTGCTTTCAGCCAGAAAAGCTCTCGACCGCTTCCGGGAAAAGGTTGTTGAAGCCGGCTTCCCCGATCTTCATTTGAATGCCATTGTATGGAACTGGGGGTTGTTGAAAGGAGAAGCGGAGACCGGAACGCCGGAAGAGGATTTCCGACAATTGGGTTTTGATTCCATCAGTGGCTATGTCTGGGTTCACTACGTGTCCATGGGTGATTTTGGAAAGGACGTGTGCGATTACCAAATAGTCAGAGATACATATGTCCGTGCTTATGAGACACTCCGAACACGAACGACCCTGCCAGTTTTCCCCAACGTCACGATGGGATGGGATTCGTCACCGAGAACCGTACAAAGCGAGATTTGGTCGCCGGACGTGGGCTATCCCTTTACTTCCATCTTGAAGACCTCCCCCGAGGATTTTCAACAGGCCCTTGCCATGATCCGGAAGCAGGCGGAAACGGTGCCGGGCTTTCGCATGGTTAGTCTGAATGCTTGGAATGAGTGGACCGAAGGAAGTTATCTCGAACCGGACAAGCGGCATGGTTTTGCCTATTTGGAAGCCATCCGATCTGTTTTTGGAATAGCAAACAAAACCGAACCCGCTATGGAAGAGGCACTGGTCTCCGCAACATGACCCTGCAATGATCCGCAGAAACCATCGCTTTCCAACCAGTTTCCCGAACAGCTCCTGCGTCATGGGCAATATGGCAACGAATTCCGCTGCCTCTGCAATGACCTCCTGAGCAACTCCCATGTCCGAAATCGTGTCCCTCCAGACCGCAATTCCTTCCACGGAGAAAGACCCGCCGTTGGTCGAGACGACACCGGCAGCGGACCGAATTCCCCTTGTGGGAAAGCTCGGTTACGCTTTCGGCGGGATGGCCTACAATCTGATGATCAACGGCATTGGCAACCTCGCCATGTTTGTTTTGAATATCGGGTTGGGGGTGAATCCTGTTCTGGTGGGCCTGGGACTTTCGCTTCCACGTTTTTACGACGCGATTGCCGATCTGGCCATGGGACACATCTCGGACAATTTCCGCTCACGTTTCGGTCGGCGCAAGCCGTTCATGCTGGTTGGAGGAATCGGAGCCGGGCTGGCGTTTGCGGCCATCTGGTTCATGCCGCACGGATGGAGTGAGAATGCTTACTTCGCCTACTTCCTTGGTTCCTCCCTGGTTTTCTATACATTCCTGACGCTCTTTGGAGTCCCGTGGTCGGCGCTCGGGTTTTCGATGACGGCAGACTACAATGAACGGACGCGGCTGATGGGGTTCAACACGTTTTTTTCCTCGGGGATCCTGCTTCTGCTTCCTTGGCTCTATGCTCTCACAAAACTCCCGGTTTTTCCGGATGCCCTGACCGGAGCGCGGGTTGTCGGAACCTTCGTCGGCAGCTTGATCATCCTGCTCTCCTTGCTTTCCACCCTCTTGTGCCCGGAACGCGTGGTCCATGAGCAGATGTCTGCTGAAAGGGAATCCCTGAAGGATCAACTAGGCGGGGTATTTCACAACCGGCCCTTCATGATCCTTTCCGCAGTGGTGTTTGCCATGTGCATCGGAATTTTAACCATCTCAAGCATTTCTCCCTATATCGCAATCTACTATATCTATGGGGGCAGTGAAACAGCTGCCTCCGTCCTGATCGGTATGGGAGGGACGGCCTGGCAGGCCAGCAGTATCCTTTTCATTCCTCTCATCACAATCTGCGCCACTCGATTCAGTAAAAAATCGGCATTGATCGTCTTTCTCTGCGGTGCTCTGTTCGGAAACCTGATCAAGTGGGTTTGCTATACCCCGACATATCCTTTGCTGTCCCTGCTCCCTTCGGTTTTCGTTGCGATGGGCTTCTGTGCTCTCTGGGTGCTGGTTTCCTCAATGATCGCGGATGCATGCGATTTCGAGGAATTGCGTTCCGGCGCAAGGAATGAAGGGATTCTCGGGGCGGTTTATTCCTGGGTGATGAAACTCGGTGGCACCCTGGCCTTCGCCAGCTCCGGTTTTCTTCTCAATATCACGGGTTTCCAACAAGCCTTGGGGGGACACCAATCGCCCCAAACCATTCTCAATATGCGTTTGCTGGATCTGGGGATCCCTGCGGCAGCCATCCTCTGTGCGATCATGCTGGTGATCGTTTATCCCCTGACAGAGCAACGTTCCCGCGAAATTCGGAAAGCACTGGAGCAGAAACGCGGAGTGCTGGAGAAAATCTCATGAATGCAAAAAATCTCGCGCCAAGGACGCAAAGAAGACGAGGCTTCACCTTGGTCGAGGTTCTGATCGTTGTGGCCATCATTGCCATTTTGTCCGCTCTGGCCATGCCAGCGTTCAAAACCACGATAGAAAGTGGCAGAAAAGTCAAATGCCTGTCCAATTTGAAACAACTCGGCCAAGCGACGCTGGCTTACAATGCGGACCACGAGCAGTTCCTGCCTCCGTTTGCGGTCAATTTTTCTGCGGGCGGGATGACGTTTTGGTATTTGGAAATTCGCCCTTACCTCGGAGCGTCGAACACACACGGATTTGTCATGGAACCGGGATTTCCCAAAGGGAAAAATCTTCCTGTTTTTTACTGTCCTTCGGTCAGTGCCAAAAGCGCGCATCCACACACCCACTATGGCGCAAATGCGAACCTCTTCGCCAATCCTTCTTCTCGGCTTCCCGATGAGAGTCCTCAAACAAAAACATTGCGAGTCCCTGCACCTTCAAAGATGGTTATGTATACGGAGACTATCGATCCGACAAACCCCTCACTCGAAAGTTCCTGGCAGTTACCAGCGAACTGGGCCAAGAACACTCCCAATCAGTGGTTCCCGCACCGGCATGGAGAAACGGTCAACATGGTTTTCTGCGATGCTCATGCAGAAAATGTTTCCCGCAGTGAAGTCGTGAGCCATTTCACAAATTATTTCGGAGACAGGGAACTGTGGAAGTAACCGCTGTCATGGAAAAATGGAATGCATCAGAAGGGATTCGCCATTGGCATTGGAGGGATGCCTGGCGGGCGATCCCATTTTTCGAGGAGGATCAAATGGGCGCTGACAGCGCATCGCCCTCCAGTCGGCTCGGAGCAGCATCCCTCCCGACTTGGCGGCCTCTGCGAGCTTGGCGCGAAATCTCGCTGTGTTTTGTGCTCGCCGGATTTTTTTTGGGAGCCTGTGACCGAACGCCGTCCGCGATGCGATTTTCCGTGCGCGTTTTTGGAGCAATTCCCGGCGATGGGCAACCCGACGGGGAGGCTGTGAGAAAATGCATCCAGGCTGCAATCGCCTCCGGGCAGAAAGCGGAGGTCGTGTTCGAAGCCGGAACCTACAGAATCGATCCCTCACCCGGAGCAACCGCCATGGGTGAGTTGGTTTCCCTCCCGATCAACAAGGCGAACAACCTCACCTTCAGCGGTGCCATGGAAGGAACCACTCTGACCTTCACAAACCCTTCGGCCAGCGGAATCGTTCTGGAGGGTTGCCGGAATGTTGTTCTCAAAAACATCCGGATTGATTATGACCCGCTACCCTACGCATTCGGCACAATCCGTGCGGTGAATTTGGCGGAAAACACGTTCGATCTGGAGTTGGATGCCAATTCAGCAGACTTCACCAACCCCCTCTTTGCCAAGGCCAAGACTTTGTGGGGAATGGTCATCCGCCCGGATCCCAAGCAGGGATCAACCCGCTACGGCCCGGTGCCGGTGGGAAGCAAAGTCTTCACTCCGGTTTCGGGGCGGGTTTGGCGGTTAAGGGAGTCCAGCCTGGGTGGAGCAGGATACCCCCAGGCCATGGCATCGTCGGGAATGAAGCCGGGGGAACGGTATGTCCATATGGCCAGAACCTATGGATGCGCCGTTGGCATCCAATCCTGCGAAGTTGTCCGGGTCAAGAATGTCAGCATTCTCTCTTCTCCGGGCTTGTCCTTTTTCCCGTATCTCAGTCGCGGCGTCTCGCTTGTCGATTGCCATGTCAGCCTGGGGCAGAACCGCCTCATCTCCACCAATGCCGATGGCATCCATGCGCGGGGTCTGCGCGGAGATCTTCTGGTGGAAAACTGTTCCTTCGAAGGCATGGGAGATGATGCCATCAACATCCACAGCAACGCAATTCTGGTTCGCAAAATCAACTCCCCCACGCAGATCTTCGCTCCGGCAGGAACATGGAGCGTCAGAAAGGGGGATGAACTTGTCGCCTACGATGGAATATCGCTCGGCGAAAAAGGACGAACAGCCGTTGAATCCTCGGAGCAAATAGAGGGAGGATTTTTGATCAATCTCACAAAACCCATCGAAGGACTGAGGTCAGGACAGGGATACGAAGATGCAGACAGATTCTACAATCTTACGGAAGCCGGAGGGCCATTTGTCATCCGCAACTGCAAGTTCCTGTCCCACCGCGGGAGGTCGATTCTTGTCAGCGGCATCAAAGGTGTGATTGAAGACAATCAGTTCGAAAACAACGAAGGCTGGGGCGTGGATTTGAGTTTTGGAGATTCGATTTGGGCCGAAGGCCCGCCAGCACAGAACTTGCAAATCACCGGAAATGTGTTCAATGGCCGCGGAGGAAGGCAGCCCAACATCGTGATCCGCAGTTCTGCGCCACAAGAAAACCGCAAAGCCGGCAAACGGTTTTTCAAAGACATGGTCATCAGGGACAACACGTTCCTGAATATCTCAGCCCCCGCGATCCGTCTTTATGGAGTTGAGAGAGCGCTCTTGGAAAACAACAGCGTCATTTCAGAAAATGCGTCCGCGGGAACCGCCGGTTTTGCCCCTGTCGAATTGGAAAACTCAAGCGCAGTGATGATCAACGGCCTGCATGTGGAAGATCAGCGCTTCGGAACTGCCGTCCACATCGGGTCAAAGGTTGCTACTGGTGATGATGGCGTCTGTTTCAAGGGAAAACCACCGACCGTTACCGACAAGCGACCCCCATCGAAAAACTAAGGAACCTGCCACGGCCAGTCGTCGGTGCGGAACGGGTAGGCGGCAAAACATTCGCGGTTGTAAAGGTTGCACAGGGGGAATCCAGCCCATGCATATCGCACGGCGACGGAAGCAGTAACTTCCTGACAACTCACCGCGAGGGTATCATTGGCGGTGATGCGGGCGGTGGCCGAAAAAAACTTTCTGTCCTTTCCCGCGAGTTCGAAACCGTACACGGAACCCCGGCAGACCGTTTCCGGAACTGCCGGGGTTGATTTTTGGGATTGCTATTACTTGACGTGCTTGGAGACGAGTTTGGTCATCCCAAACATGCTGCCTTCAATTCCGACTTCCACTCAGAGCAGGCGTTTAACCCATGGCCAGCGTTTCACTCGTGATGCTCCCTGCGGAAAAAATTCCCGTCACTCTTGAATACGGTGGATGGTCGCTTCCTGTGAACGTGCTGACCATCAGGTCAACTTCATCTCCCACAAGATCCGTGAGATCCAACTCCGCAGGCATGCCAAGCATTCGATCAATTTCGTCCTGTGGGAAAAATGCGGCCAAGTCTTCGTTGAGCTTGGCATGGCCCGCTTTGCCCGCTGGATATTCGAGAGCAGCGGCGTATTTCACGGGGCCGTTTTCTCCCCTCACAATGTCGTAGAGCATTCGCAGCACCGGATCGCCATCATCGTTTTCCTCCGTGGAAACCTCACGGAGCACCGCTCGGTAGCAACCTGCTGGGATGGCGAATGGAGAAGGCGGGGTGAAGGTGAACGGGATCGGTTCTATGGAGGGGGTGAGTTTCATAGAGCAGCACACATCTCCAGGCATGCGTCTTGGTCAGCAGTCTCCCTCTTCTTTTGGGGGAGGAGGTATCCAGCTGGAAAAATGCCGTCGATGAAGGAATATGGGGTGTCGTATTTCGGAGATGAGATTGTGTTAATCATCAGATCAACGTGCTTCCCGGCGAGGTCAGCGAGATCGATCTGCGTCTTGTTTTTGGAAAACTCTTCGATCTCTGCCTTGTCGAGGAACGCTTCGAGATCCACAGCGAGATGGGCATACTCCGCGCTGCCTTCGGCGTATTCCTTCGAAATCAGATAGGTGACGGGGCCATCTGCATTCTCAGTGACGTCGAACAGGAATTTGACGGCTTGCTTTGATTTGTCGGTCTTGCTTTCGCACATTTTGACCCACTTGACGACCGCCCTGTATCTTCCAGCTGGCACGGCAAAGGGGTTTTTGTAGTTGTTGAATTTGTAGGGGACGGATGGGGTGTTAGGATTTGTAGTTATCAAGCTCATAGTATGTTCAATATTAGCTTGTATCATGCCTGGCGTCAATACTTTATACATGCGTGCTAATAGTTTTTGCGATATTTCTGCAGAATTCGAAATTATTAGCATTTTAGTTTTTACCTGAAGCATTAGCAGTGCGCCGAATGCCCTCTGGCAGCTAAAAAAGAAGCGGAATACTGAATTCCGCCTCTTCTATTTTCCACCTGACGCCAGCTTGATCGCAAGCACGACATTCAGACCGACGCTGACAGCGAAAATCGCTGGGCCAGCCACGCAGAAGATCAAAACATTGATCTTACGATAATCCAGGCCGCCTGGAAAATATGGATGGAGCGTTGTTGCCGTGAACTCCAGTGCGTCAACGCACAGGTCGAAGGCTTTATGGTATTTGTGACAATTATTTTTCATGGGATTCCACCCCTTTCTTTTGATTTTTCGTTCGAGAGCATCACCACCGCCGCGAGGACGGCAGGGATGGCTACCACCAGCGCAGCGACCGCTGCACCGGCCAATGCTGATATGAGTATGATATTCATGGCACTTTATTATGCCCGAATTCTGGAGGGTTTTTGCCGGGGGCGGGTATTTCAACCCGTGAAGGCCAAAATCATCGGCCACAAGATTCCCAAGAAAGCCGGAAGCTCAGGTTTTATGCTCCGGGGAGATCAATCGTGTCGACCTCGCCCGCAAGAATGTCCTGTTCGAGCAATGAGAGGTATTTGTGGAGTTCTGCGCGGAACACCGGGTTTTTCGCCGTGGCATTCGCGCCGATCGGATCGTTTTTGCCACGGTAAAACAGCAGAAAGAGATCCCCCTCCGCAACCGCGAGCAGATAGATCACACGTTTCGGGCCGGAACGTGCGGTGCCGTAGGCTTTGAGCAGGCGCGTTCCTGCGGGGAGTCCTGGCCCTGCTATCGGTGTCGCGAGAACAACCTTCGCTGTGCGTCGGAGCACGGACAAATCATCGGCTGAAATCGTGCGTCCAAACTCCCGTTTCAGGATGCGACGGGAAACAAGGAGTTTCATTTTGTCCGTTTTCTGGCACTCCAAGCCGTGGCGACGGCATCCATGCGTGTCTGCGTCTCATCATCAACGGACATCACTTCAACTGGACCGGCTTCCAGGGCAAAGGGAATGCTGCGCGTCTGAACGATTTTGGTTAAAAACAGACGGACAGCCGTAGGCATATCGAGCCCGATGGCTCCGAGGACGGAATCCGCTTCTTCACGAAGCTCTTGGGGTAAGCGAATTTGCAGTGTTTTCATTGCGTTTGTATTGCGAATGTAATTATCACACGATGTTCCTGCCTGTCAAATTCCCTGAACCGTCACTGGTTGTCCGCACTCCACAGGCAGCATGTTCACGGTATTCAAATTGCCAAACGACAGTTTCTTCTCATCGATCCGCGATCTCAAAATGGGCTTCAGCGAACTTGGGGTGAAAATGAGGAATCGAAATATCTGAATATTTTCAAATTTCGCCGGATTTCGTCAGAAAATGTCTAGAACCCTAGGGTAAAAAGGGCACTAGTCTGAAAAAAGCGCCCCGAGGAGATAAGAAAAATGGCCTCCCTCATACAGAAGGACATGCCAGACTTTGCGATTCGTGCAGCCACCGGAGGATCGACTGGAAAATCAAAATGGAGGAACGAGCGTTCCGCACGAACGCCCACTCCTCCGATTCTATTCTGGCTTACCGACTGCTCGCCGGGATTACCCCCCTGGCGAGGAAGGGAGAGTGTTCCGTCCCCATGATGCGCTTTGCTTTTCTCATCGAGCGTCGGAACGTCAAGGCGTTGACCTCGGTCCATCCCAGCGGCAAGGACCTTTTCTGCTTCGGCTGCTTCGTGGCTGGGGGTTTTGGGTTGTAGCACGGTGTAGCCCTTGCCCTTTCCCCCATGATCCTCTTACGGGCGGCAATTTCTGCCATCTCGATCTTCCTGTCGCACTTCCCTGATGTGACCCACTTTTCGGGGGTCGGAGGTATGCTTCTGTCAATTTTTCTGCTCATACATTTTCTTGTTTTCTGTCCTGTCCTGGGCACTCGATCTTTTCGCTCACATCCTCACTAACCAATTGGTTAGTGGCTCGGTGTGGCGAGGAGGCGAGGAGTCTTTTTGCAAGTTTCACCGACAAATTATTGGCAGCCACGCCCCCCCCTGAATGCCTGATTTTTCAGAATTCGCTGTGAGTGGAGTGGAGGAAGTATTTTTCGTTTGACCTCTCAAATACCTCCTCCTCTCCTCACTCGCCGGTCGCTTTTTTACTGGGAAACTTGCAAAAAGCCTCCTCAGCTCCTCACTTCCCCACCCTCAACCGCCTGGTTTTCACAGGCGACTGCCTCGATGGCGTAAAGCTGGGTGCGAGACACATCCAACCCACCACGGGTAATCCCTGAGCCTTGCCTTGCTGCCAAGCGACTCATGAAGGTGCCGCACGCACCGGGCCACGACAGCAAGGTTCTCGCGACATGATAATGCATGCAGCCGGGGCAGGTCAGGAGGCCCTGAAGGTTTGCCGCCGTGCCAACCCATCTACCCTCCTCCGCGATGGCCCCCTGGACCTCGTGTAGCTGGTAGATCAGTTCGCGCAACTGCTGCTCGGGGCTGAGCAAGCCGATAGCTTGGACGATTTCGGGATGCCAGAAGCAGCGCAGGCGACCACTTTGGGCATACGCCCCAGACAGATCCCTCGCGTCCAGCTCGAAGAGGAAGCCGGGCAAAGCCGCATCAACGGCGGCCCCAATGAGTTCCTCCTGTCCTCTGATATCCTCGGGAATTTCCCCAGGATTTGTTTTGAGGAGGCAGATCTTGTCGAGCATGGAGTCATCGAGTTCCGGGAGAACGCGGATATGCTCCGGGTCGTCATTGACGGCGAACAGGATCGCCTGAATGGGATCCAGGCTGTAGGCATCGCGTCCCTTGCCTTCGATGCGGACAGAACCGGAGAACAGGTTGGTCTTGATCGACTGGGCAAGACGAACTCTGGCTCGATGATCTTTCGATGCCGCGTCGTCATCCACAACCAGCAGTTCCGCTCCGACGATCTCCGCGTTGAAGTGGGTATCCCCCGACAGGAATCGGTAGGCTTTGGCGGACCTGCCCCCGAGACATTTCCTGATGATGTCGATGGTCAAGGTCTTCCCGTAGCCAATGCCCCCAGTGAGCGCGACCGCCGGTGATTGTCTGCGGCGTCCTTCAATAACGGCGCGACGGCAATAGGCCAGCCAGTTCAGGAACGTTGGGAACTGCTCGGGGTGGGATTCGTCATGGAGAAGGGTCAGAAGGAATCTATCGATAAAGTCCGCGCTCCCCTGCGCCCCGCTGATGATGTTCGGTCCGGTGGTCACCAATGCCCTCGTGCCTTCGAAATAATGCACGCCGAAACCATATCCCGCCAACGGTCCGATGTGATGCATAAAATGGTGCTCGCGGATGTAGCAGAGCAGGTCGTTGTGATGGACCTTCGGAACTCCGAATTTCGTTATGTGCTGCTTGACCGCGCCCTCGCTCCCCAGCGGGATGAACTCCGTATCCCCTCTCATGTAGAATGTCCTGCCGTTGTAGAAGAACCTGTCGGTCACTCCGCGAAAGCCGTGCTGTTTCGCGTGATCGAACAGCGTTCCATAGCCGATTTTGTCAAACGGTGAGGAGAGGAGTTGCTGGTATTCCCCTACCTCCTCCTCTGGACTCCACGCTTTCAACATCTCGATGGCGGCAGCGTCATTCCCGAGGGAGTTGCGCACCGCTGCGGAGATTTTCATCCAGGTATCACGGTCAGGGCGCGGAGGGATGCTGTTGAGCATACACTCGACGACAAGGCGAGGCTTCGGTCCACCCTCGACTTCTTGAGAAACCGTGGATGCTGCGGTGGAAGCATCCGCCACCTCACCCCTGTCTACCCACGGGAGCTTCCACGATTCGGGCCAGACAATCTCCGAGAATGGCACCGTGATAACCGGTGTGTCGTTGTGGCGGTAGCGAACTCCAGATGGATGGATGCCGTGTAAGAGGGTTTGGTTGCCATCGCCCCTCCATTCTCCGACGGCAGCGCCATCGCTATCCTTCAACTTTCCGCTCTTGGGTGCATGGCCTTCGATGCGAAGCCAGAAGTTTCCGCCACGGGCACCATGGCTCTGAAGGGTTCCTTCGAATCTGGGGTTGAGCGCCAGCATTTCCTGGAAACGTCCGTCGTCGTCGCAGTCTATTGTGAACAGACCACCGGAGGCTGCTCCCAGGGAAACTCCAATGTTGTTCGTCAGACTGGCGAGGTATTCGGGCGTCATGTCCGACAGCACCATCTCTTGCCATGCCAATTTCGTGGGTCTCTTGGTTTGAGTGATAACGTTGAGCAAGACCGCATGCCCCGTGAGACTCAGTATCTTTTCTGCGGGGGGCAGCGGTTGATCCGGTTCATTGATGGCATCGGGCACGGTATCGGGACGATCCAAGGGATCCTCCCATTCGGGCATGTCGAGGCAGGCATTCAGATCTAGACTTGCTCGACCACCTGAACGGGCATGCGAGGTATCGATCAACGAGCCGGTGCCACCCTGGTCGCGTTCGGGTGGATCGATGCTCGGTGGAGGCAGATTTCTGCGTGATATATTTCTTGGTGAAGCCGGTGTAGGCTTGCGCTTTG
>Ga0247838_1003717_pt1 | contig 17228 bp, 16 predicted proteins | sample LaCruzMarch2015__5_FD_189097 | JGI IMG/M metagenome (GOLD analysis project Ga0247838, IMG submission 189097) | Freshwater microbial communities from meromictic Lake La Cruz, Castile-La Mancha, Spain - LaCruzMarch2015_15m | ecosystem: Environmental > Aquatic > Freshwater > Lake | place: Spain... | reverse complement strand
GCACTACAGCGATCAGCCGGGTGCGCTGGGCAAGATCGGCACCCTGCTCGGCAGCGCCGGGGTGAACATCCTCGCCGCGCAGATGAGTCAGGACGCCAGCGGCCGCGGTGCCACGGTGATGCTGCGCCTGGATCGCGATGTGCCCGCAGACGCCCGGGTGGCCATCGGGGCGGCCGTGGACGCCGGCACGTTGGAAGTGGTTGACCTGTCGTGAAACTCGCAGTGATCCCGGGTGACGGTATCGGCCCCGAAGTCATCGGCGAGGCCCTCGAGGTGCTCGACGCGGTGCTGCCCGGAGTGGACACGACCACCTACGACCTGGGAGCGCGGCGCTTCCACGCCACCGGAGAGGTGCTTCCCGAGGGTGTTCTCGACGAACTGCGCACCCATGACGCGATCCTGCTGGGCGCGATCGGTGACCCGTCGGTGCCCAGCGGTGTGCTCGAGCGCGGCTTGCTGCTGAAAACCCGGTTCGCACTCGATCACCACGTCAACCTGCGTCCGAGTCGGCTCTACGACGGTGTTACCAGTCCGCTGGCCGGAAATCCGAAGATCGACTTCGTCGTGGTCCGGGAGGGCACCGAGGGCCCCTACACCGGTACCGGCGGCGCCATCCGGGCCGGAACCCCACATGAGGTCGCCACCGAGGTCAGCCTCAACACCGCCTTCGGCGTCAACCGGGTGGTCCGCTACGCATTCGCCCTGGCGCGCACGCGACGCAAGAACCTGACGTTGGTGCACAAAACCAATGTGCTCACCTTCGCCGGCAGCCTGTGGTCGCGCTTGGTGGCCGAGGTCGGCGCCGAGTACCCGGACGTCGATGTCGCCTATCAGCACATCGACGCGGCCACCATCTACCTGGTGACCGACCCCGGCCGGTTCGACGTCATCGTCACCGACAATCTTTTCGGCGACATCATCACCGACCTCGCTGCCGCCGTCAGTGGCGGAATCGGCCTGGCCGCCAGCGGCAATATCGACGCGACCGGGGCCAACCCGTCGATGTTCGAACCGGTGCACGGCAGTGCCCCCGACATCGCCGGACAGGGCATCGCCGATCCGACTGCCGCGGTGATGAGCGTCGCGCTACTGCTCAACCACATCGGCGAGGATGCCGCCGCGGCCCGGGTCGATCACGCCGTCGCCGACCATCTGGCCACTCGCGGCGAGGCGACGCTATCGACCCGCGAGGTCGGCGATCGAATTCGCGCCCGGTTGTAGCGCGAGCGTGCGTGTCGGCCCGCCAACACGCCGTCGCGCTGGGGCGGTTTGCGCACTGTCGCGGAAGGGTCGGCGCGCCAACTAGGCTCACCGGAATGCGCCTCGGTCGTATCGCCAGCCCCGACGGGGTCGCCTTCGTCAGCATCGAGGGCGACGCGGATGCCGAAGTCGCCCGCGAGATCGCCGAACATCCCTTCGGCACCCCGACCTTCACCGGGCGGTCCTGGCCGCTGGCCGAGGTGCGACTGCTGGCGCCGATTCTGGCCAGCAAGGTGGTGTGCATGGGCAAGAACTACCTTGAGCACGTCATCGAGATGGGAGGCGATGCCGCTCCGGAGGATCCGATCATCTTCCTCAAACCCAACACGTCGATCATCGGGCCGGGCGCGCCGATCGTCCTGCCTGCCAATGCCTCGCCGGTGCACCACGAGGGCGAACTGGCAGTGGTGATTGGACGGCCGTGCAAGGACGTCCCCGCCGCCCGCGCAGCCGAGAACATCCTCGGGTACACCATCGCCAATGACGTCTCGGCCCGCGATCAGCAACAGGCCGACGGGCAGTGGATGCGCGCCAAGGGCCACGACACGTTCTGTCCGGTAGGGCCGTGGATCGTCACCGACCTCGACCCATCGGATCTTCAGATCCGCACCGAGGTCAACGCGGTGGTGCGGCAGGACAGTCGGACGTCGCTGATGATCCACGACATCGGCGCCATCATCGAATGGATCTCGGCGGTGATGACACTGCTGCCCGGCGATTTGATCCTCACCGGCACACCGGCCGGTGTCGGACCGATCGAAAACGGGGACGTCGTCAGCGTCGTCATCGAGGGCATCGGAACGCTGACCAACCCCGTGGTCCGGAAAGGCCCGTGATGGCCACGGCCGCGACACCGCCGGTGCGGGTGCGGTTCTGCCCGTCACCGACCGGAACCCCGCATGTCGGCCTGGTGCGCACGGCGCTGTTCAACTGGGCCTACGCCCGGCATACCGGCGGAACGTTCGTTTTTCGCATCGAGGACACCGACGCCACACGAGATTCAGAGGAGAGTTACGCCGCGATCCTGGACGCGCTGCGGTGGCTGGGACTGGACTGGGATGAGGGTCCGGAGATCGGTGGACCGTACGGCCCGTACCGGCAGTCCCAGCGCGGCGAGCTCTACCGCGATGTGGTGGCGCGATTGGTGGAGTCCGGCGAGGCCTACCCGGCCTACTCGAGCCCCGAGGAGGTCGAGGCTCGCCACGTTGCCGCCGGCCGTAATCCGAAGATGGGTTACGACAACTATGACCGCGACCTCACCGAGGCTCGGCGGGCCGAGTACCTGGCGCAGGGGCGCAACCCGGTGCTGCGCCTACGGATGCCCGATGAGGACATCAGCTGGGGCGACCTCGTTCGGGGCGAGACGACGTTCGCGGCCGGCACGGTGCCCGACTTCGCGCTCACCCGGGCGAACGGAGATCCGTTGTACACCCTGGTCAACCCGGTCGATGACGCTCTGATGAAGATCACCCATGTGCTGCGCGGCGAGGACCTCCTGCCGTCGACGCCGCGACAAATCGCCCTGCACCGCGCACTGATCCGGATCGGTATCGGCGATCGCGTTCCTGAGTACGCCCATCTGCCGACGGTTCTCGGCGACGGCACCAAAAAACTGTCGAAACGTGATCCGCAGTCCAATCTGTTCCTGCATCGCGATCGCGGATTCATTCCCGAGGGTCTGCTGAATTACCTGGCGCTACTGGGCTGGGGGATCGCCGACGATCACGACATCTTCAGCCTGGATGAAATGGTGCGCGCCTTCGACGTCATCGACGTCAACTCCAACCCGGCCCGCTTCGATCAGAAGAAGGCCGACGCGATCAACGCCGAGCACATCCGTCTGCTGAGCGCCGATGAGTTCGCCACCCGACTGCGTACGTTTTTCGGCGACCACGGTTACGACGCCGGTGTGAACGAAGCCGATTTCGCAGCCGCCGCAGAACTGGTGCAGACGCGGATTGTGGTGCTGTCGGACGCGTGGGGTCTGATGAAGTTCTTCAATGACGAGCATTACTCGATCGACCCGGTGGCGGCGGCCAAAGAACTCGGCCCGGATTCCGCCGGCGTGCTCGACTCGGCGTGCGCGGCCCTCGACGGGGTGTCGTCGTGGACGGCGGCCGGGATCGAGGAGGCGCTGAAGGCCGCGCTGATCGATGGCTTGGGTCTCAAGCCGCGCAAGGCATTCGGTCCGATCCGCGTCGCGGTGACCGGTTCAACCGTCAGTCCGCCGTTGTACGAGTCTCTGGAACTGCTGGGCCGCGAGCGCAGTCTGGGTCGGCTGCGCGCGGCCCGTGACGGGATGCACTGAGATTCTTTGATAGTGTGCTCGACGGCCCGAAAGAGCTGTCAGTTGTTGCCCGTCGGCCGGTGATGGGACGACGAAAGCCACACTGACCAGCTACTATGGGCAGTCATTGGGGTATGGTGTAATTGGCAACACAGCTGTTTCTGGTACAGCCATTCTAGGTTCGAGTCCTGGTACCCCAGCAATTATGTCGGCAATTGTCGCTGGGATATGCTGACTCACCGGAGTGCTTCGCGGCACTTCGTCTCATGTTCTAGCCCCCGTCGTCTAGCGGCCTAGGACGCCGCCCTCTCACGGCGGTAGCGTGGGTTCGAATCCCATCGGGGGTACTTTTCGCTCGCGAGTCAGCGGTCTACCGCGGTGCGGTGGTGCCAGCCAACGGCATGGCCGGCAGGCCTAGCTTCCGATGGTCCCAGGACCGAATGCGATCAGTGACGATGCGCACGGCGACCCGTTTGTTCATCATCATGTCGACGGCGGGCTTGAGATCGTCGGAGTAGGGGCCGTTGTAGCGTTCCCACACGCTGACGCCGACGCTGAAGATGATGTCGGGATCGTCGCATATCTCGGCGGTCCCCTCGAAGGACACGCCGCGCAGGCTGTCGTAGGTCATCCCGTCCTCGATCAGGAAACTCACCCGCGGATTACGGCGAAGGTTGACCACCTTCTGTGATTTGACCTTGGTCTCGATCCAGATTTCGCCGTCGAGTACGCCGTACCACATCGCCACCAGGTGCGGTTGGCCGCCGGCACCGATGGTGGCCATGGTGCCCGTGCGACCGCGTGCCACGAAATCGGTGATCTCATCGTCGGTCATGACGATCTGATTGCGCTGCTTGCTTCCCATGAATGTCAGTGTCTCAGGGTGTCCGTCGGTAATCGACACTGCGTCCAGATCGCGGTTCGGGTCCGAAAGACGATCTGGACGCAGACTCGGTGCGTCACAGCCGCCGGGTCAGCGCGGCGGCGGCGGTCAACAGGTCGGCCGCCCATCGTGCACCCGGCCGTCGGCCCAGCCGGTCGATCGGGCCGGATATCGATACCGCGGCGATCACCACACCGTCGCGGTCGTGCACCGGAGCCGAGACGCTGGCCACACCGGGTTCGCGTTCGGCCGCGCTCTGCGCCCAACCGCGGCGGCGTACCTCGGCCAGGGCGCGTTCGGTGAACTGTGCCGAGGGCAGCACTGCCTTTTGGGTGGCGAGATCGCTGTAGGCGAGGAGCACTCGCGCACCCGAACCAGCCGTCATCGTCAGGCGTGCCCCGAGCGGCACGGTGTCGCGCAGGCCCGACGGCGGTTCCAGCGTTGCGATACACACCCGGGTGGTGCCTTCGCGGCGATAAAGCTGGACGCTCTCGCCGGTGATCTCGCGTAACCCGGGCAGCACCGCGGCGCCCGCCGCTAACAGCGGATCATCGACCTGGGCGGACAGTTCCGACAGCGCAGGTCCCAGCAGCCAGCGTCCTGCAGCATCCCGGGCAAGGAGGCGATGGAACTCCAGTCCGGCCGCCAACCGGTGCGCGGTGGCCCGCGGCAGCGACGTGCGTTCGCAGAGTTCGGCCAGCCCGCAGGGGGACGTGGCGACCGCGTTCAGCACACCCACCGCTTTATCGAGTACCCCGATACCGCTATCCTGTCTCACATCTAGATATTATCGTTCCATATAGTGAGATAGCGAGACAGTGGCCGTGTCTGACAGACCAATGACGTTGCCGGAGAAGGTGTGGGCGGACCATGTCGTCGTGGCCGGCGGCGCCACCGAACCCGACCTGATCTACATTGATCTGCACCTCATTCATGAGGTGACCAGTCCCCAGGCATTCGATGGGTTGAGGCTCGCGGGACGGGGGGTCCGGCGCCCGGATCTGACCCTGGCCACCGAGGATCACAACGTGCCGACGGTCGACATCGACAAGCCGATCGCCGATCCGATATCCCGCACCCAGGTCGACGCGCTACGGCACAACTGTGCGGAGTTCGGCATCACGTTGCACTCGATGGGCGATCCCGAGCAGGGAATCGTCCACGTGATGGGTCCGCAGTTGGGTCTGACTCAGCCAGGAATGACGATCGTCTGCGGGGACAGTCACACCTCCACCCACGGTGCCTTCGGCGCGATTGCGATGGGAATCGGCACCTCGGAAGTGGAACACGTGCTGGCCACCCAGACGCTGCCACTGCGCCCGTTCAAGACGATGGCGGTCAACGTCGACGGCCCGTTGCCCCCGGGGGTGACGGCCAAGGACGTCATCTTGGCGGTGATCGCCGAGATCGGCACCGCCGGCGGCCAAGGACACGTGATCGAATACCGCGGCAGCACCATTGAGTCGCTGTCGATGGAAGGTCGGATGACGATCTGCAACATGAGCATTGAGGCCGGTGCCCGCGCGGGGTTGGTGGCACCCGACGCGACGACGTATGAGTTCCTCCGCGGCCGCCCGTATGCGCCCACCGGGTCCGACTGGGATGCGGCGGTCGCGGCCTGGGAGCGGCTTCGCACCGATGACGGTGCGGTGTTCGACACCGAGGTCCACATCGACGCGACGACGCTGAGTCCCTTCGTCACCTGGGGTACCAACCCCGGACAGGGTGTGCCCCTGTCGGGTGCGGTGCCCGATCCCGAACTCATGGGCAGCGACGCCGAGCGACAGGCCGCTGAGAAAGCGCTGACCTACATGGACCTCCGGCCGGGCACGCCAATGCGCGACATCGCCGTCGACACCGTCTTCGTCGGATCGTGCACCAACGGCCGCATCGAGGATCTCCGCGCCGTGGCGGAGGTCCTGCGTGGTCGGACGGTGGCCGACGGGGTGACGATGCTGATCGTGCCCGGATCGATGCGGGTTCGGGCGCAGGCCGAATCCGAGGGACTCGGCGAGATCTTCACCGCGTCCGGAGCGCAGTGGCGGCAGGCCGGCTGCTCGATGTGCCTCGGTATGAATCCCGACCAACTCTCGGCCGGACAGCGCTGCGCGTCGACGTCGAACCGTAACTTCGAAGGCCGGCAGGGCAAGGGCAGCCGCACCCATCTGGTGTCGCCGGCCGTCGCCGCCGCCACCGCGGTGCGGGGCACTCTGTCCGCACCCGCCGATCTGCACGGCTCGAGCTAGGGGAGATAGCGAAACTCATGGATGCCTTTCGCACCCACACCGGAATCGGCGTGCCACTGCGTCAATCGAATGTCGACACCGACCAGATCATCCCGGCGGTGTATCTCAAGAGCGTCTCGCGAACCGGTTTCGAGGACGGACTGTTCGCCGCATGGCGCAACGACCCCTCGTTCATCCTCAACCTGAGTCCCTTCGATCGTGGCTCGGTGTTGGTCGCGGGCCCGGACTTCGGCACCGGTTCCTCGCGCGAGCATGCCGTCTGGGCATTGATGGACTACGGCTTCCGGGTCGTCATCTCGTCGCGCTTCGCCGACATTTTTCGGGGCAACGCGGGCAAGGCAGGCTTGTTGGCGGCCGAAGTCAGCCAAGATGATGTCGAACTGCTGTGGAAGCTCATCGAGGCAAGTCCGGGGTTGGAAATCAGCGTCAACCTCAAAGACCGAACCATTGCCGCGGGAACAGTTGTGGTGCCGTTCGCGATCGACGACTACACCGCGTGGCGGCTTTACGAGGGACTCGACGATATCGGTCTTACGCTGCGCAAACTCGATGACATCGAGACCTTCGAGGCCACGCGGGCACGGTGGAAACCGCGCATCGCAACAACCTGATTGACGTCCAGCAAGTCGGCGAAGGTGTGCTTAACGCGCCTGCCGCGCAACCGGATCGTGCGCTCATCGGTACCAAACCCGGCGAAAAAATTCCTTCGATCATTTTGCTGAAACCGCGCGTGGCTCATGGATATCTGCGCAAAGAGGGTTTAGCGTACTTTTCAGTCGGTCCAGAGCGGACCACTGTCTCGGAGGATTTGAATGAACAAAGCAGAGTTGATCGAGGTTCTCACGGCGAGACTGGACACGGATCGCCGTACGGCGACCAATGCCGTTGAGGAATTGATCAGCGCCATTGTGCGCGCTGTGAACAAAGGTGACAGCGTGACAATCACCGGTTTCGGTGTGTTCGAACGGCGTCGCCGCGCCGCACGTGTCGCGCGTAACCCACGCACCGGTGAAACGGTGCAGGTTAAGCCGACGTCGGTCCCCGCGTTTCGACCGGGGGCGCAGTTCAAAGCAATCATCTCTGGTGCACAAAAGCTCCCGACCGAAGGACCCGCTGTAAAACGAGGCGCCGCTGATGGCGCAGTGAGGAAGTCTGCTGTGGTGAAGAAAGTTGCAAAGAAGGCCCCCGCCAAGCGTGTAGTCAAGAAGGCTGCTGCGAAGCGTGTGGTGAAGAAGGCCGCCGCCAAGCGTGTGGTGAAGAAGGCCGTCAAGAAGGCCGCCGTCAAGCGGGTCGTCAAGAAGGCCGCCGTCAAGCGGGTCGCCAAGAAGCCCGCAGTGCGCAAGGCCGTCAAGAAGGCCGCCGTCAAGCGCGTGGTGAAGAAGGCCGTCAAGAAGGCCGCCGTCAAGCGGGTCGTCAAGAAGGCTGTGAAGAAGGCTCCGGCCCGCAAGGCAGTCAAGAGGGCACCGGTTCGCAAGACCGCGGCCAAGAAGGTTGTCCGCAAGGCCGTCAAGAAGGCTCCGGCCCGAGGCCGTCGCTAAACACGGGAGCTAGCGCCCCTACCGGGGCGACTGCTTTCAGAGCAGGTGTACCAGCGGAACGCCGCGGACCACTCGGTTCGCGGCGTTCTGCTATTCAGGAGCGGGGGACGTCGGCCAGTGGGCTGGCGAGATGGTCGGCGGCGACGAGACGTCCGTTGGCCAACGACAGTACCCAGGTACTGCCCTTTCGATTTCGTGAACGATCCGGCGTGACACCGTCGCGCGCACACCACCAGTCGATGAGGTACGGGATCACTTTGCCCTGCGTGCAGATCGCCGGCGTCCCGCCGTGTGCAGCGATCTGCATGATGCGGCGACGAGCGGCCTTGGGATCGGCGGCATAGGCCTCCTCGGTGAGGCAGGGTTCGGATGAGATCGGCACATCCAGCGCACGCGCCAGTGGTTCGACGGTCTGCGTGCATCGAACCCGATCGGCGGCGTAGACGTCGGAGACGCCGAACGCCAGCAATTGCGGAACCAGCGCCTGCGCCTGTTGAAGGCCGTGGGCATCCAGTGGCCGGTGCCGGTCGTCGCCGGTATAACGATTCTTGCGGCCCGCGGTCCCGTGCCGGACGATCAGAACGCTGTGGGTGTCAGCTGGCGACTTGGCGAAGCGGGTGAGTGTTTTTCGGTCGGCCGGGTAGGTCAGTTGCTTCCAGGCCTGCGGCACCGGAAGCCACACCAGGCGGTCCACTTCGTTGCCGGCCACGAATTCTCCGCCGTGGCCGCGGGCCACCCAGTAGTGAACGACCTTGGTGCCGCCCGGGATCGAATAACTCACCGAGCCAAGTCGCCGGCCCAGATGCGCGCGCTGGCCGGTTTCTTCGAAGATCTCCCGGACCGCGGCCACCGGTTCGATCTCGCCGGGATCGATCTTGCCTTTCGGCAGTGACCAGTCGTCGTAACGGGGGCGATGGACGATTGCGACCTGTGGTTGTGCCGAATCAGGATCTGGCTGCCACAGCACTGCTCCCGCAGCCACCACCGGCGGGCCGCTTTTCGCTGCGCTCAAGACTGCCGATGCTTTTCCATCAGCCACACCTGATGGTCGCGGACCTCGCGGCCGTCCCGGGGTGACGCGGTCCAGGTGCCGTCTGATCCCAGCTCCCAGCACCGGGTCGACGGATGCATGGTGGACTCGAATACCTCGTCGAGGTAGGACGTCAGGCGGCGATCCCGGACCTGGGCCATCACCTCCACTCGGCGGTCGAGATTGCGGTGCATCATGTCCGCGCTGCCGATCCAGAACTCGTCGATCGCCTCGAAGTGCATGACCCGGGAGTGTTCGAGGAACTGGCCGAGGATGGAGCGCACGGTGATGTTCTCCGAGAAACCGTCGACGCCGGGCCGCAACGCGCAGATACCGCGCACCACGACCTCGACCCGGACACCGGCCTGGGAAGCGCGGTAGAGGCCGTCGATGATGCCCTCGTCGACGATCGCGTTGGCCTTCACCCGGATCCGGCCCGGGCGATCGGGGCGATCGGCGGCGATCTCCCGTTCGACGCGCTCCAGAATTCCCTTCCGGATGCCCTCCGGCGCCACCAGCAGGTTGCGATAGCCCACCTTGCGCGAGTATCCGGTGAGCGAGTTGAACAAGTCGGTCAGATCCGCGCCGATATCCGGTGCCGCCGTCAAGAGGCCGACATCCTCGTAGAGCCGGGCTGTTTTCGGGTTGTAGTTACCCGTCCCGATATGGCAGTAGCGCCGGATGGTCGACCCTTCGCGACGGACCACCAGGCAGGTCTTGCAGTGGGTCTTCAGTCCCACCAGGCCGTACACCACATGGACGCCGGCATCTTCCAGGGCGCGGGCCCACTTGATGTTGGCCTGCTCGTCGAACCGGGCTTTCAATTCGACGAGTGCCACCACCTGCTTGCCCGCGGCCGCTGCCTCGATCAGCGCGTTGACGATCGGCGAGTCACCGGAGGTGCGGTAGAGGGTCTGCTTGATCGCCAGGACGTGCGGGTCGGCGGCGGCCTGTTCGATGAAACGCTGCACGCTGGTCGAAAAGGACTCGTAGGGGTGATGAACCAGCACGTCCCCGTCCCGCAGGGTGGCGAAGATGCTCTTCGGTGTCTCGCGCTCACCGAACGCGGGGTTGGTGGCGGGGACGAAGGGCGGGTCCTTGAGCGCCGGTCTGTCGACGGCGTAGATCTGCCACAACGCGGAGAGATCCAGCAGTCCGGGCAGCTGCACCACGTCGCCCGGGTCGACGTCGAGTTCGCGCAGCAGCAGTCCCATCATGTGATCGGAGATTTCACCGGCGATCTCCAGGCGCACCGGCGGCCCGAACCGGCGACGAGCCAGTTCCCGTTCCAATGCCTGCAGCAGATCCTCATCGCGGTCCTCGACGTCCATGTCGGCGTTGCGAGTGATCCGAAACGCATAGCGTTCGACGATCTCCATGCCGGGAAACAGGGTCGGCAGGAAGGCCGCGATGAGTTCCTCGGTCGGCAGGAAACGAACGGTCCTGCCGTGGCCGTCGGAGGAGTCCAGACGGATGAACCGGTCAACGTTGTCCGGAACCTTCACCCGGGCGAAGTGCTCACCGCCGTCGGCGGGAGATTTGACGGTGACCGCAAGATTCAGGCTCAAACCGCTCACGAACGGGAACGGGTGGGCTGGGTCGACGGCGAGTGGGGTCAGGACCGGAAACACCTGCTCCTGAAAGTAATTCGACAGGTCGGCGCGTTCGGTGTCGGAGAGGTCGGCCCAGCCGATGATCTCGATGCCCTGCTGAGCCAGTGCCGGCCGAACCGATTCCAGGAACACCTGCGCGTGCCGGGTGGCGAGTTGTCGGGTGCGTTCTTCGAGACGACGCAGTTGTTCGCGAGGCGTCAGTCCGTCGGCGGAGCGGACCGTCAAACCCATCTCGTCGCGCCGTTTGAGCCCGGCCACCCGGACCATGTAAAACTCGTCGAGATTGGAAGCGAAGATCGCCAGGAACTTGGCGCGTTCCAGCAGCGGCAGCGAGGTATCGGCGGCTAAGGCCAGCACCCGGGCGTTGAAGTCCAGCCAACTCAGTTCGCGGTTGAGATAGCGATCCTCCGGAAGGGGATTGTCGAGGGTCGCCGCGGTGGCCGCCGGCGGAGCCTCAGGGGTCTTTCGGTCGTCGCCGGCTGCGCGGGACTGGGTCTCGGCCTCGGTCATGGCCCCATCATCCCTCATCGCCGCTACCGGCGGAGCCTCGCCGCCGATTACGGCTCCGGCGCGAGAATGGAGCGGCTCCCGCCGGCTTAGGTGCTAGCGGCGCCCGCGGGTTGGGGGCCGACGGCCGCGGTGGTCGCGGCCCCCATGCCGAGACGTTGTGCCTCGGCGAGATCCTCGGGTGTGTCGATATCGCAGCGCAGACCGGGCCAGCTGCCGAGGAGTTCCACGGCCCCTGAGTCGCGATGGCGTGCGGCTGAGTTCGCCCCGAAGTGGGGATCGGGTTCCACGCCGAACGCGAACAGCGCCGCGGTACCGGTGCGCGGTCGGTCGGCGACAAAACTCCGCCGGTTGGATCTCGCCGCGGTGAGCGCTTCGGTGAGCTCATCGGTTCTCAGCGCGGGTAAATCCCCCTGCAGCACAACGATATTCGATACCTGGTTCGAAACTGCATGCACTGCCGCGAGGATTGCATTATTGAGCGGATCGCGACCCTGGGACGGGGCGGGATCCGCCAGCACTGCCGCACCGAGTTCCCGGGCCACACTGGCCGCCGTCCGGTCCGGTGTCACAACGGTGACGCAGTCCACGCCGTCGACAGCGCGGGCGGCGGTGATGGTGTCGACGAGCATCGCGAGAACCACCCGTTCGCGCAGCTGCGGCTGGAACAGGGCCGCTAGCCGGGTTTTGGCCGCGGAAAGGTGTTTGACGGCGATGATCACACCGACATCGCCCGCGCCGTTCATGGCGGTCATCCTGCCAGCGCGCCGTGATTAGGGTTAATGGGCGATAGGCGCAGCGTGCGGAGACGAGTGTGCGGAGGCGAGGTCTGAGGTGAGCAGTTCGTCCGGAACCGTGGCGGTGATGGGAGCCGGCGCCTGGGGCACGGCAGTGGCAAAGGTGCTGGCCGACGGCGGGAACGAGGTTCGGTTATGGGCCCGCCGGCAGCAGGTCGCCGAAGAAATCAATGCCGCCCGCACCAATGCCGCCTACCTGCCCGAGGTGATTCTGCCCGCCGGAATCCGGGCGACCGCCGACCCGGCCGAGGCATTAGCGGGAGTTCGCACAATTTTTTTGGGCGTTCCGTCGCAGTCGATGCGGGCCAACCTGGAGAACTGGCGAGCGGACATCGACGGCGGAGCCACCCTGGTCAGCCTGGCCAAGGGCATCGAATTGGGAAGCTGTCTGCGGATGAGTCAGGTGATCGCCGCGGTCACCGGTGTGGATCCGGCTCAGGTCGCGGTCGTCTCCGGGCCCAACCTCGCCGCGGAGATCGCCGCCGAGCAGCCGGCGGCGACCGTGGTGGCATGCACCGACTCGGGTCGGGCGGTGGCCCTGCAGCAAGTGCTGGACACCGGATACCTGCGGCCGTACACCAACACCGATGTCCCCGGTACGGAAATCGGTGGGGCCTGCAAGAACGTCATCGCCCTGGCCTGTGGAATGGCTTCCGGAGTCGGCCTTGGTGAGAACACGGCCGCGGCCATCATCACCCGCGGCCTGGCCGAGATCATCCGGTTGGGACTTGCGTTGGGCGCCGAAGTCACCACCCTGGCCGGGTTGGCCGGTGTCGGCGACCTAGTGGCGACCTGCACCTCGGTGCAGTCCCGCAACCGAAGTTTCGGTCACCGCCTGGGCAGCGGCCAGACCCTCGAGGCGGCGATCAGGGCCACCGAGGGCCACGTCGCTGAAGGCGTCACCTCCTGTTCGGCGATCCTTGCGCTGGCCTCCCGTTACGGCGTCGAGATGCCGCTGACCGAGGCGGTGTTCCAGGTCTGCCACCAAGGCCTGTCCGTCACCGATGCGGTCGCCCTGCTGTTGGGTCGCAGCACCAAAGCGGAGTGAGCGCGGGCATCGGCGGGTGCGACGGTGTGTTGTGGTGAAGGCATTCTCATGCCTTGGTCGCAGGATGCCGCTGTAGCCTCTCTAGTTTGTGACTGACCGTGCTCGCCGAGCCAGGATCCGCGTCGCCGTCGTCTACGGTGGCCAAAGTTCCGAACACGCTATTTCGTGTGTGTCGGCGGGCAGCATCCTTCGCCATCTTGATCCGCAGCGCTTCGAGGTGATTGCCGTCGGGATCAGCCCCGACGGCACCTGGCTGCGCACTGATGCACGGCCGGAAGATCTGATGATCACCGATCGTCGGCTGCCTGAGGTCACCGGTGAGTCAGAGACGCCGTTGGCGCTCGCGCCCGGGATTCTTGACTCGGTGGACGTGGTTTTCCCGGTGTTGCACGGACCCTATGGGGAGGACGGCACCATTCAGGGACTACTGGAACTCGCCGGGGTTCCCTACGTGGGTGCCGGTGTCTTCGCCAGCGCGGCAGGGATGGACAAGGAGTTCTCCAAGAAGCTGTGCGCCGCCGCAGGCCTGCCGATTGGTGACTATGTCGTGCTGCGTCCGGGGCAGAGCGCTCCGACGGCCAACGAGGTTGCTCGCCTTGGTTTTCCGCTTTTCGTCAAGCCGGCTCGCGGTGGATCATCGATCGGGGTAAGCCGAGTGTCCGCCGAATCGGAATTGGCCAGCGCAATCGCCGACGCCCGGCGCCACGACCCGAAGGTGATCGTCGAGGCCGCGATCGATGGCCGAGAACTTGAGTGTGGAGTGCTTGAGTTTCCGGACGGTTCGGTGAGGGCGAGCACGATCGGTGAGATCAGAGTTCCCGGGGTCGGCGTCTACGACTTCGATACCAAGTATCTCGACGATGCCGCCGAACTCGACGTGCCCGCTGCGGTGGATGACCACGTCGCAAAGACGTTGCAGAGCTTGGCGATTCGCACTTTCACGGCGCTGGATTGCCAGGGCCTGGCGAGGGTCGATTTCTTTCTCACCGACTCCGGACCGATGGTCAACGAGATCAATACGATGCCGGGGTTCACCACCATCTCGATGTTTCCGCGCATGTGGGGAGCAACTGGAGTCGATTACCCGACGCTGTTGGGGACCATGGTCGACACGGCCCTGGCTCGGGGTACCGGGTTGCGCTGACACCGATGCCGTTCAGGCCGGCGGCCCGGGGCGGATCGGGATCGCCGCCATTGTTCGCGCGATCACATCCGACACCGACTGGATCGCGGTCGGCCCCGAACCGGCCGGCAGGGTCAGCGCGACGTAGACCGGCCGGTCCACACTGACCCAGGTGCTGCGAGCGATGGCGGGATCGTCGATTCGGAACCACTCGACGTTGTTGACCACCTGGATCGGTGCGCCGACGACGAACTCGGCCGGCCGGCCCAGTCCACAGCGCAGGATCACCGGTTCGCCGCCGGCACGCCATGCCGCGGTGCCGGCCGGGGTCGGCTCCGCGGTGGCGGCGCGCGGGAGATCGCCGAGGAGGTCCGGCAGTGTGTTGATCAGCGCCTGGCATTGCGGGGTCTGCGCACCGGGTGCTGGCACGGCCGCGATGACGACGGGGGCGGCCGGGGTGCCCCGGGTGGCGGCGATCGTCAGCACGGTACCCAGAGCGGTGACGGCAATCGCGACGGCGACGATCATCAGCGCGCGCGGCGGCCCGTCGAGCCGATCGCCCGCCACCTCGTCTCCTCGTCTGCCGTGCGCCGGTCCACCTAGACTGGCCCATTTAACGTACCGCAGGACCCCGCAAGGGCTCGGGCAGAGGAGACGCGGTGGCAGAGCGCGCCGAACCCACCCTGCAGCAGGTGGGGGAGTTCGCGGTGATCGAACGTCTCATTGCCCGACGACCGTGGCCCACCGGTGTCAGCGTCGGACCGGGTGATGACGCGGCGGTGGTCGACGCACCGGACGGCCGGGTGGTGGTGAGTACCGACATGCTCGTGGAGGGCCGGCATTTCCGGCTGGACTGGTCGAACGCCCATGACGTCGGCCGCAAGGCGATTGCCCAGAACGCCGCCGACATTGAGGCGATGGGTGCACGCCCCACGGCATTCGTGGTGGCCCTCGGCGCGCCCGCGACCACGTCGGCGGCGCAGGTGGCCGAACTCGGTGCCGGCTTGTGGGCCGAGGCCGATCTCTTCGGCGCCGGCATCGTCGGCGGGGACCTGGTCGCTAGCGATCAGTGGGTGATATCGGTGGCTGCACTGGGGGACCTCGGTGGTCGGCCTGCCGTGCTGCGCGGCGGGGCGCGAGCGGGAGCGGTGATCGCGGTGGCCGGTGACCTGGGCCGGTCGGCGGCGGGATATGCGCTGTGGAGCAACGGAATTGACGCATTCGCCGACCTTCGCAGCCGGCATCTGGTGCCGCGGCCGCCGTATGGCCAGGGGCGGGCTGCGGCCGAGGCCGGAGCACAGGCGATGACTGACGTCTCCGACGGCCTGCTGGCCGACCTGGGCCACCTTGCCGAGGCTTCCGGGGTGACGATGGATCTCCATCGGGAGGCCCTGCGCACCGATGTCGATGCGGTGACCGCGGCGGCGGACGCTGCCGGGACCGACCCATGGGCGCTGGTGCTGGCCGGCGGCGAGGATCACGCGCTGGTGGGTTGTTTTCCGGATTCGCCACCGCCGGGGTGGCGGATGGTCGGGACCGTTCGGGCCGGGGCCGGGGTGGTACTCATCGACGGAGCGCCGTGGTCGGGTCCGGCGGGGTGGCAATCCTTCGACTGACCTACCCGCCCGCGTTGCGAACCAGTTCGATCGCGAACTCATTGATGAAGCGGCCGGCCGGGGGATCCCCGCGATCGCAGGACCCGTCCGACTCACCGACGCGTTTGAGCCACAGGTAGGCATCGGCGTGCGCGCCTGCGGTGGCGGTGGTCGGCGCGACGCCCAGTGCGCGTCCGTCCGGATTGCACCAACTCAGCGGGGCATCGGGGAGCGGTCCGGCCCCATTGCGCGAGGTGTCGATCACGTAGTGGGCTCCGCCGGTGAGCGCGGAGATCGTCTCGCCGTAGCCGATCTCCTCCTCGGTGGTGTAGTAGTTCGTGATGTTGAGGCTGAAGCCCCGCGCACGGTCCACACCAACGGCGTTGAGCCGGCCTGCCATATCCTCGGCGCTGACCCAGCGCGAGTGTCCGCCGTCGACGTACACCGCAGCGGCCGGGTTCTGCGTCAGCGTGTCGACGGCGTAACTCAGCACGTCGAAGCGTTCCTGGCGCTGTTCGGGAGACAGACAGTCGGCCATGGCCAAGGCGTCGGGTTCGAGGATGATCGCCGCCGGCAGTGCGCCCAGACCGGCGGCGACGGCGTCGATCCAACCGCGATAGCCCGCAGCGGTCGCGAACCCGCCTGCCGCGAAGCTGCCGCAGTCACGGTGGGGGATCGCGTAGAGCACCAGGATCGGCATGGCGCCGGCGGCCTGTGCCGCGCCGGCGTATCGGGAGACGGTATTGGCGACGGTGGCGGTCGGGAACGCGTGGTCGAGCCAGTACGCCTGCGGAGTGTTGGCGATGATGGTCAATTCCGGACTCGGCGGGTTGGCGCTCTTCGCGGCCGCCATCGCCCTGGAGATGGGGTCGACGTAGAAGGGCCTGCCGGCCAGGGGGTTGGACTCGGTGGCCAGTCGCACCGCCGGGCTCTGCCCGGGATGGTGGGCGTCGAGGGGTGGCGGGTCGATGGGACTGATCATCGTGGCAGCGGCCGCCACCACGACAACGGGGGCGACCCAGCGCGCGAGGGCTTCGGTAAGGCAGAAGTTCACGCCGGAAATATAGCCCCGGGCGATGATGCCGGTGCACGCAACCATGAGCTAGTTTGACCCGGGTGAGCGCCCGGCCCCTGACCGACCTGGTCGAAGCCGAGTGGGCAGTGGCACTGGAACCGGTGGGCCGGCAGGTGGCACGGATGGGTGAGTTCCTGCGTGCCGAGATCGACGCGGGCCGCGGTTACCTGCCGCCCGGTCCCGATGTGCTGCGCGCCTTCACCTTCCCGATGGCCCGGGTCAAGGT